>Ga0268298_10003339_pt1 | contig 16503 bp, 15 predicted proteins | sample WWTPWeurt_MetaG_FD_194462 | JGI IMG/M metagenome (GOLD analysis project Ga0268298, IMG submission 194462) | Activated sludge microbial communities from WWTP in Nijmegen, Gelderland, Netherland - WWTP Weurt | ecosystem: Engineered > WWTP > Aerobic digester > Activated sludge | place... | reverse complement strand
CGATCGGCCTGGCGGCCCAGCGCGTGACAGTGGGCACGGCCGAGGGTGGGTTCGCACCGGACAACGAGCGACCGGCCTGGGAGGACAGGGTCCTCGACTTCGACATCGATGCGCAGCCTGTGTGCTGGGCGCAGTTTGCCGAGTTCGTGGCGGATGGCGGCTATGACGAACGGCGCTGGTGGTCGCCCGAAGGCTGGGACTGGGTCGAGGCCCGGGTGCGTCGGGCGCCGCGGTATGTGGAGCAGTTCTCGGGTGCCGTGCTGGTGCAGATGCACGGCAAGCTGGCCAGGGCGCCTGCAGGCCAGTCGGTCATGCACGTCAGTGCGTACGAGGCCGATGCCTGGTCTCGCTGGGCCGGTCGGCGATTGCCCACCGAAGCCGAATGGGTGCTGGCGCTCCGGCAGGCCGGTGCGCGTGGCTTCCGATGGGGCGATGGCTTCGAGTGGATGGCCGGGCCGGCGCGGCCTTGGGCGGGGCAGGGGCCGGGGCCGGGTGCTCTCGACGCGGGGCCGGTTGGCGAGCCCGGAGCGAGGGTGTTGCGCGGCGCCTCGTGGCTGACGGTGCCGCGCCAGCGTCATCCTGGGGCGCGCCGCTTCGCGCTGGCGGGCCAGGATGAGCTCTTCAGCACGTTCCGCAGTTGTTCAGCCTGACCATCACCGGCACGGGAGATCGCGCATTCGGCCCTGATGGCTGTGGCCGGCCCTTCGTCGGGCGGCCCGCCTGAGCGGGCGCAGCGCGCGGGTCAGCTCTCGATCAGGCCTTCGCGCACGGCCAATCGCACCAACGCGGGCACGCCGTTGACGCCCAGCTTGGTCATGATGCGGCTGCGGTAGGTATCCACCGTCTTGGGCGACAGGTGCAATTGGGTACCGATGGCGGCACTGGACAGCCCATTGACCACCATCGTGACGATCTGGCGCTCGCGAGGTGAAAGGGTGGCAAACCGGTCGGGCGGCGAGTCGTCGGTCAGCGCCTGCAGCGCCAAGTCGGCCACTTGCGGGCCGAAATAGCGGCGACCCGAGGCCACCGTATCGATGGCTGCCAGCAGCTCAGGGGCACCGGCATCCTTGAGTACGTAGCCAGAGGCCCCGAGCCGCACCGATTCGGCCACGTGGCGCGGCTGGGCCGACATCGTGAGCACCAGTGCCCGAACCGGCGAACTGCGCCGCCTGAGCTCCTGCAATACCTCGAAGCCTGAGCGTTCGCCGAGGCCCAGATCGAGCAGCATCACCTGGGCCTGGCGCTTCTGCGCCTCGACGACGCTCTCGGTCGGATCGCTGCTGGCACCGACGACCTCGTGCCCAGCCGCCTCGAGCAGGGCCTGCAGCCCGTCGCGCAAGATCAGCTGATCGTCGACCAGGTAGATGCGAGTCATCCGGGCATTTTCGCAGGCTTGAACGGGTCAGGGTACCCGAGGGATGCCTAATATCGCGCTTTCGACGCGGATTTGCCACGCGACGGCCGACTTTCCATCAGGCTCGACGCGACCGCCTGGCCTGGCCAGGGCGGCATCGTCAGCCACCTTGGCGAGCCGCTTCGCGGATCATGTCGACCGCCTTCTCGGCAATCATGATCACCGGCGCGTTGGTGTTGCCGCCAACGACGCTGGGCATCATGGAGGCATCGACCACCCGCAGCCCCTGCACGCCGTGCACCCGCAGTTGCGCATCCACGACGTCCAACGGCCCCGTGCCCATCCTGCAGGTGCCCACTGGGTGGTAGATGGTGTCGGCGTACTTGCGAACCCACTGGGCGATTTCGGCGTCGGTCTGCGCCGCAGCCGAGACGCTGAACTCGCGTGCGCCGAGGCCGGCCAGCGCGGGCTGTCTGAGGATCGCCCGCATCTTCTTCACGCCGGCCACCATGCGGTCGAGATCGCTGGGTTCGCTGAGGAAGCTCGGGTCGATCAGCGGGGCCGCCATGGGGTCGGCGCTGGCCAGTTCAACCGTACCGCGGCTCTTGGGATGCAGCAGGCACACATGGCACGAGTAGCCATGGCCGAACACCGTCTTGCGGCCGTGATCGACGAGTTTGCCGATCACGAAGTGCAGTTGCAGGTCGGGAGAGGGCTGGTCCGGGCCGCTGCGCAGGAACGCCCCTGCCTCGGCGAAGTTGGTGGTCAGCATGCCGGTGCGCGAGCGTCTCCACTCGCCGATGCCTTGCCAGGCCCGCCAGGCGCCGGCCAGCGAAATGCCGAAGAGATCCTTCAACTGTGGCGCATCGAACACCTGCACCACGTCCGGGTGGTCATGGAGATGACGGCCCACGCCGGGCAAGTGGTGCACGGTGGAGATGCCATGCCGTTGCAACTGGGCGCCGTCACCGATGCCGCTGAGCAGCAACACCTGCGGCGACTGCAGTGCGCCGGCACTGAGCAGCACTTCGCGGCCGGCACGAACCTGTTCCAACGTGCCGTTGCGTCGAAATTCGACGCCTACCGCGCGGCGCCCTTCCATCAGCACCCGCGTGACATGGGCCCCGGTGATCACCTGAAGATTGGGCCTGCCCAGGTGGGGGGTGAGGTAGCCCTTCGCGGCCGAGTGGCGCTCGCCATTGCGGTGCGTGACCTGGTAGTACCCGGCGCCGTCCTGCACTTCGCCGTTGAAGTCGTTGTTGGGCGCCACGCCCGCCTGCACCGCCGCCGCGACGAAGTCCGCGGAATGCCGGTTGGGGCTGACCAGATCCATCACGTTGAGTGGGCCGCCCGTGCCATGCCAGGCATCGCCTCCGCGCTCGTTGTGCTCCGATCGCTTGAAGTAGGGCAGCACATCGTCGTACGACCACCCTGCATTGCCCTCGGCCGCCCATCGGTCGTAGTCGTTACGATGGCCGCGGATGTAGACCATGGCGTTGATGGAACTGGAGCCGCCCAGGGTCTTGCCGCGGGGCTGGTAGCCGCGCCGACCATTCAGCCCCGGTTGCGGCACGGTCTCGAAGGCCCAGTTCATGCCGCTGACTTTGGCCATCAGCGCCAGGCCCGCAGGGCAGTGGATCAGCACGCTGCGGTCAGGGTTGCCGGCTTCGATCAGCGCAACCTTGAGCGCGGGATCCTCGCTCAGCCGCCCGGCCAGCACACAGCCTGCAGATCCCCCACCGATCACCACGTAGTCGAACATGTTGTCTCCGCGACCTGGCCACCGATCCACGCGTCGAGGGCTTTCGCTGGCATGATCTTACGAAGGCAGCCACCGCCGGAACCGGGCTTGCCCTTGGCTGGACTCGAGGCCCGCCTCTAATCCAGCATGAATCCGGTAACGCTGGTACAGTGCGGCCTACAGACATGCACGAGGCCGTTTCCACAAGGTCTTGTTCCCGATCCGCCTGATGGCTCCATGTGTCGTCCGGCCGGCGTAGGTCCCAATCCCCCCGATTCGAATTCTCTCGAGTGTCTCTGTCCGCACGTGGCATGTCGTCACGCGCGGTTTTCTTCATTCGTCATCAAGAGGCATCTCGCATGAGTACTACCCAAACCGGCACCGTCAAGTGGTTCAACGACGGCAAGGGCTTCGGCTTCATCACCCCGGCCGACGGCGGCAAGGACCTGTTCGCGCACTTCAGCGAAATCCGCAGCAGTGGCGGGTTCCGCACGCTGGCTGAGAACCAGCGCGTGGAGTTCGAGGTCAAGGAAGGCCCCAAGGGGCTCCAGGCCGCCAACATCCGCGTGGTCTGACACGCCGACCCTGCAAGCCAGCCCGCTGATGGGCTGACCTGCAGCAGGTTCGAAGGCGCGCTGGCCGTGGGACGCCCGTCCCGACATAGGCCAGCGGGTCTTGCGCCGCCCGGAGTCGATGAGGCTCCGGGCGGCGTCGCTTTCGGGGTGCTCAGTTGCCCGGAGGTTGCTCGGCGGGTGACGGGCGTGCGCCCGTTCCGTCGTCGGGAGCGGCGTCGTTGCCGGTGCCCTCCGCAGGGTCGGGTGCGCCGTCATGGCCACGTGTGGCCTTCTTCTGGCGCTTCTCTTCGGCTTTGCGTTTCTTGGCCAGTTCGCGCTGGCGTTTCTCGTACGAGTAGTTCGGCGTGGCCAATCGCGTGCTCCTGAAAGATCGATGCGGGGTTCGGCGCCCTGGGCGCGTTTGGGCAGCAGCATACGCGATGGGCCGGACGAGACACGCACTCACGTCGCGCACAGTGGAGCCGAGGGCCCAGCGGTTCACGATTCGCGGCCTCAGCCGCGGCCCTGGGCAGCAACTCTTCCACGCCAAGCAAAAGGGCCACCCGAAGGTGGCCCTGGTGCACGCGCTGGCTGGTGAAGCCTGCGGTATTCGGCGCCGGTCACGGGTTCCGGGCTCCGCCCATTGGTGCGGTCGGTTTCCGCCGAGGACAAGGCCATTGTGCGTGGTCGGCGCACCGGCGATCGGCTGAACAGGCCACCGATCACCCTCCGTATCGAGGGCTACCGCGATGGGCCGAAACGCGCCTGGAACCACCTGGCGAGCATCACCTTCTCATACCCGTAGGCATCACCGCTCTCACGGCTGGACAAGCGGCTGGGCATCAGATACGCCATGTCGGAGACCCGCTCTTCCGCGGAAACGATGACCTGGCCGCCCTCGAGCAAGGTGTAGCGCAGGGTGATGCGGGGCCAGTCGGTGCGGCCCCGCATCACGCGCAGTTCGGGCCAGGCCCGGTGAAAGGGCTCCAACTCGCCGGCCAGATCAATGTCCAGGACGTCGATCCGCAAGAGCTGGTGGCCCGGCAACTGTGCGCCAAGCGTCTGCAGGTACCGCGACAGCGCGGCCTGCACCTCTTCTCGGCTGCGCACGTCGCGGCCGGCATCGGCGTAGTTGCCGGGGTCGATGAAGCGCACCTCCACGGTGGCGGCCTGCGCCGCAGCGGCGCCCATCCACACGCAACCCAGTGCGATGAACCGAGACAGGAATCGGCGCATGGCGCTCTCCAGCAGTGACGTCCGATGGTGGCCATGAACGCACGGCGATGTCAATGCATGATGCGAACCCGGTGAACAACGGTGAAGCCGCGCGATGGACGCGTCGGCCGCCCAGCCGACTGGAGGAGCTGCCATGCACCACATCGACTTCCTGTTGCGGGGCCCGACCATCACGCTGGACCGTCTGCTCAAGGCCACCGGGCTGGCACCCAGCGGCGGTGCTGCCAAGCGCATGGTGGCCGACGGGCTGGTGCGTGTGGACGGCCTGGTCGAATCGCGCAAGACCGCGCAGATCCGTGCAGGCCAGTGCGTCGAACTGGCGGATTGCACGATTCACGTGCGCTCGCCCTGAGCGACGTGCCGTGCCGTCATTGCCTTCCGGGCACGGCCCGCGTTCCCCCTGGGCAGGGGTGGGACGAGGGGTAGGCGACAATCCTGCGCCCCGCTGGATGTCCGCCCCCGACGCCGGCGCCGGGGTCCATCCATGAGGGGCCATGTCGAGGACAACCATGCTCAAAAACCTCGCGCGGGCGGCGATTGCCGCCGCAGCGGCACTTGCCGCCTGGACCGCGCCCGCCAATGCGGCTTCCCAGCTCCAGGCCTGCTTCGTCTACGTGAGCCCGGTCGGCCAGGCCGGCTGGAGCTACCAGCACGACCTGGGCCGCCAGGCGCTGCAGGCGGCGCTGGGCGACAAGGTGCGCACGCGCTCGGTCGAAGCGGTGGCCGAAGGGCCCGACAGCGAGCGCGTGATGCGCGAGCTGGCAAGGGACGGGTGCGGCCTGATCTTCGCCACCAGCTTCGGCTATCTCGAGCCGGCACTGCGGGTGGCCGCCGAGTTTCCACAGGTGAAGTTCGAGCATGCCGGCGGCTACAAGACCGCGGCCAACCTGAATACGTACAACGCGCGTTATTACGAGGCGCGCTGGCTCGCGGGCTGGCTGGCGGGGCGAAGCAGCCGCAGCGGCATCGCCGGCTATGTGGCCGGGTTTCCGGTGCCGGAAGTGGTGCAGGGCATCAACGCCTTCGCATTGGGCATGCGCGCGGCCAACCCGAAGGCGGAGGTCAAGGTGCTGTGGCTGAACGCCTGGTTCGATCCACCCCGCGAGCGCGACGCGGCGCTCACGCTGGTTCGCCAGGGGGCCGACGTGCTCACCAACCACAGCGGCTCGCCGGCGGTGCCGCAGGCGGCCGAGGAAGCCGGCGTCAAGGTCATCGCCTACCAGAGCGACATGTCGCGCTTCGCCCCCACGGCACAGCTGGCCGCCGTGACGCACCACTGGGGCGGCCACTACACCCAGGTGGCCCGCTCGGTGCTGGAGGGGCGGTGGACGCCACAACCGGTGTGGGACGGAATGCGCCAGGGCCTGGTGCAGCTGTCGGCCCTGCGGGCCGACCTGCCTCGGGCGCTGCGCGCCGAGCTCGAGCAGCGCCAGGCCGCGATCGTGTCGGGCCGGTTCAAGCCGTTCGGCAGCCCGTTGCGCGACAACGCCGGGCGCGTGCGGCTGGCCAGCGGCGCGCTCGACGATGCGCAGATCGCGTCGATGGACTGGCTGGTCGAGGGTGTGACGGGCGCGCTTCCTGCGCGTTAGGCGTGCCCGACAGTCTGGGCGGCGTCAGTGGTCGGTGAGATTCAGCGCAGGGCGCCGTCGAGCAGCACGACCCGGCCCGACCCGATGAAGCGCATCACGAACTCGCGCGTGGCGGCGGAGGTGTCGTCGCGCAGTGCCAGGGCCTGCAGGGCCTCGGTGCTGCGCCACTCGAGGTGGCGGCGCACATAGCTGGCGTTGTAGGCATCGATGTGGCGCTGGAAGTCGTTCATCTCGTGCGTCACCCAGATCGTGCAGGCCAGGAAGGTGGCAAACGCGGTGTCCGCGTCGATCAGGCGGCTGACCAGCAGCGTGAACGACACCAGCACGATCAGCGGTGCGAGCCCCACGGCCACGCTGGCGCGTTGGGCACTGGGCGGGGAGTAGTCCGGCAGTTGCAGGGTGAGGGCCATGGTGCGGATCGGGGCAGGGACTTCTGATGCCCTGCTTTCGTCGCGCTGCCGACCTGGCTGGAGCGGCGCCCGATGGTCCGCGCGGCCCGGGCGTGAATTTGGGCCGATCAGCCGGCGGCCAGCTGCCGCAGGGCGCGCTCGAACAGGTCGGGAGGCTGCCCGCCTTCGATCAGGTGGCGCTCGTCGATCACGATCGCCGGCACCGCCTGGATGCCCGCGGACGTCCAGCGGCGCATGCGTGCCCGCACGGCATCGGTGAACTCGGCGCGCTCGAGCACCGCGCGGGCGGCCTCGGCATCCAGCCCCACGCGCCCGGCTTCGACGCACAACAGCTCCCGGTCGCCCGGGTTGAGCCCGTCGGTGAAGTAGGCGCGAAGCAGGGCCCGCTTGAGGGCCAGCGCGGCGCCGGGCGGTTGCCCCGGCTGCTCGGCCCAGTGCAGCAGGCGGTGGGCCTCGAAGGTGTTCCAGGTGCGGCTGCGGCGGTCCATGCGGAACTCGAACCCCACCGACGCGCCGCGCTGGCGGATCGCCTCCTGCGAGGCTTCCAGTTGTGCCTGCCCCATGCCGTACTTGCGCATCAGGTGCTCGCCGATGTCTTCTCCCTCGGGCGGCATGTCGGGGTTGAGCTGGAACGGCTGCGGGTGGATCTCGGCCCGCACCACGTCCTGCAGGCGGTCCAGGGCGATCTGCAGGCCCCACAGCCCGATGGCGCACCAGGGGCATGCCACGTCAGAGACGAAGTCGATGCGCAGTGTCTTGGGCGGGGTCATGGCAGGTCCTTCCGGGGCCAGTGTTCGGGCCGGATGAATCCGGCGTGGGTGAGTGCAAAGAGGCGATGGTCGCGCCAGGCACCGTCGATGTACAGGTAGTCGAGCGCCAGGCCTTCGTCGCGAAAGCCCAGCCGCCGCATCACCGCCAGGCTGCGCGTGTTCTCGGGGCGCACCGCGGCCTGGATGCGATGCAGGTGGATGGACAGCGAGAACGCTTCGGCGATCACGGCGTCGAGCGCCTCGTGCATCAGCCCCTGGCCTTGCTGGCCCTGGTCGATCGCATAGCCCAGCGAGGCGCTCTGGAACGCACCGCGCGTCAGGTTCGACAGGTGCACGCTGCCGATCACCCGGCCGGGCGTGTCGCGCCGCACCATCCACCAGCGGTGCCCCACCCCGGCATCGAAGGCCATGCGGCCTTCGGTCAGGGCCTGGGCCACCCGTGCCGGTTCGGTGTGGTTGGCCGGCAAGGGCGGATCCCAAGGCGCAAAGTGAGCGGCATTGCGGCTGTAGTAGTCGGCCACCGCGTCGGCCAGCCCGGGGTGGGTGGCCAGCAGTTGCAGGCGGGCGGTGCTGATCAGCAGTGGCGCGGGCATCGGGGCGGCGGTGGAGCGGGTGCGCGAGCATATCGCCCGGCCGCGGCGGGTGGCGCCGGTCCTGGGGCCGCCGGGTGGCGGGCCCGAGCGAAATCAGGCGTCCTGCCCGGCGTGCAGCGCGTTGGCCAGACGCGGCGCCGATGGGCCGAAGGCGAAGGCATCCATGCCCAGACAACCGTAGGTGACGCTGTCGTGCATCCGCACCCCGGCGGCAAGCGGGGCGGCGCTCGCGGCGTCGGCCCCCGCCGCGCCGGCCGCGACGTAGAACGGCAGCAGGTGCTCGTCGGTCGGATGCATCAGGGCGGCATGCGGCGCCTGGCGCCGGTAATCTGCCAGCGCCGACCAGTGGCCGGCCTGCGCGTGCTCGGCGAACCAGCGCCGGAACGCAGCGCTGGGCTCGACCTCGGGGGCGTCCACCGGAGGCCGCCCGCCGGCGGTGCCGGCGAAGACCATGCGCAGGTTGTGTGTGATGCTGCCCGAGGCCATGAGCAGCACCCCCTCGGCGGACAGCGGTGCCAGAGCCCGCCCCAGCGACATCAGCTGCGCCGGCGTCCAGTCGGGCGGAAAGCCCATGGGCAGGATCGGAATGTCGGCCTCTGGCCAGGCGAATCGCAGTGGCGTCCAGATGCCATGGTCGAGGCCGCCCTCGTCGGCCAGGTGCACCGGCAGGCCGGCATCGGCGAGCAGCGCCGCCACGCGGCGCGCCAGCTCAGGGGCGCCGGCCGCGTCATAGCGAAGCTCGTACAGCTCGGGAGGAAAGCCGTAGAAGTCATGCACCGTCGGGTGCGCCGGCGCGGCCAGCAGCACCGGCTCGCGGGTCAGGGTGTGGGCCGACACGGCCAGGATGGCCCGCGGCCGCCCGAAGGTGCGATCGATCGCCGGGCCCAGGGTGGCATGGAAGGCTCCGGCCGCGCCGGGCTCGAGCGCCGCCATCGGCGAGCCGTGCGACAGGTACAGGGGAGGCAGGGTGTCCATGCGCCGGATTACAGCAGCCGGTGGCCGGCCGACCGTTCGAGCGACTTGCATGCAGGGTTCAATGCCGCGCCACGCGGCGCGGGCAGCGCCGGTGGTGTACCGTGCGGGCCCTGCATGAAAGGATTGCGGCGTGAGTGAACGACGACTGCCGGTGTCGGTGTGGGCCCTGGCCGGACGACAGACCTGGCGCGACTTTCGCGCCGGCGAGTTGCGGCTGCTGATGGTGGCGGTGATGCTGGCGGTGGCGGCCATGAGCGCAGTGGGCTTCTTTGCCGGCCGCCTGGACGCGGCCCTGCTTCGCGACGCGGCCCAGTTGCTGGGCGGCGATGCGGTCGTGGCCAGCGATCAGCCGGCGCCCGCGCCCTTCGTGCGCAAGGCCCAGGCCCTGGGCCTGGTCCACAGCGAGAACGTCAGCTTCCCCAGCATGGCCCGGGCGCCCGATGATCGGGGCGGGGCGGTGCGGCTGGTCGCCGTCAAGGCGGTCGAGACCAACTACCCGCTGCGCGGCGGGCTTCGGCTGCGGTCGTCGCCGGAGTCGGCGGAGGCCTCGGTCGTCGCGGCGCCGCAGCGGGGCACGGTGTGGGTCGATGCCAGCCTGCTGGAATCGCTGAACCTGAAGGTGGGCGACGCCTTGCAGCTGGGAGACGCCGCGCTGCGCATCGCCCAGCTGATCGTGCAGGAGCCCGACCGCGGTGCCGGCTTCATGAGCTTCGCGCCGCGCGTGATGCTGCATCGCGACGACCTGGCTGCCACGCGCCTGGTGCAGCCGGCGAGCCGGGTGACCTATCGCCTGGCGGTGGCGTCCCCGGTGGCCCGACAGGCGCAGGTGAGTGAGTTCGTCCGTTGGGCAGAAGAGGAGATCCGTGCGCAGAAGCTGCGCGGGATACGCATCGAGTCGCTCGAAGCCGGGCGGCCCGAGATGCGCCAGACGCTGGATCGCGCCCAGCGCTTCCTCAACCTGGTGGCGCTGCTGGCCGCGCTGCTGGCGGCGGTGGCGGTGGCGATTGCCGCCCGCGACTTCGCCCAGCGTCACCTGGACGATTGCGCCATGCTGCGCGTGCTGGGCGCACCGCAGCGGGCGATGGCGGCGGCCTATGCGCTGGAGTTCGGCGGTATCGGCCTGGCCGCCAGCGTGGCCGGGGCGGCCCTGGGCTATGGGGTGCACTTCGTGTTCGTGCGGCTGCTCTCCGGTCTGCTCGAGACCGCGCTGCCGCCGGCGCAGTGGATGCCGGGCCTGTTCGGCGTCGGCGTCGGCATGACGCTGCTGGCGGCGTTCGGTCTGCCGCCGGTGCTGCAGTTGGCCAAGGTGCCGCCGCTGCGGGTGATCCGCCGCGACGTGGGGGGCCTCAAGGCGGCCTCGCTGGGCGTGCTGGCTGCGGGCACGTTGGGCTTCGGCGCGCTGCTGGTGGCCGCGTCGGCCGACGTGAAGATGGGCCTGCTGGCGGTGGGGGGCTTCGCCGCCGCCAGTGGTGTCTTTGCCCTGGTGGCCTGGGCGGCGGTGAAGCTGCTCGGCGTGGTGGTGCCGCGGGTCAATGCCGCGCGGTGGCTCACCCTGGCCACGCGCCAGATGGCGGCCCGGCCGGCCTTCGCGGTGCTGCAGATCTCGGCGCTCGCGGTGGGCCTGCTGGCGCTGGTGCTGCTGGTGCTGCTGCGCACCGACCTGGTCTCGGCCTGGCGCAATGCCACGCCGCCGGATGCGCCCAATCGCTTCGTCATCAACCTGCAGCCCGAGCAGGGCGACGACTTCCGCCAGGCCCTGAAGGACGCCGGCGTGGTGCGCCACGACTGGTATCCGATGATCCGCGGCCGACTGGTGGCGATCAACGGCCGCGAGGTGGCGCCGGGCATGTTCGCCGGCGACCGGGCGCAGCGCCTGGTGGAGCGCGAGTTCAACCTCAGCCACGCGGCGTCCTTGCCGGCGCACAACCGTGTGTCGGCCGGCACCTGGACCCCCGACGAGGCCGAGGGCATGAGCGTCGAGGAGGGGCTGGCGCAGACCCTGGGGCTCAGGCTCGGCGACCGGCTGCGCTTCGACATCGCCGGCCAGCCTCGAGAAGGCCGCATCACCAGCCTGCGCAAGGTCGACTGGGGCTCGATGCGGGTGAACTTCTTCGTGATGTTCCCGCTGGCCCGGATGGATGGCGTGCCGGTCACCTACATCAGCGCCTTCAAGGCACCGACCGCGGTCGCCCGCACGGAGCCGGCTGCTTCCGCCCCGACCGGTGCCCCGGGGGCGGCAGAGGCCTTCGACAAGGCGCTGTCGCGGCGATTTCCCAACATCACCAACGTGGATGTGTCGGCCTCGGTGGCGCAGATCCAGAAGGTGCTCGACCAGGTGATCCGGGCGGTCGAGTTCCTGTTCGGCTTCACGCTGGCGGCCGGGCTGGTGGTGCTGTTCGCCGCGGTGTCGGCCACGCGCGAGAGCCGCTCGCGAGAGTACGCGGTGATGCGGGCGGTAGGCGCCGGCAGTGCGCTGCTGCGGCAGGTGCAGCGGGCTGAACTGCTGGGCGTTGGCGCGTTGTCAGGTGCGATGGCCGCGGCGGCGGCGGTGGCCGTGGGCGGCCTGTTCGCCCGGCTGGTGTTCGAATTCAGCTGGGCACCCTCTCCGTGGGTGCTGCCGGGTGGAGCGGCCGTGGGGGCCGTGCTGGCGCTGGCGGCGGGCTGGTGGGGCTTGCGCGGCGTGCTTCGCCGGCCGGTCATGGACACGCTGCGCCGCGCGGCCCAGTGAGCGGCGCGGCGTGCGTCGCCGCTTGGCCGGGCCCTACGCCATGGAAGTGCGGAACGTCGCCACCAGTCCGTTCAGCGCCTCGGCCTGATCGTGCAGCCGCTGGGCCGAGGCGGCCGATTGCTCGACCATGACGGCGTTCTGGCGCGTCATCTGGTCGAGCTGGGTGATGGCGCCATGCACCTCGCCGATGCCGTGGGTCTGGTGGCCCGCCGAGGCCGAGATCTCGCCGATCATGTCGGTGACCCGGCGCACGCTGTCGACGATCTCGCCCATGGTGGCGCCGGCATCCTTGACCAGCCGGGCACCGGCCTCGACCCGATCGACCGAAGAGCCGATCAGCGTCTTGATCTCGCGCGCCGCCTCGGCCGAGCGCTGGGCCAGCGAGCGCACCTCGGATGCCACCACGGCGAAGCCCCGGCCCTGCTCGCCCGCCCGCGCCGCCTCCACGGCCGCGTTGAGCGCCAGGATGTTGGTCTGGAAGGCGATGCCGTCGATCACGCTGATGATGTCGGCGATGCGTCGCGAGGCGCCATGGATCTCGTCCATGGTCGAGACCACCTCGGAGACCACGGCGCCTCCGCGCTGGGCCACGCTGGAGGCCGCACTCGACAGCGCATCGGCCTGGCTTGCCGAGTCGGTGCTGTGCTGGACGTTGCTCGACAGCTGCCCCATCGAGCTGGCGGTCTGCTGCAGGCTGGCGGCCGTTTCCTCGGTGCGTTGGCTCAGGTCCTGGTTGCTGGCTGCCACCTCGCTGCTGGCGGCATGGATGTCATCCGCGGTGGCGCGGATGCGGCCCACGATCTGTGCCAGGCGGGCCTGCATCTGCCCCAGGGCGTCGAGCAGGCCGGCCACCTCGCGGCATCCGCCGATCGCCACCGGCGTGGTGAGGTCGCCCTCGCTGATGGCCCGGCTGACCTGGCGTGCATGCTCGATCGGCTCGGCCACCCGCCGGGCGGTGCGCACCGATGACGCGAACACGACGACGGCCATGCCCAGGCAGGCCGCCAACGCCAGGCGCTCGACCAGTTGCAGCGAGGACGAGGCCGCCCCGAGGCTGGTGGACACCTGGGCCGCCAGGCCCGCGGCAAACGGATCCAGCGACTTCTGCAGCGCCTCGCTGGCCTTGTCGAAGGCCGGCATCAACGCATTGCCCTGCTCGGGGCCGCCGGCCACGTAGGCCTTGGCCATCGTGACCCCGGCCTGGTAGTAGGCATCGAAGCGCGAGCGCAGCTCGGCGATGGTGGCGGGCTCGGTGTGCCCGTCCAGTGCCTTGAGGCCGGAGACGAACGCATCGCGGTGCTCGGCGGCCAGCTTGAAGCCGTCGTCGAGCCCGTCCTGGGCCCGCGTGGCAGACACGTCCGAGAGGAACTGCTGCACCTGGGCCACATGCAACTGCAGCGCCCGCACCTGATCGAGGTCGGCCACGCTCTCCGCGGCCTTCACGCCGAGTTCCTGGTTGCGGATGTGCTGCAGCGACCAGCCCATCCAGAGGGCGAACAGGGTGAACACCAGCACCGGCACGCTGCCGCTGATGAGCAGACGGGTGCGCAGGCCCGCACGGCGTGCCACGTCGGGATTGGCCTCGGAAGCCGGGGAGGTGGGGCGAGACATCAGGTGATGACCTTCCAGATGATGTCGTTGCAGCCCGGCCGCATGAGGGGCGGCCGGATGGACGTGCGCCAGGCCAGGGCCGGGCGCCGTGGGATCAATCGTTGGCGTCGATCAGGCCCATGTCGGCCGAGCTCATCAATGCCTCGATGTCCATCAGGATCAGCATGCGATCGCCGACGGCCCCGATGCCGGTGATGTACGAGGTGTCGATGGTGGCGTTGGTGGAGGGCGCCGGGCGGATGACGTCGTTGCTCAGCTGCAGCACGTCGGAGACCGAATCCACCACCGTGCCCACCACCCGGCCACGAACGTTGAGCACGATGACCACGGTGAAGTGGTTGTACTCGGCGGTCTCGCAGTTGAGCTTCAGGCGCAGGTCGATGATCGGCACGATCACGCCGCGCAGGTTGACCACGCCCTTGAGGAAGGCCGGTGCATTGGCGATGCGCGTGGGCTGCTCGTAGGAGCGGATCTCCTGCACGCGCAGGATGTCGATGCCGTACTCCTCAGTGCCCAGACGGAAGGTCAGGTATTCGCCGCTGCGGGCATGGTGCTTGGCGTCCGCCGCGGCGGAAGCACTGGCGTCACGGGCGGCGAGCTGGCTGGCGATGCGGCTGCCTTCGCGGATCATTTCCATGGCACGGATCCTTGGGTGGTGTGGGCGAGGTACTCAGGGACTATCGGCAGATCGGCGACCGGCTGAAGGGTCGGCCGCCTGGAGGGGTCAGAAGGTTTCCCAGTCGTCGCTGCCGGCGGCCACCGGCACGACGGGGGTGGAAGGCGCCGGCGGCGGGGTGGCGACGTCGTCGGCCGCCGCTGCCGCGCCGGCCGACACGGCCGCCAGCACCGCGGCTGCGGCGGCAGCGGGCGCCGAGGCCATCGACGCGTCGGCCTGGGGCGCCGCATGGGCAGGCGGGCCATCGAACTCGGGATGCTCGTGGCGGTTCTCGAGCTTGAACTTGCGCACCCGGGCCGACAGCATCGCGGCATGGTCGCGCAGGTGCACCGCGGCACTGGCCGATTGACCCACCAGCACTGCGTTCTTCTGCGTCATCTGATCGAGGTCGGCCACCGCGCCATTGATCTGGCTGATGCCGGCGCTCTGCTCGGAGGCCGCGGTGGTGACCTCGCCGATGATGTCGGAGACGCGCTGGACACGCTGCACCAGTTCCTGGATGGTGTGGCCGGCGCGCTGCGCCAGGCGGCTGCCGTGCTCGACCTTCTCGACCGAGTGCACGATCAGGCCCTTGATCTCGCCCGCCGCATCGGCCGAGCGCTGGGCCAGCGAGCGCACCTCGGAGGCCACCACGGCAAAGCCGCGGCCCTGCTCGCCGGCACGGGCGGCTTCCACCGCGGCGTTCAGCGCCAGGATGTTGGTCTGGAAGGCGATGTCGTCGATGACGCTGATGATGCTGGCGATCTTCTGCGAGGCCGCGTCGATCTCGGCCATCGTTTCCACCACCTGTCCCACCGCCTCGCCGCCGCGATGGGCCATGTCGGCTGCTCCGGCGGCCAGCTGGTTGGCGGTGGAGGCCGAGTCGGCCGACTGCCGCACCGCGCCGGTGAGCTGCTCCATCGAGCTGGCTGTTTCCTGCAGGTTGGTGACGGCCTGGTCGGTGCGTTGCGCCAGGTTCTCGTTGCCCTGGGCAATCTCGGCGCCGGTGGACTCGATGGCGTTCGACACCCGGCCCATCTCGCGCACCATGTTGACCAGCGTCACCTGCATGCGCTTCAGGGCCTCCATCAGCTCGGCGGCCTCGTCCTGGCCCTCGAACTCGATGGTGCCCGAGAGGTCGCCGTCGGCGATCGAGTTGGCCACCGAGCGGGCCTGCTCGATCGGACCGATGATGGAATTGGCATTGGCCAGCGTCAGCGGTCCCACCAGGGCCACCACCAGCACGAAGGCGGCCACAAAGGTCATCAGCGACCGCTGCATCACCGCAGAGAACTCGGCACGCGTCGCATTGGCCTCGTTGTCGACGATCTGTGAGATGCGTTCGACGTTCTTCTCCACCACCACGATGTGCGACTTGGCGTTCTGCAGCATGCGGTCGGCCACGCGGGCCGAATCGTAGGCCCCCTTCTGGATCTGGCTGAGCACATGCGCGGTCGCCGTCTGGTACTGGCCGAGTTCTGCCAGCGCTTCGCGTGCCACCGGGTTGTCCTCGTCCTCTTCTCCCACCAGCAGCTCGTTGAGCGTGGCCGACAGCCGTTGCAGCTCGGCGGTCCACGACTCGCGCAGCCGGCCCACGGCCGCTTCGTCCTCGTAGGCGATGATCATGTTCTTCTCGAGCTGCCGCACCGCGCCGAGCGACTGGCGGATCTCGCCGACGTTGCGCACCTCCTTCAGCGAGTGGTGCATGAACTCCTCGTTCAGCCGCGAGAGGGTCAGGCCCCCGTACAGGCCGACCAGACCGACCAGCGCGAACAGGCCGATCACCAGCACGATGGCGCTGCGCATCCGCATGCGGATGGTGAATCGCCGAAGCAGTGCCGACATGAACATGACGTTGGCCTTTCGGAGCGGAGGTCAGTGCCGGCTGCGGCGCACCAGGGTGCCGATGTCGAGGATCAGCGCCACGCGGCCGTCGCCGAGGATCGTGGCGCCGGACACGTCGGGCACCTTGCGGTAGTTGGCCTCGAGGTTCTTCACCACCACCTGCTGCTGACCGAGCAGTTCGTCCACCAGCAGGGCCACGCGCTGGCCCTCGGCCTCGACGACCACCATGATGCCGCCCACCTGCTCGAAGTCGAACCGGGGCACCTCGAACACCTTCTCGAGGTCGATCACCGGCATGTACTCCTTGCGCACCTCGACCACGCGGCCGGTGGTGCCGATGGTCTTGATCATGGTCGGCTGCACCTGGAACGACTCGACCACCGAGCCCAGCGGCAGGATGTAGCACTCCTCGCCCACGCCCACGCTCATGCCGTCCATGATG
>Ga0268298_10003337_pt1 | contig 16505 bp, 17 predicted proteins | sample WWTPWeurt_MetaG_FD_194462 | JGI IMG/M metagenome (GOLD analysis project Ga0268298, IMG submission 194462) | Activated sludge microbial communities from WWTP in Nijmegen, Gelderland, Netherland - WWTP Weurt | ecosystem: Engineered > WWTP > Aerobic digester > Activated sludge | place... | reverse complement strand
CCTGGCATCCTATTAGTATTGGTGTGTGTCACACCTTGTCCCGCCAGGTTGGCTTTCAGTTTAAATATTCTAATAGGGGAGAGGTCGTTAGCAATAATCTCTCCAGAATCTTTCATCATCATTGCCATCTGAGTAGTCTTTGATCCTGGCGCAGCTGCAATATCTAAGATGCAACTTCCAGGTTGTGGGTCTAATACCAACGGAGGAATCATGCTAGATAAGTTCTGCACATAGATCTCCCCGTTCTTATACATTTCCGTATCCATGATAAGTCCGAGTGTCTGAAATGGATCTCCCTCTAAGATAAATGCGTCTGAATACCAACTTGGTGAGTGGTGACTCAAGCTTAACTGGTCTAGTACACTTGCCACACGCTCCTTATCAGACTTGAGGGTGTTAACCCTGAGGGTAGTTGGTCTCTTGTGGCAAAAACTCTTAAGTATTCGTTCTTTTAGTTCCGCTGGCACAATTCTGGCGACTCTTTCTATAAATTGTGACGGAAGCTGCTCCCAACAATTATTCATAGTGTATATCATACCAGGGGAGTAGCGTTATAATCACCTTTATGTGGTTAAAGAAATTTTGGCAAAATCCAATCAATCGACTTTATGTGTTCTCCATATTTAAACACGCCGCCTTCTTTTCTGCTGTTCTTGTCCCATTTTTTACTGAGTGGGGCGGAATCTCGCTTTTTCAGGTACAACTCCTCCAATCTTGGTTTAGCGTCTGGGTCTTTGTTCTAGAAGTCCCAACTGGAGCCCTTGCAGACCGTCTCGGTCGCAAACATTCAATCTCAATTGGTTCTTTTATTATTGGGTTGGCAGTATTGGTTTATGGTTCAATTCCCAATTTCTATATATTTCTTTTGGCAGAGTTTATTTTTGCCGTTGGCTATGCCTTTGTTTCTGGAGCAGATCAAGCCTTGCTATACGACACGCTTAAGTCGCGTGGCGAAGAAGATAACTCAAAATCAGTTATGGGAAAATATGATGCACTCTACCTACTTGGCATGACTGTCGCCTCAGCCATCGGCGGTTTAATTGCCGCTCGCTGGGGATTAAACGCTCCACAACTTGCTACCGCTATCCCCATGTTTATCGCTGCAGCTATTGGCTACACTATCCCAGAGCCAAAAATACATTCTGATTCACAACAAAAACAATATCTAGCTATCGTGAAAGATGGACTGAGCGTTATAAAGAAGAATGCTGTGGTTAGGAGTCTAACAATCGATTCAGTGCTTGTCGCTTCTGCTGCCTACTTTGTTGTTTGGTTTTATCAGCCAGTGATGATGAACCTTGGTATTCCAATCGCCATTTATGGCTTAGTTCACGCTGCGCTTCTATTATCAGAGATCGCAGTCTCAACTAACTTTTCCTTTTTTGAGCGCTTTATGGGTCAGGGAAAAGATTACTTAAAAAATAGTGCAATTTTGGTGACTCTTAGCTTTATGTTGATGGCACTATATCCTAGTATTTGGTCACTCGCCATATTTGTCATCATTGGTGGCGGGATTGGCTATACTCGTGCAACATATATTACTGCCCTAGCTCAAAAGCATATCGAATCTAGAATTCGCTCCACTACCATGAGTTCGATTGGCATGATTCGTCGTTTCTCCTTAATTTTTCTTAACCCGCTAATAGGTGCCTTAGCGACTCGCTCACTATATCTCGCTATTTTTGTGGTCGGAATTCTGCCAATCCTCAGTCTCTTAATAAAAAACGAGGAATCAGAATGAGTCTCAAAATTCAGGGTGATATGAAATTATATTTTGCCAGTTTGATTTTTTCCTATTCATATTTTTGGATAGCACTCGCAGTTCCCTACCTAACATATAGGGGATTAAGTGGTGCCCAGATTTTTACGTTAATGTCGTTATATCAATTGATTGGTGCATTCCTCGAATATCCTACAGGAATTTTAGGTGATCGATATGGCTATAAACGCATGCTCACTATCGGCAACTATCTTTCTGGCCTTTCTATGCTCATGCTTATCTTTTCTACTAATTATATTGGTTACTTGTTTGGATTAATTACCTTAGCTCTTGCCTCAGGTTTTCTTTCAGGAAATGATATGGGAATGTTGAGTCAAATTTCTCACAAAGTTAAAAAAGACACTGCAAACTACCACGCACTTTCCGATACGATTTTCTTTATTTCAGCTGTAGTAGGTGGCTACCTAGTTAAATACATAGGCTATGAATGGACACTTTTTGTTAGTGGTTTGTTAATGACTGTTGCAAATGTGCCATTAAGCATGATTAAGGTTCGTGATAAAGGGTCTGAATCCAGTATGGTTAGAAAATTTAATGTCATTCTAAAAGATGGACTAAGGTCAGTAAGAAAACCCTTATTAGCTCAAGTCATATTGATAGCATCAATTTTTGGTGGCTTTACCTTTACGATCAAAAGTATTGTTGGTAGTTACGGAGATATTTATCAAATCGACGTCGCAACAGTTAGCCTGTATATCGGACTAGGTGGTCTGGCTCGCGCAATAGGTGGAAAATTGTATTCTGTTTACACTGCAAATACGTCATTTATTCCACTGTTCACAACAGCGTCTCTCACTCTGATTGCTGGTTTATCTAGCACGGCTGCCATGTCCCTCAATTTAATACTGCTACTACAAATCGCGATTGGCTACATCAGTTCACAGGTAGATGGTGACATGCAAGAAATCGTAGAAGATCATGTTCGCTCCAGCGTTTTTTCTTTGAAGCGTTTAATCCTGAGACTAGTATCTTCAATCATTCTCACTATATATGGTTACGCTCTAGACAATAGCCTACAGAACTTGGTCATATTAGGCATAGCCATTATCATGTTTGTAAGCTTGTATATTGCTAAGCGATATGTTTCACTCAAAATTGAACAAAAATAGGGTAACATACATCTATGCAAACTAAAGTACGGACAACATTAAGAACTACAATCGGAGTCTTACTCATCATTTTTGGAATTGCTGGGATGATTCTGCCAATCCTCCCAGGGTGGTGGGTGGCATTAATTGGTCTTGAGATCTTAGGCTGGAAACTGGTTATTGATCGCCACAAGCCTTGGAGTGAAATGATCAAGCTCAAGTACAAAAAAAGCGACTCCGAAAAGACGCTTTAATCGTACAATGCTTTTTAACCCCTTCTATACACATTATATTCTCGCCCTCCTGCAGCACTACGTGCAACATTGTGGGCAGGCCTGACCGCTGGTTACGAGTGTCAAATATGTCACGGACTAACTGTTGACCCAGAGAGGGATTCAGGCAAGTATGTATTATATACTCACCCTATAATTATGTCTAGTTGTGATTAAGGTACAATACTCTCATGCAAAACAATAAAACTTCTTGGGGAAAAGTTGCCCCATGGTACAACAAGCTTGTGGGTAATTCTGGTCACTATTATCATGAACGCGTCATTTTCCCGAATTTAAAAAAGCTTTATCAGCCAAAAAGAGGTGATAAAGTTCTTGACGTTGGTTGTGGTCAGGGAGTCTATGGTCGCCTCATCCCATCTGATATCGAATACACTGGCGTAGATATCTCCAAGGAGCTAATAATCGAAGCCAAAAAAATAGACCATGCAAAATCTCACTCATATTTTGTCGCGGATGCTACACATGCCATACCAGTAGGGAGCGACTCCTACGACCTAGCGATCTCGATCCTAGCACTACAAAACATGAAGGATGCAGCTGCAGCGATCATAGAGATGGCACGTGCAGTCAGAGTCGGTGGGAAGATTATCCTGGTCCTTAACCATCCAGCTTTCCGTATCCCTCGCCAAAGTAGCTGGGGAGTAGATGAAACAAACAAGCTAGAATATCGTCGCATTAATCGTTATCTCTCTCCACTAGAGATACCAATCAACGCCCATCCTGGAGTAAAAAATTCTGCCGTTACCTGGTCATATCACCAACCTATCTCTTATTATGCTAAGGCGTTAACAGACTCGAACTGCTCAATAACCTCTTTTGAAGAGTGGGTCTCCGACAAAGAAAGTCAGGGCAAAGCCAAAAGAATGGAAGATAGGGCTCGGTCAGAATTTCCTCTATTTCTAACTCTCGTTGCCAATAAAACTTAAACATTTGTAATCTATTGCATATATGTATAAGCACAATGTTAAGCTACTTAAATACTTTAACTTCATAATCGGATTCAGTCTATTTGCACCTCTAGCAATAATTTATTTTTCTAAAGTTTCAGGTTCGTATGCGTTAGGCGCAAGTATTTTCGGCATAATAATGCTTAGCTCAGCAGTATTTGAAGTTCCTACTGGTATCTGGTCGGATAAGGTTGGCAGGCGAGGAACCATAATACTCGGTTCTTGGGCTAGGTTATTAGCATTTTTATTCTATGCTCTAGCTCAAAACTATACATTGCTCGTAATCGGCGCAATCCTCGAAGGTTTGTCACGCTCTTTCTATAGTGGCAACAATGACGCATTACTCCACGATACTCTCGCAGATGATGGTTTGGAGGGTGATTATGATATCTACTTAGGTAAGACTAGTTACCCAGAGCAAATATCACTAGGCTTATCAGCAATTCTTGGAAGTATTATTGCTAATTTTTCCTTTAGTTATTTGATGTGGTTGTCTTTCTTATCTCAACTAGGATTACTTTATGTTAGCTATAGATTTAACGAACCAAAGTCACATACAAAGGGTGATAGCAACTTATATACACACTTAAGACAGGCAATAGGATTATTTATAACCAATAAGAAACTTAGACTTCTTAGTCTCGGCTCTATGTTCGGCTTTGCATTCGGCGAAAACAAGTATCAGTTTCGCTCAGCTTTTGTTAGCACATTATGGCCGATCTGGGCACTGGGTTTGAGTAGCATATTATCTAATTTTGGTGCATCAATTAGTTATTACTTTAGTAGCCAAATTATCAAAAGGTTTTCTGCAAAAAATATTTTATATTTTAGTGGGATATACAATAAAATTATTATGATAATTGCAACTAGTATGCCCAACATAATTTCGCCTATACTCTTAACGACAACTTCACTCCTCCATGGTGTTAGATCAGTTTCAGAGAGCAAATTATTTCACAAAGAGTTTACTAACCAACAAAGAGCAACGATGGGCTCTCTAAATTCTCTTGGTGGCAACCTTATGTATTTTATCGTTAGCGTCACTCTCGGATCTATGGCAGATACCTGGGGGCCTGCTAGAGCAATGCTTATCCTTACCATCGTAGAGTTACCGACAATATATATTTATTGGCGCTTATATAAACAACCTATTAATAGTTGAAAGTTATGAATATCCTATACGCAACCACCAACCCCGGTAAATTTGCCGAAGCCGCACGTCATTTTGAAGCTCATGGTTTTACGATCCAATCTCCGGAAATGATTGGGTTAAACAGGGTAGTAGAAGAGACGGGCAGCACTCTCGAAGAAAATGCCATCCTCAAAGCCGAGGCCTACCTCCCCTATGTTAGCAGTGACACTATCATTATTGGCGATGATACTGGGATCGAAATCGACGCACTCGGCGGTGAGCCAGGGATCAAAGTCAGGCGTTGGTTGGGCCATGTGATGACTGATCAAGAGATCGTCGACTATACACTCAAAAGATTAAAGAAAGTCATTCAGCAAAAACGTACCGCTCACTTCCGTACTGTTCTCGCAATTGCTCAAAAAGGTAGAAATACGACAACAGTAGAAGGCAAACTATCTGGCCAGATCCTGACTGCTCCGATCGGTCGTATGCAAAGAGGTATGCCATTTTGGCAAATCTTCTATATAACCGAACTCAAAATGACACTTGGCCAGTTTCACAACAAAACTATAGAGTTTCAAATGGAACACCCGACACATCGTGAAGCAGCTATTGCAGAAGCTGTAGCTTATCTCTCCAGTTCTCATTCATAAAATCCTCTATTTTTGTACTATTTTCAATAGTATAGTCGCCAATTTTCGTTCTAGTTAGTTTGTCTAAGTAGCTCTCTACTCCTAGCTTCTTAAAAATGTCATAAGATAGCTGTCTAATATATGTACCTGATGAAACTGTGGCCTCAAATGTTATATTGTTGTTATGAACACTCACAAACTCTAATTTATGAATTGTCACTAACTTAGTCTTCCGTTCTGTTATCTCGCCTCGCCGCGCTAACAAATATCTAGGTTTACCATTAACCTTTGCTGCTGAGTACTGTGGTATTTCCTGTTCATATTTACCTACAAAACTCTTAGCCGCGACTTCAATTTGAGTATTTGACCCGCCTGCATCGTTTTGCGAAGCAATTCGGGCAGGGAATTTAGGATTTGAGAATTTAATGATCTTTCCCGTCACATCCAATGTGTCTGACACTGCCCCTAATACCGCAGAGGCAATATAGGTTTTTGGCAACTCCATAAGAGTGTTCATTTTTTTTGTGGCTTTTCCAAGCAAAAGTAGTAGTACCCCATCAGCAAACGGATCCAGCGTTCCTCCATGTCCTACTTTGTAGGTAGGGTGGACTGAGCGTTTAAACGCTCTAATTACGTCAAAGCTAGAGATCCCCGCGGGTTTATATACAGGAAGTATGCCATCCATATCTGATATATGATACTCTATTACCATGGCAAGTAATCATAATCTTCCTGAGCCCATCACACTAAAAAAAAGCATTGGACCATCTATCATCCTTCTAGGGTTAGCTCTCGGTTCTGGCGAGCTTATTATGTGGCCATATCTGGTCTCTCAATATGGCTTGGGGATTATCTGGGGAGGACTCTTGGGGATCACTTTCCAATACTTCTTAAATACTGAGATCATGCGCTACACCCTGGCGCGTGGTGAGAGTGTTTTTGTTGGCTGGCGCAGGTGGGGCAAAGCAATCCCAGTCTGGTTTGTTTTCTCAACCGTTATTCCCTGGGCACTCCCAGGTTTTGTTTTAGCTTCAGCTACCATGATTAATCACGTTTTCCCATTCTTAAAAACTAACGTTACTGCTGCGGTTTTAATCCTGATTACAGGACTTATCATCTCTTCTGGCAAAACTCTCTACAAAACCATGGAGACTGTCCAAAAGACGTTGTTGTCAGTGGGGGTACCTTTTGTGACCTTGCTCGCACTCTATATGGCTCGTGGCACAGACTGGGCCGCACTACTTCAAGGTTTTATAGGCCTTGGCGATGGATACCGTTTCCTCCCTGAGGGTGTTGCCATTGGTGCCTTCCTCGGTGCTTTTGCCTATTCTGGTGGAGGCGGCAACCTCAATCTCTCGCAGAGCTACTATATTAAAGAAAAGGGTATGGGTATGGGTAAATATGGAGTCGGGATCAAGGCTCTCCTCTCAGGTAGCGGGAGTAATCGTATCGACGGCAATTTTTTCTCTCTCAATGCAACTAACCTCAGTCGTTGGCGACTTTGGTGGCGATTAGTTGCTACCGAGCACTTACTCGTATTCTGGGGTATTGGAATCTTTACCATCAGTATGCTCGCCATCCTTTCTGCTGCCACTACTCGTGGGGTTGAGAGTGCAGGTGGACTATCCTTCTTTTTCCGCCAATCTGAGATGATTGGTAGTGCCATCCACCCATTGGTCGGTACCTCATTTGTCTTGATTGGTTCGCTCATGCTTTTTACAACTCAGCTAGGGGTCTTGGAAGCTGCTAGCCGAGTGATATCTGAGAACCTACTCCTTCTAAAATATAAGGTTACCGATGAGGTTAATGCATCCAAGATGTTTTACTACGTGCTCTGGACCGAGCTAGCATTTAGCGCTGTCTTCCTATTTTCTGGGGCGAGTGAACCGAGGACTATTCTCACCCTAGGAGCAATTCTTAATGCTGCCGCGATGATGGTGGCCTTTGTCTTAATTGGTGCACTCAATACTATATCGATGCCCAAACCTATTCGCACACCTCTGCCACGAATCTTGGTATTAGGTTCTGCCGCGCTCTTCTTTGCTTATTTTGTTATTCAAACTATTTTAACTGCCAAATGGTAGCGGAAGGGGATTGCACATGACTACATATGTCACCAAGTTTGATGGTACTCGCGAGGTCTATAACGAAGAAAAGATTAAAGGCTCCGCAACCAGAGTTGGCGTTCCAGCTAAGATGCAAGACGAAATGATCGACTCTATCCGCTCTAGACTCTATGATGGCATCTCAACTAGCGAGATATATTCTCTGATTCAAGACTATTTGCATAGTAGTAATCGTCCCTACCTTGCGATGAAATATAACCTAAAGACTGCCCTCGCCGAGCTCGGTCCCTCGGGATATCCTTTCGAAAAATACGTTGCACTGCTCCTTGCTGAGCAGGGGTATGAGACAGTCACCAACCAAATCATTGCTGGTGATTGTGTGACCCACGAAGTAGACGTGGTAGCAAAAAAAGATGGGATTACATACTTTATCGAAGCAAAGTTTCACAAATCTCCTAATCAGCGTACTGATGTTAGAGTCACGCTTTATATCAAAGCGCGTTATGATGACCTAGCTGCCGCGCACAGTGTCGAAAAGACAAAACCCTGGATAGTTACTAATACACGCTTCTCTACTGATGCCATCAAATATGCCGAATGCCAGGGGATCAAACTCACTAGTTGGGGTTACCCCAAAGGTGAGGGGATCATGGACATTATTGAATCGACCCGCTTACACCCCATAACCATGGTCGAGGGTCTGACTAAAGAAGATAAAATTAGGCTCATGACTGCAGGAGTTGTTACAGCGAAGCAGCTATTAGATCCCAAGGTTAGAGAACTTTTACCTGGTAGCTTTATCAAAAACAAGCTGCCCCTGGTTGAATCATTATGTCGCGACGCTTCATAGCCATTTTTTTTAACCTCATTCTCGCCATCCTCTTTGTGCCCACTGCTTGGATCAGCTATGTTGAAATCTCAAAAATAATCGGTCTTAGGCCACTGCCGGTCGAGGTAGCCGGGACTGGTTCAATGTATCCCTCACTTTATTGGGATGAAACTCAGGGCGGGCCTGAAAAATCTAGTACCGAGGGGGTCCTCGAATATCGTAGTAGCCCTAGGATGTATCGCTTTTTTGGTGGGATCACCATCAATCAAAAAAGGTATCTCAAATCTAGCTTGGATTATGGTGACATGGTCGCATTTAGTAGCAGTAAAACCAGGGAAATCCTCGAAAAAGAAGGTAAAAATCCCAGCCTAGGATTTATCAAAAGAGTAATCGCCAAAAGTGGAGACGAGATCGAACTAAGGGATGGGTATGTGCTCAGAAATGGTCAAATTATCGAAGAGCCCTACATTAGCTCACCTCGCTCAACCTATGCTGGCAGTAGCTTAGCTGAATGTACCAAAGTCACTGTCCCCCCAAACTCATATTTTGTCTTAGGTGACAACCGCAAAGTTTCTTCAGATTCTCGTTTTGAGCTCTCATATGTTTCTGAAGCTGATATTCAGTACTACCTACCGCTATCTAAACAAGGCATATATCATTCACTCTGGCGCGATACCAAAAACGATTCTTCACTTTCTGGCACACCAACACTCAATCCATCAGAGTTTTATCAAAAAATATCAAACTTAAAAAGAAATCAAAAACTTGAAAACTCTGCACGAGCTAGAGGGGCAGCACTACTCAAAAACCCAAATACTACCTACAAACTAGAATCAGCATTGAAAGATGTTGGTTACAAAAATATCGTAACTGGTGAGTTTGTCATGTTTGGTCACTACACTGCAGACGAACTATACTCTGCGCTACAAAACAACTTTGAAACTAAAGCTCAACTAAATAATCCGGATTATGATGACATCGGCATAAGTAGTATTATCTCCGACGTTGCTGGTTGTCCGACCCAGGTCATCGTAGGACACCTCGGTGGCTATATCCCTGCAACCTATGACACCAGCATGAAGGAAAGCTGGGAAAGTGCGAGAGCCAACTTGGCTGAGGTAATTCCGAGCTGGGAAAAAGCTATTGGGGTAACCGGCGTAGACCAGGATAAACTAAATGAGTTACTCACACTCCTAAAAAACAAACAGGCATTAGTGGAGGAAGTCTTGTCAGTTATAAATAAGCGGGAATGGATGAGTGATGAGTTAGAAGCTCGTTTAAAACAAGATGTCATAAATAGTGATCGAGCTTCAAAATTGGCTAAAGAGCTAAGTGGAGATTAGAATAATAGATATGAAATCAAAGCTATCGTTTATCGTGCTAATCTATCTTCGTTTTTGGGCTAAGTTACAGCTCAAAAAAAATCCACGTGCCGTCATAATCGGTGTAACCGGCAGTGCAGGCAAAACGAGTACTCGCCTAGCGATTGTTCAAATTCTAAAAAGTAAAGGAGTAGTTAAACACAGTGTCCATTCCAACTCCGAATCAGGAATTCCACTCAACATTTTGGGGTTGTCGCTAAAGACCTATTCTGTTCTCGACTGGCTCCGGGTTATAGTTCTTGCTCCATATAGATACTTTTTCTGGAAAGAGAATTATGACTATTATGTAGTTGAGATGGGGATAGACAGTCCATATCCACCAAAGAACATGGCTTATCTTCTCACCATTGTTCGACCAGATATTGCTGTAGTCCTAGGTGCAAGCCACGTTCACACCGAGAGTTTTGATTCTCTAGTCAAAGATACCGAGCCAGCGCGACGCGCCACTAAATTACTTGATCTCGTAGCAAAGCACAAAATGTTACTCGCTCACGCCATCTCACATGATGGAGCTAGTATTATTAACTTAGATAACCCAGCTATCACACCTTATATCTCAGGCATAAAATCTAGATTGCTCACCTATGGTAAAGCGAGTTCTAGCTCCCTACGCATAATCAAGAGTAGTCTATCTCGGCGTGGCTTTAGTGCAACTTATGAGTATCAAAAAGTGGCATATACTCTTTCGCTTCAAGACATCTTTGGCCCAGAGTATGTCAGCACTTTTGCTGCAGCACTCAGCGTAGCTATAGCCTTAGGTATCCCTCTCAAGCAGTCGATCGAAAGTCTTAGTTCGTACCGTGCCCCCGCTGGACGTATGCGAGTTTTCTCTGGTATCCACGGCACACACATTATCGATAGTAGCTATAACGCTTCTCCCGAAACAGTTAACTCAGCACTCACTACTCTCGACGCTGTAGCACCGAGGAATGCACGGCTTCTGATCCTCGGTGACATGCGGGAGCTTGGCACACTATCTAAGCCTGCTCACCAAAAACTCGCCAAAAAACTTCAACAAAGAAACGACACTATTATGTTGTATGGGGATATGATGACAAAATATGTAGCACCTAGTCTGATGCGTACCAAAAAATTAGTGTATAACCCCCAGTCCATGACAGACTTAATTAAGATCTTAAAAAAACAGCTTAAGCCAAATATGTGGGTCCTAGTGAAAGGTTCGCAGAACAAGATTCTCTTAGAGCGTGCTGTCGAATCGATCCTGGCTAATAAGGCAGATGTGCAAAAGCTACCAAGACGTGGAGCTTATTGGGATAAAATACGTTCACTCACAAATTAAGCTCTAGTTCACAATCTTCTCGATTAAATCAGCCATCGCTTCTGCAGAAAGTTCTGCGGCTGCAATCACATCTTTGTGATCATGTTTTACGAAAGCTAAGTTTGTGATAAAAGATAATCCTAAGATCTCTAGTCCCAGCGCCCTTGCCCGGAGCACTTCTGGTACTGTACTCATCCCCACACAGTCTGCGCCAAGCATTAGTAGAGCTCTTTTATCAGTTGGGGTTTCATAGTGTGGACCACTCACATACGCGTACACACCCTCCCGTACTTGTCTCTTAAGCGACTGTATTGCCTCTACAGCTCTTTGTCGCAAAGTATCAGAAAACACTGCTGACATATCCACAAACTTTGGTCCGATCAACGGATTAGATTTTAGAAACAATGTCAGTAGATCACTCAGTACTACAAAATCTCCCACTTGATACTCAGGATTTAGCGCACCTGAGGCCGAGGTCACAACCATTCGTTTAACCCCTGCTTTTGCAAGACTCTCGATAGGTTCAGTCGCCTCGATCCCAGAGTATCCTTCGTAGAGGTGATATCTGCCCGACATAAAGGCGACTCTTTTCTGTCCGATCTGTCCGATTACCAACTCACCACTGTGTCCGGGGACACTCGCCGCATTTCCAAATAATTCTAGATAGCTATATTTTGTTTCTACGCGAGTTCTCTCTAGTGCCTTGTTCCAACCAGAACCTAAGATTACCAGGGTATCTGGGCAGTTGTTTATGACCTGCTTCATATCTCTACCATACCACATGTGATATACTATGCCTATCTAAGTCAGAGTTACTTAGGCTTAGTAGAAAGGCATATATGACCACTGTGCTAAAACACAAGAGGATTGAACTGCCAGATCTTCCTTACAAATACGACGCCCTTGTTCCAGTTATTTCTAAAGAAATTATGATGTTGCATCACACGAGGCATCACTTAGCCTATGTAACTGGTGCCAACGCCGCCATGGATAAGCTCGAAAAAGCACGAGCTGGTGAGGGTATGGAGATCGATTTCAAAGCAACCATGCGTGATCTCTCTTTCCACTTAAACGGCCACAAACTACACAGCATTTTCTGGTCTAACATGAGGAAAGCCAAAAAAGATAATGCCCCCACTGGCGCACTTCTCGACAAAATAAACGAGCAGTTTGGAAGCTTTGAGGGATTTAAGATTGAGTTTGCGGGAGCTGCAAAAGCTGTTGAAGGCTCTGGTTGGGCAGCTTTAATTGTTTCCGATGGCGATCTACATGTAATCCAGATTCAAAATCAAAACCTCATGATGGTCGCTGATGCAACAGTACTCCTCCTCCTAGACGTCTGGGAGCATGCATATTACCTCGATTACAAAAATGATCGTGGTAAGTATGTAGATTCATTCTGGAGTATCGTCAACTGGGACGACGTTGCCGCTCGTTTGAACTAACTTTCGTGCTAAAATAAGCCTGTTCTATTCGGGGTGTAGTTTAACGGTAGAATTGGCGCATGGGGTGCGTCAGGCCTGAGTTCAATTCTCAGCACCCCGACTCTCTTTCTGCTAATATAGTTTTATATGCTCTCAAAATTAAGACGACTCCTCCCTTGGTATAAAGAAGATCACACCTACCTCAAGAACTTTCTTTTTGGTGTTGAAGACTCTCTGGTTAGTACGGTCGGACTCTTGGCTGGCGTTGCTGCCGCACAAGCAGACCGATCCGCTATCATTACGACTGGCTTAGTTTTGATCGTCGTCGAAGGATTTTCGATGGGGATCGGGAGTTTTTTAACCGAAGAAACAACCGAGGAAATATCAGGCAGTGGTAGTAACAATAGTCTCGCAATTAAAGGTGGACTAACGATGTTATTTTCTTATATAGCAGCTGGATTGCTCCCATTAGCCCCTTATGTATTTTGGGATGCTAAGCAGGCAATGAATATCTCGATCCTCGCCTCCCTGCTCGGTCTTTTCATACTGGGCTTTTCAACTGCTCTTTATTTTGGCCATGCTCGACCGTTTGTCCGGGGCTTCAAAATGCTTCTGCTTGGTGGTCTGGCAGTAATGGTTGGAGTTGCCATTGGCAAAATCTTCCACCTCTAGTAGAATATACTCTTATGTTAAATTGGATAAAGAATCACAAAATCGCCTCGATTGTAATAGTTGTTGTACTAGGTTTAGGTGGGTATTACTACACACACCAAACTAAACCAGAATATACTTCGTATATAGTCGAAACAGGCACCATTAAAGACACCCTCGAACTGTCAGGAAAAGTTAATGCCGAGGGTATGGCTGTACTTCGCTTCCCAACTGGTGGACTAGTTACTTATCTAGGTGCTAAAGAGGGAGATACGGTAAAAAAGTGGCAGACACTCGCAACTATAGACAGTCGCCAGCTCCAAAAAACCTTAGAACAAAAACTCAACCTCTACTCTATACAGCGCGGCACCTTCGAGCAGACTATTGATGACAATGACAACTCAGTCCCCGATGCCGATCTAGGGCGCGAACTAAAACGTCTCCTCTCCCAGAACCAATATCAACTCGAAAATACGGTCAAAGATGTCGAGTATCTAGACCTTTCCCTCAAACTAACTCGGCTCTCTAGCCCCTTAGCTGGGATCCTAGTCAAATCTCCTATCAAAACAACTGGAGTTAATGTTCTTGCTACCGATACATGGATAGTGGTTGACCCTACCTCACTTTATTTCTCAGCCGACCTCGATGAGACAGAATTGAAACGCGTAAGTGTTGGACTACCAGTTGAGATAAAACTAGACGCCTATCCAGACCGCACTATTACCAGTGTTGTTAGTTCTATCGCCTATACTCCAAAAGAAACTACGAGTGGTACTGTCTACGAGATTAAGCTTGCAATTCCCTCTAGCGACCTTTCAGACCTACGTCTTGGTTTAAACGGTAGTGCTACCGTAATACTCAAAGAAAAATCAGATATTCTCCGCTTACCCAGCAGCGCAATAACCTTTGAGGGAGCCAAAAGTAGTGTTTATATCAAAAAGGGTGATGATTACGAACTTCGCGAGCTCGAATTAGGTATCGAAAATGACGGTTTTGTCGAAATTATCAAAGGATTAACTCGTGATGAAAAAGTCTATAGCCAAAAATCCAAGTAAGGTAAATGCTGTCTTAGAAATCAAGAATGTCTCCAAAGTCTATCAGTTGGGTGATGACACTTTGACGATTCTCAAAAATATTTCTGTCTCGATTCATGCAGGCGAATTAGTTGCAATAGTGGGTCCTTCCGGATCAGGAAAAAGCACGCTCATGCACATCATGGGACTTTTAGACAAACAAACCACAGGGACTGTCATACTAGATGGTCAAGACGTCTCCGAACAAAGCGAAGAAGCACTGGCCAAAATGCGCAACCAGTATATTGGCTTTATTTTTCAACAGTTTAACCTCCTCTCTCGCACTACAGCAGTAGAGAATGTCCTCTTACCTACACTTTATAGTTCTGATCAATCAGACAAAACAAATCGTGCCAAAGAACTACTCACTATGCTGGGTCTCGGTGAGCGGTTAAATAACAAACCAAATCAACTCTCAGGTGGTCAGCAGCAGCGCGTGGCAATTGCTAGGTCACTTATCAATGATCCTAGCGTCATCTTTGCCGATGAACCAACTGGCAATTTGGATAGCAAAAGTGGTCACGAAGTCGTCGAAATCTTAAAAAAACTAAACCAAGAAGGTCGTACCATTGTCATAGTTACTCATGACTTAGAGCTCGCTAAGATTGCTCACAGGATAATTAAAATTCTCGATGGTGAAATAGTGTCAGACACAAGGGGTAAATCATGAAAATCTCTATCCTTGCCAAATCTGCCTTTATTAGTATTGCCCGCAATAAGTTGCGTTCCTTCTTAACAACCCTCGGGGTAGTGATTGGCGTTCTCTCTGTGATCCTTTTAACCAGTATTGGCAATGGTCTAACCGTTTTTGTTGAACAACAGTTTGCAAACCTAGGCAGCAATCTCTTAATCGTTTCTCCAGGTGAGATAGTGGGTGAGGATGGTGGTTTTAATCAGGAGGCAGCTGCACTATCTCTCACCACATCCAAATTAAGTATTATTGATGCAAACGCGCTAGAACGTGCAGGATACCCATTAGGTGAGGTGGCCGTAGTGATCGAGGGTGGCGTCGACGTCCGTACTCCACAGGGGAAGAGGCAGGGATTCTCAGTTGCCACTACTCCCGAGTACTCAAGCTTAAGAAACACCAAAACCACTAAGGGTCGTTTTTTTAACGAGGCTGATGTCAGTAGTAGTCGCAAAGTAGCAGTAATCGGTAGCAAAATCGCCGACAAATTGTTTGTCGGTGTTGAGCCAATAGGCCAAGAAGTCACTCTAAACCGTGTACGCTTTGAGGTAGTCGGCGTCGCCGAGCCGAAGAGTAGTGGTAGTTTTGGTGGCCCCGACATCGATAGTTCTGTCTATATCCCCTACACCACAGCGAGGAGTGCCTTGGGGCAGGAGAAAATCTCCTACATCCTAGTCCAGGCTATGGACAAACAGCAGATTGAACGTGCCAAGGACCGTATTAAGACGATTATGGATCGGCGACTCAATGAAGAAGATTTCTCGGTTACTGACCAACGCGAAATCCTAAAAACCATTCAGACTATTCTTGGTACGCTCACTGTTGGGTTGGCAGGCATTGCTGCCATCTCTCTCGTTGTTGGTGGGATCGGCATCATGAATATTATGCTGGTGGCAGTATCTGAGCGTACTCGCGAGATTGGCCTCAGGAAAGCGCTCGGTGCGACTCCCAAAAGTATTCTTGTTCAATTTTTAATCGAATCAGCTGTTCTCTCAACGCTTGGAGGGGTCATTGGCATACTCCTCGGTATTCTCGGTGCGTTCGCACTCCGCGCCTTCTTCCCTGCCACCCCAGCGCTCAACTCGATCCTTCTCGCTTTTGGCGTCTCACTCCTAACTGGCATTATCTTTGGCGTTTTTCCTGCCAGGAAAGCCGCCCAGCTTAACCCAATTGAGGCCTTAAGGTACGAATAGCGTCTGTTATCATGGATTCATGCGCACTCTTTTTGTCCTAATCCTCAC
>Ga0268298_10003336_pt1 | contig 16513 bp, 16 predicted proteins | sample WWTPWeurt_MetaG_FD_194462 | JGI IMG/M metagenome (GOLD analysis project Ga0268298, IMG submission 194462) | Activated sludge microbial communities from WWTP in Nijmegen, Gelderland, Netherland - WWTP Weurt | ecosystem: Engineered > WWTP > Aerobic digester > Activated sludge | place... | reverse complement strand
GAGGGAATTTTGAAATTCTTTTTCTGTGAAAGTACTAATTTTCAGTTTTTTCATAATAAAATAATTTTAATAATAATTGCTCTATCTTTTTATTCGCACCATTTGACTGACTGCCGGGTAAGAGCATTTTCCCTTTTATTTTATTAATAAAATTGAGTAAAAAAAATAAATATTTATTTGTTATGTAGCAAATTTACAGCTATAAATATTAAAGGTGTTCAGAATTTCTAAATCTGTGTTTAAATATTTTAAATTTAAGATTTCAGAAACTAAATGTTAATTATTAATAATAATTAGAAAGTGAAAATATACACATTAAGTATTGTGGATAAAGTAAATATTATTTTCAGTTAATATTTTATCTTTTTCAACAGCTTTAATGAAAATTGAACTAATAGTGGATCAAATATTTTAGATTAAAATATTCATTTTTTCATTTCATTCTTTCTAAGTTCATCATTTAAGCATTTTAATTCATCCTTAAATTTTAATAGCCCAAATTGTAATACTCCCCAAAATTGAGACCAGAGGTTTAGTATAAAAAAAACACTTAAATTTACTAAACCATATGAAACAAATACGTCGCAAATTTACTTCAGGTTTTAAGGCCCAGGTCGCTTTAGAAGCCATCAAAAACAAAAAGACATTGGCTGAATTAAGTAAGCAATTTGATGTCAATGCTGTTCTGATTTCCAAATGGAAGACAGAATGTCTTGAGAATCTAGGATCTGTCTTTGAAAAGGAAAAATCAACAACTGATAATTCAGAGAATGTAGAAATCGAGAAGCTTTATGCACAAATCGGCCAATTGAAGGTTGAGAATGATTTTTTAAAAAAAAGTTGCAAGAAACTGGGAATATGAAGCAGCGAATAGAGATGGTATCTACGAAATCACAAAAGCTGAGTATTCGTAAGCAGTGTGATTTAATGAATTTTATTAACTTAACTTAATAAACTTTTGGTACAACAAATGGGGAGTATTACATTAGTGTCAAATTCATAAATTTCTTACTTATAACTTTAAATTTCTCCCAAGGAATGTTTTCATACAGTCTATAGCAGTTTTAAGACTTTCGTATAATTTTGTATCAGCTTCATTTTTAACAATATCTTCTTCAATGTTAAGTTTGATTTCAGGTAAAAAAGTTGTAATTGGGATATTTAGTAATAAACTATATGCCTTAAGATGTTCTACATTAATTTGTTGCTTACCATTTTCCAATAAACTTATGGTGGATTTTTGTGTATTAAGATGATCTGCAACTGCTGAAACGGTCAATTTACTAATTTCTCGTTGTTGTTTCATCCGACTAGCAACTAATTGATTATAGTTCACAAGTGTAATTTAAATGTTTAATCAAGGGAAAGAGATATATTTTTAAAATAATTACTTAAATAGGCTCAACATTTTTATAAACTAATTTAATCTATGAATATAATAAATATTTCATATAAAAGAATTTTACGTCTCATGGAAACGAAACGGTTAATGAATAATAAAACCTACAATTCTTAATGATAAAAAATACCATAACTTTACAGATTATTTTCATTATTAAAAGGCCATTTTAAAACATTTTCATGGTTTATCGCGGGCTTTATTAATTATCTAAAATTGTTATTGTCTAATTGGTGACACAAATTGATTGAGAAAAATCATTGCACAAATTATCTTAAATTCAGGGTGCTTACGGGCATCTTAATCCAAATCTAAATTAACAATTTGAAATTACCTAATATTTATTAATTTATTTTAAAAAATATTTAAGCTTTTTTCTAACTTCTAATAATTCAATGAATTACAAATTATCAATTTAACTAAAGACCCAGTAGTTCAAACAAATGCTGCCTTGCGATTTTAAATTTATTGCTTGAAAGCATTTTTAATTTTGATTACTGAATCTTGCGTAATTTATAAACTAAATCTGAAATTGCATCAATCAACTATGAAAATTCAGTAGAAACCCTTATGTTAATGGGTATTTGTTGCAATTAAATTGCAACAAATATGCACTTCAGCAAATTGCCAATCTGGCAATTTCTACCCTCTACACCTTAATACCTACTTCACATAAACTAGGAAAGAAATATTCTTTAACAATTAAAATCTTAGTTTATGAAAAAATCAATTGATCACATTGAGTCAAATCCACTATGGCAAGTAGCTGAAGTCAAAGTCTCGTATTCAAACAAAAGTAAAGTAGTTGAACTACCCATTATCAAATCCTCCAAAGACTCAGAAGCTATCCTTCGAGAGAATTGGGGGAACAATATGGAGCTACTGGAGGAATTCAATGTTTTGTTTCTAAATCGAGCTAACCGAGTAAAAGGAATCTTTAGGCTCTCAAAAGGTGGAACTTGTGGAACTGTAGTAGATTTCAAGATCCTATTCTCTGTAGCCCTTAAAGCTATAACATCAAGTTTGATCCTAGCTCACAATCATCCTTCTGGAAGCCTTCAACCGAGTGATAATGATATTGCCTTAACAAAGAAGGCTAAAGAGGCTGGAAAACTAATCGATATCAATATTCTTGACCATCTAATATTGGTTCCTAATTCTGGCTACTACTCATTTTCAGATGAATGCTTGTTCTTTTGATTCACCTTAAATCTAATTACAATGAAAAAAGTAAATAATACAGAAACAGTTCAGGTTGTTACTAATCAGAAACTAGACCTGTATCAAGAAGTGACCAATAAGATTATCGCCATGCTAGAAAATGGTGTTATACCTTGGCGAAGACCTTGGAATACCTATGGCTTGGCACGAAATTATTTTTCAGGCCATAAATATCGAGGTATCAACTACATCTTGATGAACTTTTCAAGACATAGGATTCCATATTTTCTAACCTTTAATCAGATTAAGGAATTAGGAGCAGTATTGAATGCAGGAGCGAAAGCGGAAAAGGTTATTTATTTCAATCTGACTTACAAGGATTTGGAAGGTAATAAATTGAGTGAAATTGAGGCACAGAGTATTATTAAGGACAAAATGAAAATAGATGTAATTCGAACCATTAAATACTATCCTGTCTTCAATATTGAAGACACAAAAGGTATTCCTATTGAAATGCTAGATTATGAACTCAATCCTAATGAGAAGATTGAAAAGTGTGAAAGTATAGTCGAGAATATGCCTAATAGGCCGGAGATTAAGCTCATAGATTCCGATCATGCCTATTACTTACCTTCAAAGGACTTTATCAACATGCCAATGCTGGCGCAATTCCAATCAAGCTTCGCTTATTATGCTTGCTTATTTCATGAGTTAGCTCATTCGACCGGACATAGATCTAGACTTAATAGAGAAGGAATTGTAAATTCTGAAACTTTTGGAAGCGTGGTTTATAGCACGGAGGAACTTATTGCTGAGATTGGAAGCTCCTATTTATGTTGTATAGCACAAATTGATAATGATCCCCTTTTGCAAAGAAGTTCTTCATATTTGAACGATTGGTTGAAAGTTCTAAAGGAAGATAATCGATTTATCTTTAAAGTAGCTTCACAGGCTCAAAAAGCGGTTGAGTATATGTTAAGCAATGAAAATCTGAACTCATAGGATAAGTGAATACTTATTTCAACGCTTTATATTTCAAATATTCCCTGCAAGGCTTTTGCCTTGTGGGGATTTTTAAAGTATATTAGATTCAACTAAATTCCCTTTAAATTCTTTAGCTTTTACTCTCATTAACTCTCTTTTTGCTTGAGCTTTTAAAAGTAGATTTCGAAATTTAACAAGTTCCATTTCTTCCTTGTAAATTTGTTGTAATAATTCAAATCTCGATTCTTCTTTTTGATCCAATAATTCCTTCCAAGTTATCTCCATACAAGATTTTATAAGTAAGTTAATGTTAATTCTTCAAATTTATCAAGACATTTTGATTTATATGACGCGACAGAGTTCTTTTGCAAATTCATGAATTGACCTATTTCTTCATTAGAATATCCTTCCAAATAATATTTTATTATTTTACGACAAGTTGGTTGCATTAAACTTAAAATGTGTTCAATATGCTCTAAAGCAATTTTTGATTCAATAATATTTCTAGTTCCTACATTAAAGACTGGACTAACATTTTGGGAAATATCTGTATTTTTCCTTTCTCTCTCCTTTTCAGCAAGGTTTAAGGCGTTTCTTTTAAATATTTGATTTAAAAAAAAGGATTTTAAGTTTGAAATAATTTGACCTCTACTATTGATTTTCCAAACTTCTTCAAGCGATTCATTAAATAAATCATCTAAATGGTGATGTGGCAACCCAGTATTTTTAATTATAAAACTCATAGTTGCCAAATTATCGTAGTAAAATTTATTTACTTGATCCTGGGATTGTAAAATAAATACTTCCAAAGTTTATATATAAAATATTTATAATACAAATATAATAAAAAGTTGAATTTCAATACTTAATGGATAATAAATTTTTATAAATTATAAAATAATTTAATATAAAGTGCTGAAAATCAATAGAAAAAGTAAAAAATAGTTGGTATTTAAATAAAGAAATGAGGTTCTCACCGGATATAAAAAAAGCTGGTCCCACAAAGTAGAACCAGCCTTGGAATTTGTTTATCGGCTGAAATTTCTGACGATTACACCGATATACAAATGAACGAGGCAAATTTAATGCCTTTCGGGTTAATTCTAACTCTTTTGAAAGGTTAAAGTCAAGTTTTTCTACTGCATGTGGGTATTCGGCATATAAACTAAAAAAATATGCATATGCAAAAGATACCGTCTAATTCCTCTACAAATTCCTTGTTGACTGAACAAATGTTCAGTTTGCTAATTGCAAACCATGCATTCGATGATTCATTGAAAAAATTCAATGAGATTTCATCCTCTCGACATTTAAAACTCAATATCCTAATTCGGGATCAAATAATTGATACTCGGAATAATGACTCCTGTGAGAATCCTTCACCACCATTTAATAATATTTTTTAACATAAATACTTTAAAATTATGAAAAATGACATGTTCTCATTTCAATTTGGACTTCGAGTAGTAGAAATCGAAAATTTTATCACAGCAGAAATCCAAAAAATTAAAGCTAAAGCTCATCAAGATATTGATATAGCAATATCTCAAGGTATTTTGACTATTAACCTACTGCTTCTAGAAATCACTGCTTTCTTCGAAGTATTGAAAGAACATGTAAACCAGAGACTCAATCCTGAGATTGAAAAACTCACTGAAGAAATTTCTCAAACAAATATTGAGGAGTTAAAAGAAATTACAAAATCCAAACAAGATGCAAATCAAAAGAAAATAGGGACTCTGGAAGTTGATGTTAAACGGACTAAGCTCTCTTATGATTGGAAGAATTACAAATGGATCAAAATTGCAATCCTTTCACTTTGTTCTATTGATGCTATGGCCAATTACTCTAGTTTGCAAGTTTTAGTTAGCAATCTATTAGTCGCAATAATTTTGGCATTGGCAGTTGCAATTGGTCTAGCCTTCGGAGCACATATTCTAGGATCCAAAATTAGATTTGCCAAAACATTAAAAGAAAAAGCAATATGGCTTTCAGTTGGATTTATAGGAGCTAGTGCAGTTTTCTTTTACTTAGGAATGCAAAGGCAGGTATTTTCTGATGATGGCTCAACATTTTCTAATTCACCAATTCTTTGGATGTTGTTCAATGACTTCTTCTTTATAATAGCCCTACTCCTCGCTTCAACGAAATTACCCACGAGAGAACAGGTGCTTGAGTTCAATGAGTTCAATGATAAAAAGAATCAAATATTACAATTAAAACACCAAAATGCAGAATTGGATAAAGCCCTTCAAATTGAGGAAAGTAAAGTCAATGAGAATAAACAAAAGCTTGAGGCATTTAAAAAATACAAGGAAGGCCTATTAATGTCATTGGACAAAGAAAAGGAACTACAGCATGCAACGTGCTTAAAAGAGCATGAATTGAAAAATGGAAGAATATTGTTAAATAAAAATTTAAATAATGAAACAAAACTTGCATAGTGTAATATTTATTTTAATCTTTTTAATTGGTCAGTCTTCTTGTAAGACTTTAACTTCGGAAACTATCATAATACTTGATCTAACTGAGGAAACATTTAATCATATTTCTATCAATGAATACAAAATCATTTCTAGTCTAAATGACAATGTATTTAATGGTGAGGTGGTTCGAATTCAGCCTATCACTGAAAATGGATTTAATACTGTGGAATGCCACAAAATTGAAAGGGTGGCATCATCAGCTCTGGGAAATGAATATCAAAGACGTAGTGAATTAAAGAAATTCTATACCTCCATTGATTCAAGTTTACAACTTTTAAAACAAGGTAGAGCCAAGCGAAATGGATCAGTGATTTTCAAAATACTTAGTGAAGAATTGAATCATTTAAATAAGTCGAAAGCAGATAAGAAGATATTAATTATTAATTCTGACCTCATGGAAAATTCATTTATTGATTTTACTACTTCCAGCAATATTGAGAGGATTAGAAATAATCCGAATGAAATTGAAAAGCTTTTAATAGAGAAATATCCTGTTGCCAATTTAAAAGGTATTTCTATATACATCATATACAAGCCAGTTAATAAATGGGATAGCGAGAGATTTGAGATAGTATCTAATTTCTACAAGAAACTATTTGAGTCTAAAGGAGCAATTGTTAATGTAGGTGGAAGTTTAAATTAAGTATATGACAAATCCAATTGTTCAAAGAGTCTTAGAATTGTCCAAAACCTTATTAATTACTGCTTTTAAAATTGCAACATTGCTATTTGCTTTTTCCTGTAAAATACTTGGCTCGATATTAATCAAGACTGGAGAATTGGTTGATAAAATGGTAAGTAGATGATTAGGGTTATTGGATTTGTTTTTGAGATTGTATTTGAATTACTGTCTGAAATAATGACGGGAATATTTGAATTCATTTCTGCATTGTTTGATCAGGAACGGAAGACAGAATTTGATGCTACATTTGTTCCGCCTCATGAAATTATGAGAAAGCAGGATAAAGGATTCTGCTTAACTGGTGAATATTGTCTTTCAATTTCTGAAAGTTATAAAAACGCAATTGCCTTGGGTGGCTCTGGTTCTGGTAAGAGCTCCACAATATTGATCAATAGTGCTTTATTGATGTCAAAAGGAAATTCCAGTTTAATATTTAATGACCCAAGCCATGAAATTCGATTATTAGTTAGTGGAGCCCTTATCGAACTTGGTTACGAAATAAGGGTGATTAATTACAGTAGTTTGAATTCTGAATGCTTTAATCCCTTAAAACGATGCAAGACTATCTCAGATATTCAGAAGCTAGCATCAATTCTTGTCAGAAATGCATTAGGTGATGCTAAAGATCCTTTCTGGAACAAGAGTGCCGAGGCCATTATTTCTCTATTCATCCGCTATCTGATTTTTTATGCTGAACCAGAATTCAGGACTTTATACAATGTTTTGCATTTGATCAATGTATTTGCAGGAAATCCAGAGAAGATAGACAGGTTAATAGTTATAGCGAAGGATGAAAAATTGTTATCAGAATATAAAGCTTTTGTTGCCTACGGCGACAAGACCCTGTCATCAATACTCGCTACAGCCAAAGCATCATTAACTCTATTCACAGACGAAACAGTTGCAAGTATAACTTCAATTGATGCTATTGATTTTTCGGAGTTTCGAACTAAAAGGGTGGCTTTGTTTATAAACAATTCAGTTCCGGATATGCACTATTATGGTGCTTTATCATCTCTTTTCTTCCAGCAATTTCTAAATGATTTATTGATACGAATTCCGTCAAAGAATGAGAACAATATCTTTTTTCTTTTAGATGAAGCATCTTCCATGTATCTACCAGGTCTGTCAACAACCATATCGAATATCCGGAAATACAATAGCGGAATACTTCTGATCTATCAGGATTATCATCAATTGGAACACGTATACGGAACTTATGAAGCAAAAAACATAACAGCCAATTGCTATGCAAAAGTCTATTTGCCCGGACAACCAATTGAAACATGCAAAATGCTGGAAACCACACTTGGAAAGTTTGAGTATGAAGATGAAAATGAAGTACGGCATATTCGCCAATTGATGACAGCAGATGAGATTAGAATGTCTGATAGAGCAATTGTATTGATCGGAAATAAGCCACCGATTCATGCAAAGCTTAGACCTTTTTACAACGATTGGAAGTTAAGCTCATTGACTAACCTACCACCTTATGAGCCTTCTAATAAGCTACCATTTGATATTCCTCCCTTAATTCAGTTGGATGAAAAGAAGAAAGCTTAATGCCAAGAGCAATTTATTTTCCTTTCTTAATTCCAGTGGCATCCTTGAGAATGGTACACATGATCAAATTCAAAAAGTAAGAGCCGAGTTTTGGAGAGAGTATAAAAGGAAGTGGAGAAATGCTAAACGTAAATCGGAGAAGGAAATTACTATTTCATTTACCCTAGATGAATTCAAAGAAATAAGCATTGAATCTAAGCGACATAATCTTTCTCGAACTAAATTTATTAAGAAAGCTTGTTTCGCATATATTAATAATATTTTCCTTGTGCCCGATTCAAAGGAAGTAAAAAGAATTGCTCAACAATTATCAATGACATACAACTCAATTCAGGAATTAATAGAAGAAAATAGTATTGAATTCAAATCAGGTAGATCAATTTTGGAAGCCATTATTAAATTGGAACGAGAAATACTACCGGTATTAAATAATCCAAAGTCTTTAGAAGCATTAATTAAAGAGCATTTTTTGAAAAATCCGAATAATAAAAACGTATTGATTGAATACATTAATTCAATATGATTCTAAAGAATCTCACAAGAAGATCAAATACCGGCCAATTAGTAAATTATCTTTTCAAACAGGAAAAAGATAACAAACCCAAACCCGTTCTAAAACATAATTTAAGAAGTCGAACAACCAAAGGCTGGACAAAAGAATTGGATAAAAATTTTGAATTAAGATTAAATAGACGGAAAGACAACATCCGCCTTCATCATACAATCATCTCGTTTTCGAACAAGGATAAAAAACAGATCAATACGGAATTGTTAAAGGACATAACCAAAAAATACATCGAACTTCGAGGCAAAGACAACCTCTATCTCGCTTCATCCCATCATGACAAAGAGCATATTCACCTTCATATAGTTATGTCCTCTACCAAATTAATCACCGGTGAATCCAATAGAATTTCAAGGCAGGAATTCAGAGAATTGAAACTCGCTTTGGACGAGTATCAAAAAGTAAAATATCCTGAACTTGTAAATAGCCTGCCTGCTCATGGGAAATCACAAAAACTCCAGCTTACAGATCCGGAGCAGAAGCTTCAGGATCGGGAAGGAAAATTATCACAAAAGCAAGTGCTTTTGGAAACCGTGCAAACGGTTTATAGCAGATCCAAATCGCTTGATAATTTTCTTTCTGAGCTAAAATCGGAGGGGTATAATTCTTATAGTAGGGGTGGCAAAATATATGGAGTGGAAGATGAATCCGGAAGACATTACCGCTTTAAAACTCTCGGTTTTGACCTCAAGAAGCTGGAGGAAATAGACCGGCAAGCTCAAGAAGAAGCAAGACAACTTCAAGAGCTTGCCAATCTAAGGGATGCAAAAAATTCGGATCGGGAGCAGGATAATGAAGGGTATGAACGTGAGATTCAAGAGGAAAATGAAGACCAGACTGAAGACCCAGAATCAGACTATTCAAATGAAGAAACCGAAATACAAGGACAAGATGACGAAGATGGCTAGGGCGGATACTGTTTTTGGTGAGTTGCAAGATTGCATTTCGCCATGGCGATCGCTAATCTGCCATATGGCGAAATGCAATCTTGGCGGGAGACCCGCACCCCTTGGTATTGATTCATTGCTTTCGTAGCTATGATATAAAATTATTTTGCGCGAATATCCAATATCACCATTTCCTTGGCACTTCAAGTTCTTTGACATTCAAAATTGAAATTTAGAGAGAAAATATTTTTTGTTAAATTTTATTAACTTATAATTTTTTATAAATATCTTTGTATGAACGAATTTGGCAAATTCATCATGACACAAATATTTTTCACCAAGTAGTAGTTTTGTTACTAAAATACTTATTTATGAAAGCTCTACCCACACCGCTTTTTATCCCGAACAACGGAGTTCAAGAATTATTGCGTTCCTACGATAAATTTCGAATTGTACGCATTATTGTAATTTTTTTACTATTCGGAGTTAGAACATTTACACAAAACCTAAATCCATGTGATGAAGCTGACTATCCTTTTACCGGCACACCGGCAACAACACTTTGTGAACAATACCCAAATTTTAATTGTAACATTGAAATTGGTGAAGGAACACAAGTCACACATTCTTCACAAATAGGAAGTAGTTATACAGGAAATGTATGTATAAAGGGTGATTTTTATATAAATAACATATTTACATTTTTGAATTGTGTAATAAAAATTGATCCTGGTGTTTCAATATATGTAGTCTCGCCACATTCCTTAATTAGTCGTCCTTTTGGAATTAAAGGATCTAAGTTATTTGCATGTACTGAAATGTGGAACGGAATTATATTGTCAAATAATACCACAATATTTACACAAAACTCAATAATCGAAGATGCTTTAACTGCAATTCAGGCTAAAAATACAGTCCATAATACATTGAGTATAGTAAGTACAACATTTAATCGTGATCTAGTAGGGATCCATTTAGAACAAATAACAGGAACATCTAATGCTCCTATGTTTTATCAATTCAATAGAAACACTTTTTCATGTTCAGCGCCATTAAATGGGACAACGGATAAAATTACTTTTGCAGGTATAAAAACAATAAATGTGCCCATGACAATAAACCCTATTATTGAGTCTTATTATAACACATTTCAAAAAATACAATATGGGATATTTTCTGAAGGCGAAAATACGGTAATAGCTGGTCGATTTTTTAGATTTTTCGAGATAAAAAGAGATGGTATATTTCTCAATGAAGGATCATTGTTTCTTAAATCATCAACATTTAGAAATTGTGAAGAAAACGGAATTAATATTAACAAAGCTCAAATAATTGATGTAAAAGAAGGAATTAGCTGTACTATAAATCAAAATTGCCCTGAACGACCATCTATTAAGGGTGTTTATATTAAAGGATTTGCATTAAGCTCAGAAACTCATATTAAACTTTATTTTGTAGCAGATACAAAGGGTAAGAATACTAAAGTAACAGGAATTCAATTGGACGGCGGCAAGATTGAAGATGGTTCTAATATTGTTATTAGCGGATCTACATTTAATATTTCTGCAAGATATGGATCTGGAGTATTTTTAAATGGCAATTTCCCGGTGACATCACATTCTGAATTGTACAATAATAATTTTATTACTGGCAATCCAGATGAAGTAGGTGATATGATTTATGCTTTAAATTTAACGGGGGATAAAAATAATTTAGATATTATTGGCAATAACTTTACAGGGACGGGTTACTGGAATTGGGCAATATACGCAAATGGCTCACGTGGTGTTAATAATCAAATCTCCTCTAATTATCTAGAAGGCTCTACCGGGTATTATCAAACTGGAGGAATTAATTTTTTTATAGGTCTATATGTTAAGGATTTTCAAAACACTACATACTGTAACAATACAAATAATAATGGCTCAAATAGAGGATACGATTTTTACGGAACAAATACAGGAACTGCATTTAAAGAAAATAAAACAATTTTAACTCCTGGTGGATTATTTATTCATACTAATTCGACCATTGGGGGCCAAAAGCATGAAGGAAATGAATGGTTTTATTTATTGATAGGTAATACTCTTATTATTGCCGGTAATCATGCAACATGTGAATCACCAGATTACGCTCAGTACAATAGATTTGTTGTGCATACTCCGCAGAGTGTTCGTAATCCTAATGGTGGTTATTCATATTATTCAAGTTATTATCCCGATAATATTACTCCAAATAGTCCTTTGTATGAATTTTATAAAACTGACTTAAATGGAAGTCCTTCGAGTTCATGTGTTCAGGAATTAACTAATCCAGAAGATCCTGAGTTATTGGAAATGCAACTAGCTGATGAAGTTTATCCATTTCCGGAAAATGATACGGTTACAGAATGGAACCTCAAAAGCTATTTGTATAAGAAATTAAGAAGAGATACAAGTTTACTTAATACTTATTCATCTTTTGTAAATTTTCTTTCAGAAAATGAAAATACTAATATCGGCTATTTTTATAATTTGTCAAAAAAGATCGAAGAAGCATTTACTGCGCATGACACAATCAAAACACAAAGCAAGTATATCCTCGATGAAATTATAGAAATTGTAGATAGCCTTAGTATAGTTGATAATCAAATCGAAAATGATTCTGATCAAACTTCAATATTAATTTTAGAATCTTTAAAATTGACTAATATCAACCAAATTATTGATTTACTTAATAATTATTTTTATAGAAATCAAGTTTATAAGACTAATCAAATATTAAGATTGGAAGAAGCTGATTTATTGGTTCAATCTATTAATCCCTTGACAACCTTGGAGATAAATGAATATCAAGTAAAACGAACTTACTTAGAATTGTTACTGAATAATCAAACTCAACTTAATTCAACGCAAATTCAAATTTTAAAGAATATCGGAGTGCAGTGTCAATCGACAGGTGGACTTGCGGTTATTGAAGCGTTAACATTATTGCCAGAATGTGAATTACAAATAATGGACCTATGCCCGAATGCCATATTGGCCGATGTAAATCCAATTACTATTGAATTACCAGAAGAAGAAGAAATGGTAGGTCCTACAGAAAAAAATCGAATACAGTTATCACTTTCAAAATCAACACCCTTGGAGTTTTTTGTTACAATTCCGAATGGTAATACAGCACAAGTTTGTGTTTTTGACATTAATGGGAAAGAAGTATTTAAACAAGTTATTTCTACCAATAATCAATCTATTAATCTGGACAATTTAGTTCAATTTGGTATATATTTCGCCAAAATACAACTAGAAAATGGAAATTTTATTACAGAAAAACTGGTAGTGAATTCTAAATAATATTGTATTAATCTATATTTTATTGTGTTAAGAATTAGTTCAGATAATTTCATTTTAGTTGTTCTCTTTTTTTATTCTTACTTGGCTAACAGTCAAGATAAATATGATTATCAATGGGTAATTGGTTATGATACTACTGTATCTAAGCAATATGGCAATGGTATCTTATTAAATTTTAATGATGTTCCAGTTAATGTCTCATTGCTAAAAACTATTAATAATTTCAGTATGGAGGGCTCAAATACAAGTATATGCGATGAAAATGGTAAATTATTATTTTATTCGAATGGTTGTAATGTTTTAGATGCAAGAGGTATGATTATGGAAAATGGAGATTCTATTAATCCAGGTCTTGTCCAATCTAGCCACTGCCCAAGTGGAAATCCAGCCTCTCAAGGTGTTATAGCATTACCTGCACCAGGAAGTAAAAACCTTTATTATCTTTTCAATTTGGATTTAGATATACCCTATTTTATGATGCCTCAATATGTTGGAATAGCCCCAGAAAGGATTTATTACTGCATGATTGATATGTCCTTAAATTCTGGCTTCGGGAAAGTTGTATTAAAGAATCAAATTGCATTAAAGGATACTTTTGGGCGCTCAAATTTGCAAGCTACGAAACATGCTAATGGTATTGATTGGTGGCTAATTGCCCCAAAATCACATACAAATTGTTATTTTCTAACCTTATTAAGTTCAGCAGGAATTCAACCCAGTGTTTTAAAATGTTCAGGAGAAGATTTTAATGATGCTGATCTTCAAGGTCAAGCCGTATTTTCGCCTGATGGAAAAAAGTTTATTCGGTTTCTTCCAAGAAATGGCCTTAATATATATGATTTTAATAATGAAACAGGAGATTTGACAAGCCCTGTTAGGATTTCTTTTGATCAAGATACATTTCATGTTGCAGGAGTTGCAGTTTCAGCAAATTCTAGATATTTATATGCATCCGCACTAAAAAAAATATATCAATTTGATCTCCATGCAAGTGATGTAGAAGCAAGTAAATTATTGATAGGAGTATGGGATGGATACGCAGACCCTTATCCAACAGTTTTCTATTTGTCAGCATTGGCGCCTGATGGAAAAATATATATAGCAGGAACGAGTACACATAACTATTTACATATCATTCATCAACCAAATTGCCAAGGTCAGAATTGTAAATTTGAACAAAGGGGCTTAAAACTACCTGGATATAATTTCATTTCTATTACAAATATCCCACATTATAGATCTCAAAACATAACTCTTCCATGTGATTCCATAATGGTTTCAAGTAAAGGGATTAATAATTCAACCTCAGTATTTTTGTATCCCAATCCCGCACAAGAATATATAATAATAGATGCTGAAAATAAATTGCCAGAAGCAACAATTGAAATTTACGATCTTTTAATGAGAAGGATTATACATAGAAAAATAACTGAAAATATTGTAAAAATTGATTTAAAGAATATTGAAAATGGAATTTATACACTATTAGTAAAATCGAATGATGCAATAATTGCTGTTGAGAAAATAATTATTGAAAAGTGAATTTAAATGCTAAAAAGCTATTATAATTCAACAAATTAAATAAGCGGTTAGCTACCCTGCAGAACGAATTTAAGAAAAACTATTCTTTCTCCTCTATCTCTAATGAACAAAAGTATTTAAGTAGTTTTTTTTATTAGAAATCTGAGAAAGTATTCTTCTTAGAAATTAATAACGGAATCCAATGCCTCGTCAGCGTCTTTAGTTATGAAATTAGATTGGTATCCAATTGTTGTAGTTATTGATGTATGTCGATATAGTTTTTGAAGCATCTGAATTGGAATCCGATCTCCAGAAAGATTACCGAAAGTATGCCGAGCAATATGCATGGTGAGTTTTTTATTAATGTCTAGTTCAAAGGCGAGCTTCTGCAACGCTTCATCTATAGTCTTTGTAGCATTAGAAATTTTCTTCTGCACTTCAAACAAATCGGACTGATTACGGACATTCTCCAGATTTGAAAAAACGAATCCGGTTTTATTTTTCGTCTTGGGCTTATAAAAAGTCAAAATTATTGAGGCCTTTTCTGGTATTTTTAAAGAGCCCCCTTTTGCGTTTTTACCCATAGTATAGGTTAGTCTGCCATTATCAATATCTGACCATTTCAATCTAAGCAAATCAGAAATACGCATTCCTGCAAAGTAAAATGACAGGAGCCATAAATTACGAACATGATTCAATGAAGATTCCGCTGAAAATTTAGCATTCTCGAGTTTTTTAACTTCTTCTATAGTGAGACTGACTTTTTGTGAATCTGGAAATTTTATTTTTATCTTGTCCTTTCCAAATGGATAATACTTTGGATCTAGAAGATTGCCTAAAATTGTTTGAGAAAATATAGAGCGGATTACAACAAGATGGTTTATAATTGTCCTATCCGTTATCTCCCTTGTAGATTTTAAGTAAGCTTTAAATTTATTGAGTAGCGGAATTGTAATTTCCTGAAAAGTAATATCTCCACCTTTGGTAAATTCATAAAATCTATTGATTCGTGGCTTATCGGCTGAATACCTATTATATTTTCCTTCCTTTTTTAAATTGTCTAAATATATTTCAGCTTGGCTTTTAAAGGTGGTGTTATCGTTATTAGTTAATTTTTGCTTTATGGATTTAGCGGAAACTACTTCCTTTTCAGTGGCCAGCTCTAGGTATTTGCCATTAGCTTCCGTTAACTTTCGTAGCAGATACTTATTTAACTCAGAATGATTCGAATTAGTCTTCTTTACTTTTTGATTTGTCTCATCCCAATCAATTGCATCGATGTACTGGCCAATATGAATTAGTGATGCTTTCCTATTTTTAATAATCTGAATACAAATTGGAAACTTTCCTTCTTTGTTTGCTTTCTTTCTAAGAATAAGTTTAAGAGATGCCACTATACAAAGATAATATATTTAGGTCGAACATAGGTCGAACATTTTTTGTTTTTATATGGTTTTATCTGTATTCATATAAAATTTAATACTTTGTAATATAGCTATTTACATATTTATAAAACCATATGAAATCATAATTGGCAGGACTTAAAATCCTGTGGGCAGTAATGTCCGTGCGGGTTCAAGTCCCGCCCCGGGTACAAAAATCAGAGCGAGAATCAGAGCGAAAGCGAAAGATTATCGTTCTGATTTTTTCTTCGTTCTCTTTCTGTTTCTCACTCTCTACCCAGAAAAATCAGAGCGAGAATCAGAGCGAAAGCGAAAGATTATCGTGCTGATTTTTTCTTCGTTCTCTTTCTGTTTCTCACTCTCTACCCAGAAAAATCAGAGCGAGAATCAGAGCGAAAGCGATAGATTATCGTGCTGATTTTTTCTTCGTTCTCTTTCTGTTTCTCACTCTCTACCCAGAAAAATCAGAGCGAGAATCAGAGCGAAAGCGATAGATTATCGTGCTGATTTTTTCTTCGTTCTCTTTCTGT
>Ga0268298_10003335_pt1 | contig 16514 bp, 14 predicted proteins | sample WWTPWeurt_MetaG_FD_194462 | JGI IMG/M metagenome (GOLD analysis project Ga0268298, IMG submission 194462) | Activated sludge microbial communities from WWTP in Nijmegen, Gelderland, Netherland - WWTP Weurt | ecosystem: Engineered > WWTP > Aerobic digester > Activated sludge | place... | reverse complement strand
CAACGCCACCCCGCGCACCATCAGCGTCACCGCCAACGACGGCGACGGCGGCAGCACCAACCAGACCCAGGGCGTCACGGTGAACAACGTGGCCCCGACGCTCGCCGTGGGGGGCGCTTCTTCGGGCCTGGTGGGCCAGAACTACGTGCTCAATCTCGGCGCGATCACCGATCCCGGTACGGATGCCGTCATCAGCTATCAGATCGACTGGGGCGACGGCAACACGCAGACGGTTCTGGCAGGCGGGAATGTGAATCACGTCTACGGTGCGACGGGCCACTACGCCGTTCAGGTGGGGCTGACCGACGATGATGGAAGCCACGCCAACGCCGGCAGCCACAACGTCGAGATCGATCCCTATCTCGTGCGTATCGGACAGGCTCCGGATCGTCAGACCGGAACAGGGGGTCAGTGGGCGGCAGCCTGGAATCACGCCGACGTGACCGTGCTTCACAAGGCGAATTCCACCAGCGTCGTGGAGGACTGGACGCCCGTGAGATTCAGTGGTCTCAGTCCCCAACTGCTCAGTGGGGGCGATATCTACGCGGGTGACCTGGGGGTCAGCGGCCAGTCCCTGGCGACCAGTTCAGTGCGCCAGGAAATCGACGGAAACGAAGGCCTGCGCTTCAATCTGGATGGCGAAGCCGACGCCGTGACGGTCAATCTGTCGCGCTTCTTCATCCAGGACGATGGCAGCCTCTTTGCCGAAGCCGGACGCCTGAGGCTTCTCGATGCAAACGGCGCCGTCGTCGGGGAGGCGGTCTTCCACGCCAGTTCCGCTGCTGGCAGCAAGCAGGTCACGCTGACCGGACAGGATCATTTCGTCGCGGTCGAGCTCAACGCCGGGGTCTATGACGGAAGTGATTTTGTCTTCGGCGGCTACGCCAACGCCAATGGAAGCTTCGCGACCGGGCCGACGACGGATGCAGTCGGAGGCCGGCATGGCTCCGATTTCCTCGTCGATTCCATCGAATTCAATTTCGTCGCCGTGGGGGTTCCGCAGCAGGATCAGAATCTCATTTGACCATCCCTGGGGGCGATGTTTGCCCCCAGGGTGTCGGAATTCTTTACGGTCGCCTGCCATGCATTGAGCTAAGTCGATGAATGCAATGAAGTGTTTTTCCTGGTATCGGTTTTGCTTTAAGGAAGCCGATACCAAAAAACTCTGGAGCGGTCATGTCGGTCAATGTCAAAAAAATCCTGTGCGCCGTCGGCTTGCTTGCCCTCAGCGGCTTGTCCCAGGCGGCCGTGCTGTTCGAGCGCGCGCCTTCTGCCTCCTTGGGCGGGGTGCAGGCTGATGCTTCGACGGGCTCCTATAGCCAGAGCTTCGGCTCCCTGGCGGGCGCGACACTCGATTCGATCACCTGGTGGGGTTTCCATTTCGATGCGCCGGCTGGCGGGAATGCCTTCACGGTTGCCTTGGGCGGGAACATCCTCACGGGAGTCCTGAGTTCCACGGACGTCGGCAATGCGCAGGAACTCTATCGCTACACGCTCGATATCACGGACGTGGTGCTCACGGGCAGCGATACCACGCTGGAAATCGTCAATGATAGCTTCGATGTGCAATGGGCTTGGCAGGATGCCGTCGGGGGGGCGACCGCTGGCCTGACGGCGTTCAGACTGGAAGGGACCCGCGCTGGCCAGCCGGTTCCCGAGCCGGGAGTCCTGGGTTTGCTGGGGCTGGCTCTCGTGGCGGGCGCGATAGCCCGCAAGAGGATCCGCTGAAGTCCGGGTGGGTGAGTTCAAAAGCCGGCGCTGCCGGCTTTTTTGCCTTGAAGGAGCGTGAATGACATTCGGATTCGAAAAACCCAGGCCCGGGTCCAGTCTGGCGGCGGCCATGGACATCGCGCGGGTCACCCTGGGTCGAGTCGCTTTCTTCAGCTTTTTCATCAATCTGCTGATGCTTGTGTCGTCGATCTACATGCTCCAGGTGTACGACCGAGTGCTGGCATCCCGCAGTGGTCATACGCTGTTTTACCTTTCTCTGCTGGCGGCGGGATGTATGGCGGTCCTGGCCCTGCTGGAAATCGTGCGTTCCAGGTTGCTGGTGCGCATGGGCGCCCGCTTTGACGCCCAACTCTCCACCAAGGTGTTTTCCGCAACTTTGCTGGGCGGGCGGAGCGGGCAGATGTTGCGTGATCTCGACAATCTGCGCGGGTTCCTGACCGGTCCCCATGCGCTGAGCCTGCTCGACGCTCCTTGGTCCCCCATCTTCATCGCCCTGGTATACGTCCTGCATCCCTGGCTCGGGCATGTCGCCCTGCTGGGCGGGATGATTCTGCTGGCGCTCGGGGTGTGGAACGAACGTTACACCAAGGCTCCCCTGGCCGAGGCCGGCAAGCACATGTCCGGAGCGACCCAGTTTGCAGAGGTTTCGGCGCGCAATGCGGAGGCCGTGGCCGCGATGGGAATGCTCGGTGGATTGAAGGGGGTATGGCAGAAACACCACGATCTCGGTATTGGGCTCCAGGGGCAGGCCAGCGACCGAGCGGGCAACGTGGCGGCCATTGCCAAGGCCGTCCGGATATTTCTACAAATCGCCATCCTCGGCGTAGGCGCATGGCTGGTCATACGCCAGGACGCCACCGGCGGTGTGATGATTGCGTCGTCGATCATCATGGGGCGGGGGCTTGCCCCGGTAGAGGCCTCGATTGGGGGTTGGAAGAGTTTCTTGATGGCCCGGGAGGCCTATCAGCGGCTGTACAAGCAGTTTGGCAACGATGTCGCGGGCGTGGCGCCCATGCCGCTTCCGACGCCCAAGGGGGCTCTGCGCTTCGACGCCGTCACCGCCGGTCCACCGGAGAGCGGCCGGGCCACCGTACGCAACCTGAACTTTGCCCTCGACGCCGGAACCTGCCTCGGCATTACCGGCCCGAGCGGGGCGGGAAAGTCTACCCTTGCCCGGCTTGCGGTCGGGATTTGGCGCGCGCAGGCGGGTGCGGTGCGCCTCGATGGCGTTTTGTTCGCCGACTGGCGGCGCGAGGAAGTGGGGCCCCATGTCGGGTTCCTACCCCAGGATATCGAGCTTTTCCCTGGAACCGTGGCCCAGAACATCGCCCGTTTCGGGGAAGTCGACTCACGCCAGGTGGTCGAGGCGGCCCAACTCGCGGGGGCCCATCAGACCATTCTCGATCTACCGCAGGGCTACGATTCCCAGATTGGGCCTGGCGGGGCGAATCTTTCCGGCGGACAGCGACAACGGATCGGCTTGGCGAGAGCCTTCTACGGACGTCCTTCCCTGGTGGTCCTCGATGAGCCGACCTCCAATCTGGATGCGGAAGGAGAAGCCGCAGTGCGTCAGGCGATGGACCAGTTGCGCCAACTTGGCTCGACGGTCCTGGTCATTGCGCACAGGCCTGCGCTTCTGGGGGGAACCGACAACCTCCTGGTATTGATGAGTGGCCAGATAGCCAATTTTGGCGCCACCTCGGAAATCATGCCGGTCATCACCCGTCGCGTCGTGACCAGACCTGAGGGCGGAAACGCGGAATCATCCGGAGGTCTGCATGGCTGAGGTATCGGGGCTTCGTCTCGAAGAGCAGTCCTTGATCGTTGGCGAGGCGGCAGCCAAGGCCGACGAGACGCGCTGGGTCCGCTTGGGGAATCTCATTCTTGCCGTCAGTTTTGGGATTTTCTTCATCTGGTCCCTGCTGGCGCCGCTGTCTTCGGCGGTGATCGCGCAGGGCGTCGTCAAGGTCGATAGCAGCCGCAAGAAGATTCAGCATCCCGAAGGCGGGGTGGTCAAGGACATCCGAGTCAAGGATGGGACTCAGGTCAAGGCTGGCGACGTGCTCATCCGGCTCGACGAAACCAAGGCCGGCGCAGCCTTCGGAGTCGTGCGGGGGGGCAGGGATGTTGCGCTGGCGACCGCCGCGCGCCTGGAGGCGGAGAGGGATGAGCGGTCCGCCATTGTCTTTCCACCCGAGTTGCTTGCGCGAAAGGATGATGCTCAGGTCGCCGAAATCCTGCGCTCCCAGCAGTCCCAGTTTGAGGCGCGCAGAACTTCGCGGCTGGGAGAGTTGAGTATTCTCGATCGCCAGATTGCCGCGCTGGGGAGCGAGATCTCGGGCCTGTCCTCCCAGCAGCGCGCCAAGGACGAGCAGCTCGCCAGTCTGCGGCACGATTTGGCAGCCATGGCCGAACTTGCCGGCAAAGGCATGATGGAGAAGCCAAAAATCCGCGCGGTCGAGCGGGAGATTGCCGTACTCCAGGGCGAGCACAGTGAATTGGCATCCAAGATTGCCTCCGCCAGAACCCAGATCAGCGAAAAGGAATTGAAGAAGTTTCAGGTCAAGAAGGCTTTCCACGAGGAGGTGGTGGCCGAGTTCAAAAAAGTGCAGGCGGAAAACTTCGAACTCATCGAGCGGGTGAGTGCGACCCGCTACACCCTGGAGCAAACCGAGATTCGCTCGCCGGTGGATGGCACTGTGACGGAACTAAAGGTCCATACCTCCGGGGGCGTCATCGGCCCGGGTGAAGTGGTGATGGAGGTCGTTCCGAGTGCCGACCAGTTGGTTCTCGAGGGCAAAGTGTTGCCCGCCGATATCGACCGCATCGCCGTGGGGCAGCAAGTCGGCGTGAAAATTCATGCTTTCAATTCGCGCACCACGCCCGAGCTTTCTGGAGCACTGACTTACGTCTCCGCGGACGCAACGGTGGATCCCAAATCAGACTTGAGCTACTTCGTCGTCAAGGCTACCGTGCCCGAATCTGAGCTTGCGCGACTTGGCGACCAGAGAGTCCAACCCGGGATGCAGGCAGATTTGTTCATCGTTACCGGTGAGCGGACCTTCATGGGGTATCTGCTCGATCCCCTCGTCGATTCCTTCAACATGGCCTGGCGCGAGCGCTGAGTCGAGTCCGCCCGGGACCATCCGGCCAGCAGATGCCCCGGCGGTGCGGCGCCAGCCTGGCCGACCTCAATTGAGCGCTGTGGAGAGCGCCCGGCGATATTCCCTCACCAGATCGTCGTAGCGCTCCTCAGAGCCCAGGGCCTGGAAGAGTTGCAGCAGGGCCTTGCTTCCTGCGCCCTCGTCGAAGAAGCGGTCACGGCGCACCACTTCCAGAGCCGCTTCGCAGGCTTCCCGATAGCGCCCCGCAGCCGCGTAGGCACGGGAGAGTTCGAGGCGGCGAGCGTGGTTGTCCGGTGCTGCGGCGACTTCTGTTTCCAGCGCTGCCGTATCCGCTCCGCCCTGGGCGAGGGCGAGGCGGGAACGCAGGGCCTGGGCACGATCGGCTTCCCGCAGATATTCCGCGGCGAGGACTTGGGCGGCCTCGTCGTTGCGTCCCAATTGCAGCAGCAGGTCGGCCGCATCCAGGCGTACGCCTTCGTCTTCCGGAGTTTCCCGGGAGGCCTGGACCAGGAGGGCAAGGGCCTCCTCGCGCCGGCCCTCGGCCACCAGGGCAGCGGCTTCGTCGCGCAGACTCGCCTTGGCAGGCGGGAGCAGGCGATCCAGGAAGGCGCGCAGTTCGCCCTCGGAGAGGGCACCGGAGAACTCATCCACCAGTTGCCCGCCGAAAAGAACCTTGACGGTGGGAATGCTACGAACTCCGAAGTGGTGGGCGAGCTCGGGGTTTTCGTCGGAATTGACCTTGGCCAGCAGGAAGCGTCCTGCGTACTCCGCTGCGAGCTTCTCCAGAAGCGGGGTCAGGGTCTTGCAGGGACCGCACCAGGGGGCCCAGAAATCAACCAGGACGGGGGTTTCGATGGAAGGGTGAAAGGCCTTGGCCTCAAAATCTTCCAGGGTGACGTCAAAGCAGTGGGATGACATGGTGGCTGCGCCGTGAGGGAATGAAAAAGGGGTCTGCGCTTGCACGCAAACCCCCGGAATGGTGGGTGCTGAGGGGCTCGAACCCCCGACATCCAGCTTGTAAGGCTAGCGCTCTACCAACTGAGCTAAGCACCCAGGCCCGGACGATGCGGCGTCCGGGCGAAGGGCGCTCAGTTTACAGCGTCCTTGAGGCCCTTGCCAGGCTTGAACTTGGGCACCTTGGCGGCCTTGATCTTGAGGGTGGCGCCGGTACGCGGGTTGCGGCCGGTACGGGCAGCGCGCTTGCTCGTGGAGAAAGTGCCGAAACCGACCAGGGTGACCGTGCCCCCCTTCTTGAGCTCGGCTTTGATGGCATCAACGGCGGCATCGAGGGCGCGACCGGCGGCGGCCTTGGAAATCTCGGAGGCCGTCGCGATCTGGTCGATGAGTTCGGATTTGTTCATGGAGTGTCCCCTTTAGTGGTGTGGATGAAAAAGCAAAAAAACCTTAACCGCGAAGTTTATATCTTCCCTGAAATCCTTGTGTCAAGCGGTTTTTCGCCGATTTCGCCTCTCCGGGCGCTGGGCATTTGGATGATATTCGCAAGCCTCCCGGCCGGTCAGAAGGTATTCAATGGGTCACGACGGTCGAAGCCGACGCCGTTTCGGTACCCGCGACTACTGCGGGGGAAATCGCATCCGGCAGGGCGGCGGGAAGCCTTTCCAGGGCGCGCTCCAGTACCTGATCGATCCACTTGACCGGGACGATTTCGATGCGGTTCTTGATGTTGTCCGGGATTTCGGTCAGATCCTTGACGTTTTCCTCAGGAATCAGGGCGGTCTTGAGCCCACCGCGGACCGCGGCCAGAAGTTTTTCCTTGAGTCCGCCAATGGCCAGCACCTCACCCCGCAGGGTGATTTCTCCGGTCATGCACACATCGCAGCGCACGGGAATGCCGGTGAAGGAGGATACCAGGGCGGTGGTCATGGCGATGCCCGCCGAGGGGCCGTCCTTGGGCGTGGCGCCTTCCGGGACATGGATGTGGATGTCGCGCTTTTCAAAAATGTCATCGGTGATGCCGAGGCGCTGGGAGCGGGCTCGCACGACGGAGCGCGCGGCTTCGACGGATTCCTTCATGACGTCGCCCAGGGAGCCGGTGCGCAGGATGTTGCCCTTGCCGGGGATGGCGACGCATTCGATGGTGAGCAGTTCGCCGCCGACTTCCGTCCAGGCGAGACCGGTGACCTGTCCCACCTGATTCTGTTTTTCCGCCATGCCGAAGGTGTAGCGGCGCACGCCGAGGAATTTGTCCAGATTGCGGGCGTTGACCACCATCTTGCTGCTGCGCTTCTTGAGCAGCAGGGTCTTGACGACCTTGCGGCAGATTTTGGAGATTTCGCGCTCCAGCGCCCGCACGCCGGCTTCCCGGGTGTAATAGCGCACGATGTCGCGCAGGGCCGAATCGGCGACGGTGAGTTCGGTCTTCTTGACGCCATTGTTCTTCAACTGCTTGGGCAGCAGGTAGCGCAGGGCGATATTGACCTTTTCGTCTTCCGTATAGCCGGAAAGACGGATCACTTCCATGCGGTCGAGGAGCGGCGCAGGGATGTTGAGGGTATTGGCCGTGGCCACGAACATGACGTCGGAGAGATCGAAATCGACCTCGACGTAGTGGTCCTGGAAGGTGTGGTTCTGTTCCGGGTCGAGCACTTCCAGCAGGGCGGAGGAGGGGTCGCCGCGGAAGTCCTGCCCCAGCTTGTCCACTTCGTCCAGGAGGAAGAGGGGATTGCGTACGCCGACCTTGCTCAGGCTTTGCAGGATCTTGCCGGGCATCGATCCGATGTAGGTGCGGCGGTGACCGCGGATTTCGGCCTCGTCGCGCACGCCGCCCAGGGCCATGCGCACGAATTTGCGGTTGGTTGCCTTGGCAATGGACTGGCCGAGGGAGGTCTTGCCCACGCCCGGAGGCCCCACGAGGCACAGGATGGGAGCCTTGACCTTCTCGACACGCTGCTGCACGGCAAGGTATTCGACGATGCGTTCCTTGACCTTTTCCAAGCCGTAGTGGTCGGTGTCGAGAACCTTTTCGGCTTCGCGCAGTTCCTTGCTGACGCGGGTCTTCTTGCGCCACGGCAGCCCGATGAGGGTTTCGATGTAATTGCGTACGACCGTGGCTTCGGCCGACATGGGCGACATGAGGCGGAGCTTCTTCAGTTCGCCCTGGGCCTTGGCAAGACCCTCCTTGCTCATGCCGGCGGCCTTGATCTTCTTGTCCAGTTCATCGAGGTCGGCCCCTTCCTCACCCTCGCCCAACTCCTTCTGGATCGCCTTGACCTGCTCGTTGAGGTAGTACTCGCGCTGGCTCTTTTCCATCTGACGCTTGACGCGGCCACGGATACGCTTTTCGACCTGGAGGATGTCGATCTCGGTCTCGAGTTGCGACAAGAGGCGGTCGATCCGCTCGCGCACATTGCCCATCTCCAGAATTTCCTGCTTTTGCTCCAGCTTGAGGGGCAGGTGGGCGGCGATGGTGTCGGCCAGGCGGCCGGCGTCCTCGATGCCCGAGATGGACGAGAGGACTTCCGGAGGAATCTTCTTGTTGAGTTTGACGAATTGATCGAACTGGGCGATCACCGCACGGCGCATGGCCTCGATTTCGTGATCCTCGACCCCGGCCGGGGCGAGGGCGGTGGCGGTGGCCATGAAAAGGGTGGGCTGGGGATCGATGGCTTCCACCTGGGCGCGCTGGGTGCCCTCGACCAGAACCTTGACCGTCCCGTCCGGCAGCTTGAGCATCTGCAGAATGTTCGCCATGCAACCGATGCGATACAGGTCTTCAGCGTCGGGCTCGTCCTTGGCGGCAGATTTCTGGGCCACCAGCAGAATGCTGCGGCCGGACTCCATGGCCACTTCGAGGGCCTTGATGGACTTGGGGCGGCCGACGAAGAGGGGGATGACCATGTGGGGGAAGACCACCACGTCCCGCAGGGGCAGGAGCGGGAGATCGACGGATTCCGGAAGCGATTCTGGGGTGGACATGGGTATGCCTTATGGAGGGAGTTCGTCCCCGACAGGTGGGGACGAATGGCCGGATTACAAGCGGCCGCGGGTTGCGGCCGGCGATACTCAGTTGGAGCCGGAAACCTTGGGTTGCTCGGCGTAAATCAACAGGGGACGGTTGTCACCGGTGATGGTGTTCTCGTCGATCACCACCTTTGTGACATTGTCCATGCCGGGGAGTTCGTACATGGTGTCGAGCAGCACCTGCTCCAGGATGGAGCGCAGGCCGCGGGCTCCGGTCTTGCGCTCGAGGGCCTTGCGGGCGATGGCCGATAGCGCGGAGGGCCGCACTTCGAGTTCGACGCCTTCCATGCCGAAGAGCTTCTGGTATTGCTTGATGAGGGCGTTCTTGGGCTCGATCAGGATTTGCACCAGGGCCGCTTCTTCCAGTTCCTGCAGGGTCGCGACCACGGGCAGGCGGCCGATCAGTTCGGGAATGAGGCCGAACTTGATGAGATCCTCGGGTTCGACGCTGCGCAGAATCTCACCCACGGCCTTCTGGTCGTCCTTGCTCTTCACCACGGCGGCGAAACCGATGCCGCCCTTTTCGGAACGGTTGCGGATGATTTTTTCCAGACCGTCGAATGCGCCCCCGCAGATGAACAGGATATTGGTGGTATCCACCTGGACGAAATCCTGATTCGGGTGTTTGCGACCGCCCTGGGGGGGAATCGACGCCACGGTGCCCTCGATGAGCTTCAGGAGGGCCTGCTGCACGCCTTCGCCCGAAACGTCGCGGGTGATCGAGGGGTTGTCGGACTTGCGTGAAATCTTGTCGATTTCATCGATGTAGACGATCCCCTGCTGTGCCTTTTCGATGTCGTAGTCGCACTTTTGCAAGAGTTTCTGGATGATGTTCTCGACGTCTTCCCCGACATAACCGGCTTCGGTGAGGGTCGTGGCGTCGGCCATGACGAAGGGAACGTTGAGCAGCCGGGCGAGGGTCTGGGCCAGGAGCGTCTTGCCGGAGCCGGTGGGGCCCACCAGCAGGATGTTGCTCTTGGCGAGTTCGACATCGTCAGCGGTCTTGGCGGAATGACGCAGGCGCTTGTAGTGGTTATAGACCGCCACCGAAAGGATGCGCTTGGCCACTTCCTGACCAATCACGTACTGGTCCAGGATGGAACAGATTTCCCGCGGGGTCGGCAGGTCGGACCCGGCTGTCTTGCCTGAATCTTCGGGGAGTTCGTCGCGGATGATGTCATTGCAGAGCGAGATGCACTCGTCGCAAATGAACACCGACGGTCCGGCGATGAGTTTCTTCACTTCGTGCTGGCTCTTGCCGCAGAAGGAGCAGTAAAGCAGTTTTTCCTGGCCGCCTTTGGACATGGTTTCCCCTTGCTGTGAATCCGTCAGGCCGCGTCGCGACGGGACAGAACCTTGTCGATCAGTCCGTATTCTGCCGCTTCCGCAGCCGAAAGGAAATTATCGCGATCGGTGTCCTTCTCGATACGCTCGACGGGCTGGCCGGTATGCTCTGCCATGATGCGATTGAGCTTGTCGCGGATGGAGAGGATTTCCCTGGCGTGGATGGCAATATCCGACGCCTGCCCCTGGAAGCCGCCCAGGGGTTGGTGGATCATGATGCGCGAGTTGGGCAGGGCGAAACGCTTGCCCTTGGCGCCGGCGGTCAGCAGGAAAGCTCCCATGGACGCCGCCTGGCCGATGCACAGGGTCGATACGTCGGGTTTGATGAACTGCATCGTGTCGTAGATCGACAGACCGGCCGTCACCGAACCTCCCGGCGAGTTGATGTAGAAGTAGATGTCCTTGTCCGGATTCTCCGCTTCCAGGAAGAGCAGTTGAGCGACCACCAGGTTGGCGGTGGTGTCATTGACCGGCCCCACCAGGAAAACCACCCGCTCCCGCAGCAGGCGGGAGTAGATGTCGTAGGCGCGCTCGCCCCGACCGCTCTGTTCGATCACCATGGGCACGAGGCCCAGGCCCTGGGGATCCCAACCGCTTGCGTGGTCGATGTTCATGGCGCGCTTCCTCTGTCGTGTTTCGGACGTTTGTCGGTTTTGTGACTCAGTTCTTCTGGGCCATGAGCTCGTCGAAGGCCACCGGCTTGTCGGCAACCTTGGCCTTGCTCAGAACCCAGGCCACCACGTTGTTCTCGATGGCCACGCCTTCGACATCGCCGAGGCGCTGCGGCTGGGCGTAATACCAGCGCACCACTTCCTCGGGATGCTCGTAGCTCTGCGCCGTTTCCTCGACCAGCGCCTTGACCTGCTCGGGCTTGGCGTGGAGCTGCTCGGCCTTGACCACTTCAGCAAGAATCAGGCCCAGAGAGACGCGGCGCTTGGCCTGGTCGGCAAACCACTCGGGCTTGATGGGGAAATCTTTCATTTTCATGCCGCGCTGTTCCATGTCCTGGCGGGCCGCCTGGACCAGTCGCTGCACCTCCATCTCGACGAGGGCATTGGGCACGGCGATGGGATTGACCTTGAGCAGGGCATCCATGACCTGGTCTTTGATTTTGCCTTCCACGCGGCGCTTGACCTCGCGCTTCAGGTTGGTCTCGATTTCGGCACGCATCTTGTCGACATCGCCATCGGCGATGCCCATGGAGACGGCAAAGTCCGTGTCGACTTCGGGCAGTTCAGGGGCCAGCACGGATTTGACCGTGATGTCGAACTGCACGGTCTGGCCAGCCAGATCCTTGGAGAAGTAATCCGCCGGGAAGGTCAGGTCGAAGGTCTTGGTGTCGCCTGCCTTCAATCCTTGCACGGCTTTCTCGAAATCCGGCAGCATCTGGCCCTGACCGAGGATGAAGCCGTAATCGGTCGCCTGGCCGCCGTCGAAGGGGACGCCATCCTTCTTGCCCAGGAAATCGATGACTACGCGGTCTTCAGGGGCCGCAGCCCGGTCGGTCTCGGCGTAGCTGACGCGCTGCTTGCGCAGGATATCCAGGGTCTTGTCCACTTCGGACGCGCCGACTTCCAGGCTTGGGCGCTCGATGTCGCAGACGCTGACATCACCCGGGGTGAAATCGGGGTAAACCTCGAAGATGGCGGAAAATTCGAGATGAGTCGTGCTTTCGCTGGTCTTGGGCTCGATGCGGGGATAGCCGGCGACACGCAGTTTCTGGCCCGTCACCGCTTCGCCGAAGGCGCGGTCGAGGACTTCGGAAAGCACCTCGTGGCGGGTCTGGGCGCCATACTGCTGCTTGACGAGGCTGAAGGGAACCTTGCCCGGACGGAACCCCGCCATCTTGACGTTGCGGCCCATGCGCTTGAGGCGATCGTCGAGATCCTTCTCGACTTCGGCAATGGCGATGGAAAGATCGATACGGCGTTCGAGTTCGTTGACTTGGGCGGGAGTGGCTTCCATGAGAAATCCTTGTCGCTACAGGGCTAAAAAGTAAAGCTGCGAATGATAGCACGGCCGCCTACCGGGGGAGGAGGCGGGGAAGTGTCCAGAGGCCGAGCGTGCCTGCCAAACCGGCCTGGACAATAGTCCTGGCCTCCCGTAGAATGCGCGCCTCTTCACCCGCAAGGGTGATACGGCGGCGGCATTAGCTCAGTTGGTAGAGCACTGGATTGTGATTCCAGGTGTCACCGGTTCGATCCCGGTATGTCGCCCCAAGAACACGTGGTACGCATGCACCATGCAGCACTCGAAACCCCGGCGCCGGAAGGCTTCCGGGGTTTTTGTTGGGCCTCGATCCCAACGCCGCTGGCTGGCTTGCAGGAAGGTGGAACGGTCCTGATCGGCGTCTGTCCCACGAGAGCCCGTGACTGGGCGTTCTCACCTTTCCATTGCAGGAGGGACTATGGCGGAAAGTTTGTGCGATCTCACGTGTACACCCTGTCGGGGCGGAATTGACCCCATGGGCCCGGACGAGGCTGCCCTTCAGCTTGCCGGTGTCCCCGGCTGGAGCCTCCTGGACGAGGGCCGGCGCCTTGAACGCCGCTACACCTTCCCCGATTTCCGGTCTGCCCTGGCCTTCGTCGACCGGGTGGGAGCCCTGGCCGAAAGCCAGGGTCACCACCCTGATCTGGCCCTCGGGTGGGGCTGGGTGACGGTAGCCTGGTGGACCCACAAGATCGGCGGCCTGCACCTCAATGATTTCATCATGGCGGCAAAGACCGACTCACTGCTCTGAAGGTGACGGGGGCTATCAGGCCTTTTGCAGGGCCTGATCCAGGTCCGCAAGAATGTCGTCGATGTGCTCGATGCCGACCGAGAGGCGGATCATGTCTTCGGAGACGCCGGCCTTGGCCAGTTCGGCCGGGGCGAGTTGGCGGTGGGTGGTCGAGGCCGGGTGGCAGGCCAGGGACTTGCAATCGCCGATATTCACCAAACGGGTGACGAGCTGGAGCGCGTCCTGGAAGCGTCCGCCTCCCGCGACGCCGCCGTGGACTCCGAAAGTCAGGATGCCGGAGGCCTTGCCCCCCATGTATTGCTTCGCCAGAACGTGGTCGGCGTGGTCCGTGAGGCCGGCGTAATTGACCCAATTGACCTTGGTGTGGCCCTGCAGGAAGCGGGCCACGGCCAGGCTGTTGTCGCAGATGCGGTCCATGCGCAGGGCCAGGGTCTCTACGCCTTGCAGGATGAGAAAGGCGTTGAAGGGGCTGATGGCGGCGCCCATGTTGCGCAGGGGAACCACCCGGGCGCGGCCAATGAAGGCGGCCGGACCCAGGGCTTCCGTATAGACCACGCCGTGGTAGGACACGTCCGGCTCGTTCAGGCGCTTGAACTTTTGCTGGTGGTCCGCCCAGGGGAATTTGCCGCTATCGACGATGATCCCGCCGATGGAATTGCCGTGGCCGCCGATGTACTTGGTCAGCGAATGAACCACGATGTCGGCACCATGCTCGATGGGCCGGCACAGGTAGGGGGAGGGCACGGTGTTGTCCACGATCAGCGGCACGCCGTGGCGGTGGGCGATGGTGGCCAGCTTTTCGAAGTCGGTGATGTTGCCCAGGGGGTTGCCCACGGATTCGCAGTAGATGGCCTTGGTGCGGCCGTCGATGAGGGCCTCGAAGGCGTCGGGATGGCGATAGTCGGCGAAGCGCACCTCGATACCGTACTGGGGAAAAGTATGGGCGAAGAGGTTGTAGGTGCCGCCATACAGGGTAGATGCGGAGACGATGTTGTCGCCGGCCTCGGCGATGGTCTGGATGGCGTAGGTGATGGCTGCCTGGCCAGAGGCCAGGGCCAGTCCCGCAATACCGCCTTCCAGGGCGGCGATGCGTTTTTCCAGCACATCCTGGGTGGGGTTCATGATGCGGGTGTAGATGTTGCCCTGCACCTTGAGGTCGAAGAGGTCCGCCCCGTGCTGGGTGCTGTCGAAGGCGTAGGACGTGGTCTGGTAGATGGGTACCGCCACCGCCTTGGTGGTGGGGTCGGGCGAATAGCCGGCGTGGACGGCCAAGGTTTCCAGTTTCATGGTGTCTCCCCTGTGTTTTTTGCAAGGCCGGAGTGTAGCAGCGCGACAAAAAAAACGCCCCGGGCGGGAGCCGGGGCGGTGATCCCGACCTGGGGTTCTGGCGGCCGGGATCGAAGGGGGGGCCGTGTCATGCGGCCCCGGGGGGTCTTAAAGTGAGGCGAGGCTGCCGTTGCTCAGGCGAACCCGGTCGCCGTTGCGCCAGGATCCGTTCTGGGTGAAGGAGCGCACGCTGCCGTCGTCGAAGCGGACCGTGACCTGGGTTTGCTTTTCACTGCGCACGTTCTTTTCCACCTGGTGGCCGGCGTAGGCGCCGCCCACCGCGCCGGCGATGGTGGCCAGGTTGCGTCCGCGGCCGCCGCCGATCTGGTTGCCCAGGAGGCCGCCAATGACGCCGCCGGCAATGGCGCCCAAGCCGCTGCCTTCGCCCTTGGCTTCGATTTCCTGCACGGCTTCCACCGTGCCGCAGTCGCGGCAGAGGGGCGCGGCTTGCACGGGGGTTTCGGCTTGAGACGTTACCGGCGCCGGGCGGGCGGGAATGACATCGATTCCGGCATCCTCGTGGTGGGCGACACGGCGGGTACTGCCGCTCCAGGTGTCATCGTCCTCTGCGCGCGCAACTTCCCGCGTCTGGGCGACGGCACGCTGGACGCGGGGCTTGGCCGCGACCTTGGCCGGGGCGGGCTGGACGGCAATCGGTGCCGGCGCGGCAGGAAGGGGGGCGGGAACGCTGGCGGCAGCCGGTGCGGGAATGCTGGTCGGGGCGGCAGGAACCGCGATGGCGTTCGGCACGGCCGCAAGGGGGAGGGGGTCTGCGGTACGGGCAGGAATGATCCCGGTGAAGTGCGCCGCGGCCGCCAGACTGGCCAGGCTGACCGAAACGGCGGCGACGAGAATCAGGGGATGGGTGGATCTGCTCAGGGTTTCCATGCTTCGCCTCCTTGGCGTTCGGGGTACGTACCGCCAATAACGCGGTGCCCGGGCGTGGGGAGACTGAGGAAACGAAGACTTACACCTTGTCGCGGCCCGTGAGAAAGCGGCTCAGGCGCAGGGCTGGAGGGCGAGGGGCACGGACCGAGCCCGTACAGCGTGCAGCGGTGCCTCGGACCCAATCCTTTTCCCCCGAGCCTTCTCTCGCAATGGGGGGGAGAGCTTGTGCGTCGTCCGGGCCGAAAGCGCTCAGTGTGCGGCGCCGGGGAACCAGCCTTCGCCCAGGCAGGCGCGCAGGGCGAGGCGAGCGCGGTGAAGAAGGACCCAGCAGTTGTTGCTGGTGATGGAGAGGGTCTTGCAGATTTCGTCGGTGTCGAAGCCCACCACCTCGCGCATCATGAACACCCGCGCCGGTGCTTCGGGAAGGCGCTCCAGACAGGCCTCGAACACCGTCCAGAAGCGGCTGTTGGTCAGGGATTGCTCCGGATTTCCCCATTTGGCCGGCTGGGTGTCCTCGGTCCAGTGGCCATGATCGTCGAACCAGGAATTGATATCGGCGTCGTCGTCGGGGGATGAAACATCCACCTGCCTTGCCCGCAGGCGCAGGGTGTCCACGATTTTGTTCTTCAGAATCGACAGTACCCAGGTGCGTAGGGATGAACGGGATTCGAAGCGATCGAGTTGCTGGTAGGCGGCGGCCAGGGCCTCCTGGGTAGCATCCTCGGCGGCGGCACGGTCGCGCAATTGAAGCTCCGCAAAGCGCACCATGTCGCGCCGCAGTTTGGCGACGAACTGCGGGTCGTTGAGGTCGGCTTCGGCCATGGTGTTTGCTCCCGGTGGGCTTCGTGCAATGATGATCGAAATTGATTGTAAGGGTTTCTTGAAGGTGGCGACTACTGTCCAGGTGTCGATTTCGGCGCCGGCAAGAATTGGAGAAAAGCATGCTCAGTTGTAAGGAAGCGACGCGGCTGGCGTCCCAGGGAATGGAAAGGCCGCTGACTTTGGCCGAATCCATCCGCCTGCGGATGCATCAGATCATCTGCGGGGGCTGCCGGCGTGCCGAAAAGCAGTTCCAGTTCCTGCGCGACGCCGCCAAGGCGTGGCGTGCCGGTCCGGAGTGACATCACTCACCTCAATCTCAATGGAGAAAATCATGAAATCCAAATCCGCTATCACGCTTGCCATCGGTTCCGCTTTCCTTGCCACCGCCACCTTGGCCCCCATCGCCCACGCGGCAGACAACCCCTTCAGCCTCACCAAGCTCGATTCCGGCTATCAACTCGCTGCCGCCGACGACAAGGCCAAGGACGGCAAATGCGGCGAAGCCAAGTGCGGCGCCGACAAGAAGAAGGACGCCAAGTGTGGCGCCGACAAGAAAA
>Ga0268298_10003333_pt1 | contig 16519 bp, 13 predicted proteins | sample WWTPWeurt_MetaG_FD_194462 | JGI IMG/M metagenome (GOLD analysis project Ga0268298, IMG submission 194462) | Activated sludge microbial communities from WWTP in Nijmegen, Gelderland, Netherland - WWTP Weurt | ecosystem: Engineered > WWTP > Aerobic digester > Activated sludge | place... | reverse complement strand
CTGCGCCGATCCCAGCACCTTGAGCTGCTGTGCATCCTGGGCGTAAATCCCCTGGTGCAGGTTCCCGCTGATACATTGGACCACGGCGCCGGTCTCAGATCCAAGTGTGGTATTGGGAGCGCCAATCACAGCCACACCCGCCAGCCCGTTGGGTAAGGCCTGATTACCCGCCAGGTTGGTGCCGATAAAATTGCCCGCCACCCCACTTCCGGTCGTGGCTGCACCGCTGATCTGGATTCCATTGCCGGTGTTGCCGGCGATGAAATTGCGGTCCCCCACATTGGCGCTGCCGCCAATCACAGTATTGGCTGCGCTGCTGGTCACCTGGATCCCGTCACCAGCATTCCCCAACCCAAAGGCCGAAAGCTGGTTGGTGCCGATGATGTTGGCACTGATGGTATTGCCATCCGTACCGGGATCCGAGATAAAAACTCCTGCCAGCCCGCTGTTACCCGCAATCGTATTGGGAGCGCCATCGATCCCCACCAGGTTGCCGCTGGAGCGATCCAAAAGCGCCACGCCCGAGGCTGTGTTGGGCAGTTTGGCTGTTTTAGCGGCATTCAAACCAACCGTGTTGCCAAGGATGTAATTGTTATCGCTGTCGCCGATGACCTGAATCCCGTCCCCATTATTCCCGCTGACCACATTCAGATAACCAATTAAATTGCCCTGGGCGCCGCTGCTCAGGCGCACTCCGTTGTTCTGGTTGCCAACCGCTGCGCTGCCGTCCAGGTTGGTGCCGATCAAGTTGCTCGCCACCACATTGCCATTGGTTAAAATATCCACACCCGCCCCGCCATTGCCAGAGATGACATTGTGCAGATTACCTGCCGCGCCCACCGTATTGTTGTTGGCGCCCGCCACGATATAAACCCCCGCCCCCAGGTTGCCAAACCCACTGTTGCCACCGGCGTTGATGCCGATGTAGTTGGCATACACATGGTTTCCGGTGGTCCCTGCATCGGCGATAAAAACGCCCGCGCTTTTGTTGACCACGATAATATTGCCCGCCCCCGCCGTTCCAATCGTGTTATTGGTCGCTCCGTTCAAGAGGGCCACCCCACTGTTGTTCGGGCGGGAATAACCCAGACTGCTCAGCCCGATGATATTGGCCGCCACCGTATTGCCGGTGGTCCCGCTGCCCTGGATGTTGACGCCATCATTGCCGTTGCTGCCGATCCAGTTGCCGGTTCCCGCCACACCGATCTGGTTATTGTGTGCCGCTCCATCCATCAGCACCCCGTTCAGACCGTTGCCAGTCAATATCGAGATGGTGCTGTTCACCCCGATGTAATTGCCCTCCAGCGTGTTCCCCGAGGTGCTGCCGCTGAGGTGGACCCCATTAGCGCCATTCCAGCCGATCGAATTGCCTTTGATCAGGTTATTCGCAGCCTGGCCCGTCACCAGGATGCCGTCTGTGCCATTTCCCAGGTTGCTGGTAACCCCCAGCCCAATGGTGTTGGTCTGGATGGTGTTGCTGTCCGTGCCAAAACCGGAGAGAATGATCCCGGCAGTGACATTGCCAGAGATTAAGTTCGCTTCAACGGTGTTGTTGTTAGCCCCCGAAAGCAGGCTGATCCCGCCGGCGTTGTTTCCCCGATCAATCGCTGCGCCGCTGTCGGCGCCGATATAGTTGTTACGGATCGTATTGTTGACTGAACTGCCGACGATTTTGATCCCATCTGCCCCGCTGTAAACAATGGTATTGGCAGAGGCGGAGGTTGACCCGCCAATCAGCACGCCGCGCACATTGCTCATGGTGATGCCATTCGAGCTGTTGCCAAAGGCGGCGTTGGCCGGGGTCAGCCCGATGATGTTGCCCTGGATCAGGGTGTTAAAGTTGGCTGTGTCGACGTTGGCGTTACCCTGGATCAGGATGCCGTCCTTGCCATTGGCATAGATCCGGTTGCTCTCTCCCGCAGCAGATCCGCCGATGGTGATGTTGCGCGGGTTCTTCGATCCGCCGGCTGAAAGAGCAATCCCATTCCCGAGGTTGTTGTATATCTCCAGACCCTGAAAATTGGAGTCCGTCAAACCATTGCTCAGGTTGGTGATCCCGTCCCCGGTAAAACCTTCGATTTTCAAATTATGCACGTAAATATCATGCGAACAACCTGTGCAGCCCGTAATCGTCAACCCGGGGCCGCTGTACGAACCACCCTTCAACAGCCGGACTTTGTTGCCGCCGCCCCGATCCCCATTCAGGGTTGTCAATGTCGCCAGGGCCGGCAGCGCCCCATCAACATTAACATCTGTCACACTCGGGTCAAATTGAATCAGCGCAGGGAACAAATCCAGGGTCAGAATATTCCAGCGGACGCTGCCAAATGGCTCATTACAATCGCCCGGTATGGCCGCGATCCAGGAGACCCCCGCAATTTGGTTTTTTTCTTGAGGTGTGAAACAGGCGTTTTTCGCCAGGGTAACCACCGTCAGTGCTTCATACAATGAGAGTTCGCCATCGGGTGAATTGGAATTATTGCCCGTATTGACTGTAATGGTTGCCACCGTTTGCGGCGCAGACGGCCCCTCGGATTGTGCCCGAACAGGGCTGGCAAATCCTGGTAATAAAAATGTGGACATGACCAGGCTGAAACTGGCAAGTAAGGAGACGGCAGTGCGGATTGGTTGTTTGATCATAAGCCTTTACATCCGAATACGGCGGGAACATAATTTCCTGAATATTAGGATGAATTGTAGCATCTTTGTTATATTCTCAACAGACTACCCCTCATTCCTGATACATCTTTCTTAGTGTCGGGGTTTGGGGTGTTTGTTGCGGGCTACCGCCCGCAACAAACACCCCAGATTCATCTTTTCGATATATTGGCGGCAGAGTTTTCAGACCTTGAGAAAAGCCTGTTAGCCGCACCAGGTTATAGCAAAAAGATGGAATATCAGGTAAGCTAGGAGATGATCAATGAAACGAACTCAAAATTCAATAAAAAATATTTAAAAATCACACCCGCCTCCAAATGACTGCTATAAACATCCGTAGATTTGCACTATTTCTTTGCATAATTATTATCCTCGTGTCTTCCTCTCCTGAATTGGCTGCCGCCGGCCAGGGAAACTGGTATGTTGCCCGAACTGGAGATAACACGAATGATTGTCAGAGCAGCATCACACCGTGCGCAACCATCGAGGCTGTTATCGATAAAAACTCTTTTGTGCCAGGCGATATGATTTTCATTGATAACGGAGAATATATTAAGTCGCCAGGGGTAAATCTGATCATAAAAAAAGATGTAATTCTGTCGGGAGGGTGGAACCCTACTTTTACCAATCAGGTCTCTTACACGGATATTGGTGGGGGTCAAAGTGGCCTGGAAATTGAAGCAGGCGTAACAGCAGCCATATCCCGAATTTCTGTCTTTGGGATGGAACATGATGCCGCGATCCTCAATTATGGCTCACTCATAATAGATAGAGCGAGGGCTGAGTCATATGGCGGTCAGGGCATCTACAATTTGGGCAATGCCAGGCTTCAAAACAGTCAGTTTAATGGTTCATTAGGCATGGGTATACTTAACTCTGGCGTTATGTCCATGACCAATATTTCTGTTTCAGGCCATAATACAACGGGGATTGGCAATTCCGGTGTCATGACCATCACGCACAGCATAATAAGCAAACAATTTGGGTGGTGGGGATGTAGAGGAATCGGTAATGGTTACAGCGCTAAATTGACGGTCATTGACAGCGCAATCATTCAAAACACGAGCATTTATCCTGGAATTGGCGGAGGGGTCTGTAATTATGGGACTGCGACCCTGATTAATTCAACCGTTTCAGGAAACAAAACCCGTGGAGAAGGGGGAGGTATCTATAACGCAGGGCAGTTGTTTTTATTTAATTCCACTATTAGCCATAATGCCGGTTCAATTGGCGGCGGCATTTATATCACTTCCACTGGCCAGGTTACTGCGGTAAATACCATCCTGGCAGAAAACTGGGCATTCGCAAAGAATGACTGCTCAGGTGAAATTCATTCACTGGGATACAATTTAGTTGAAACAACCGATCAATGTAAAATTATTCCAGGCGAAGGGGATTTATTCAATTTCAATGCACAGGTTTTTCCAACAACCAATACTTATGCCTATTCGCCTCTTGGCCGCGGCAGCCCTGCGATCAACAATGGGGACCCAATGGGTTGCAAGGATAAATGGCAGATTGCTATCACCGCCGACCAACGTGGTGTTTTAAGATCGGGGAGATGTGACATTGGCGCTTATGAGTATGATTCCGCAAATGACAGTTTAAAGTATCTCTTTTTCCCAAAGATTTTCAGGTAAAGAGAGAGGATTGACTTCGCATCTTTTTTTGTCAAAATTCGATTGGCTTTTTCCAACAATCATGTAAAATAAATTAATCGGTTATCCCCAAAAAAGGAGTGTTCGGTATGGAAGTCAAAATCATCCCACTGAATGGCTGTATGCAGGTTTTTCTGGCTGTAATGACACTCGGTGTCGCTCCACTGATGGTTTGGGTGAATGAACGCAGCTGGCCCAAATCCGTGGACGAGCAAGGACTGCTGACGCGCGGCGGCGCAAAAATCCCCTGGAGTGATTTCAGCAAAATCACACGGGTGGTCACGCGCATCGGCAATACCAGCAGCACAACCGAACACTTTGAACTGGTTCACCCCAAAGGCAAAGTCGTGGTCGCGGTCTACCGTCTGGAAAACGGGCAAAAAATCCTGGATTACATCTGGCAGCGCCTGCCGGCGGCTGCCAAACAAAGCTAACAGGCTTTTTCCTACCCGGAGCCAACAAAATAGCTTTTGCAGGCCTCGTCAATCAAGTCGGGGTTCATCTGCAAAGGGATTCCTTCGTATTGGCACAAGGCCACAACAATTTTCAAGATGTCGCGTGGATGCACCGCCTGCATTTCGCGCATTGTTTTGCCATACCATGCATTGAGCAAATGCTGGTAAGCAGCCTCGTTAAATGGGATCTTGAGCTGATCACAAATCCGCAGGAAAATGACCCGGAAGGATTCCTGGGTGGGGCTTTTTACCGCCACTTTAATTTGAATCCGTCGGTAGAAGGCGTCGTCTGCCAGCTTGTACGGATCAAGGTTTGTGCTGAAAACCAGCAGCTCGCGGAAGGGCATGACCAGGGTTTGGCCGGTATTCAACCGCAGGTAATCAATCCCGGCTTCCAGAGGGATAATCCACCGGTTCAAGAGTTCAACCGGGCTGACTTGCTGCCGGCCAAAATCATCAATCAGGAATATTCCGCCGTTGGCCTTAAGCTGCAGCGGGGCTTCATAGATCTTGGCGACCGGGTCAAAGCGCAAATTCAAATCTTCCAGTTTCAACTCACCACCTACTACAATTGACGGGCGCTCATACAGATCCCAGCGCCCATCCGCATTGGTGATTGGGTTCGCCGCCCGTACCTCTGGCTTGACGGCAGTGTGAACCAGCCGATCATGGATCTGAATGATTTGGCCGCCTGCCAGAAAGGCGTATGGCAGCCAGATCGGCTGGATGCCGCCGATCAAATTGGAAATGCACTGGGCGATGGTTGTTTTGCCATTCCCCGATGGGCCGTAAAGAAAAAGCGACGAAGCCGAATTAATCGCCGGGCCAATCAAACGATGAAAGTCCGCCGGCAGCACCAAATCGGCCAGAGCAGCTTTGACATCCTCCGGCCGAATTTTCCTGGCCTGGCTGGTTTGCAGTTCAACCGCGGATATATACTGCTGGATGGTCACCGGTACCGGTCCGATATATTGGCTGCGCTCGAGGGCTTCCAGGGCGCGTTTTCGGCCCGCATCCGTCAATTTATAAACAAAAGCGTATTGGCCCTGAGCCTGGCTGGTAGACGCAATTTCAACCAGATGTTCCTGGCGCAGCCAATCCAGAATTTTCTGGACCACGCCTGGAATTTTAAGCACCTGCAAAATCCGGCGAAAGGACACATTACCTTCGCTGTGCAGCAGGCGCAGCAGGATGTCAACGACGGTGTTTTGGGGAATTTGAAGTTCTTCAATGGACTGGGCTTCGGCGAGTATGTTCGCAAGGGAAGGAACAGATGCCATATTATCTCCGCAAAAACTGATAACGTTGAGCGATATCCACATACCTGCGAATTTGAGCCCAATACGCTTCCAGGCTGGCAGGTCGAGCGTGCCAGTCGGGGTCGGGGAACTGCGCAAGGGCTTCAGGCCAATTCGCCTCGTTTAAAAACAATTCATCAATCCGGCAGCCTTCAAATTTCGCCACCGGTTTCTCGTAGATATAGCCATCCGCGAGCTGGCCGAGGGTGAAATGCTGACTGCCGCTGGCATAATAGCTGTCGTCTGGTAGCCGGCCAAAGGGCGTATCGCCCAGGTCAAAACCCACCCGCCGGTCTCTAAAACCCTGCAGGGCGCGGTCAATCTCGCCGCCGGCGGGGAGTACGAGTTCGCTCCAGCCGTTGAGCTTGCTCTCAAAGGGTTGGTGCAGCAGAATGGTAAACACTTTTTCAGGCGCCATCCGGTACACCAGGTGGCCAAAATCAGCCTCATCCCAGCGAATAAAACCCTCGGTGTGGGCGTCAAAAATTGGCATCCTGTAGCGGGTGAAGGCGTGCGGTGTGCCGGTCAGTACCAGGATCTTCTCACCCTTCGCCAGAATTTCACGCTGCACCAGATTTGCCCGGTGACGCTCCGTGCTGCCCAGGTGAAAGATCTTTTTGGCATTTTCTGGGGTGCGGACGGCGCTGGACCCCTTCCAATGATACCGATAACTGAGGTTGAGCACCCGGAATGGGCGCACACCCTCCGGCAGGCTGTTGTTCCACTGCCAGGCTGACCGGTAGATGTCCAGGTATTCCTGGTAAGCCCAGCCAGAATTGTAGTTGAACATCAAGCGCCTGGCCTGGTCTTCATCATATTCTGGGGCGGTCACCAGGGCATCCAGTGCTTCCTGATCCTCACTGGCCCCAAACTCCATCCCCAGATGGTACACGCCCGCCTGATGCAGCCTGGGGATCAGACCCTGCACCAGCAGCAAATTGTGCCGGATGGCATGGTCTTCTGCCAAAAAGATCACCCCGCGCGTCTGAAACTTGCTGAGGATGTACTCTTCAGGCGTCTGCCAGTGTTTTTTTAAATAAGCGGTCAGTTCATTCTGCATACTGTTTCAGGTATACTTAAATTCTACCACCCCTGACAAAAATAGCTGGTCTGATCGATCCAGCTCTTTTGGAATTGCTGTGAAAGAACCCATATTTGGGGGTGTGAAAGCGGCGAAGCCGCTTTCACACCCCCAAATATGGACTTCATCACGGAGAATCCCAAAGACCTATCGCTCTGGAGAATCAAAATGTTCGAAGGGATCCTCGGAATACTGATTTTCTTCATCACCTGTCTGGCACTGCTGGGTGGGTTAACTGCGGCTGGGGCGGCGCTGCTCACCCGCCGGGTTGGGCGGGCAGCCCGGATCGGGCTCGCACTTGCGGTCTGGCTGGCAGTCTATGCGGCGGCACTCCTGTTCTTTTCGCTCACCAGCCACCCCCATTCAATCCCCCTCGGGCAGGAACGCTGCTTTGATGAAATGTGCTTTACCCTTCAATCTGTACTTGTGGAATCCACCCTGCCCCCAGCCGCAGCCCAGGGAGATTTTTACATCCTAACCATCCAACTGACCAATCAGGCCAAACGTGCAGCCCAAAGACCTTCACAGCCGGACCTGTTTATACTGGATGCTCAAGGCAGTTCATACAGCCAGATGCTGCTCGCCGCCGACCTTCCAGGCGGGCAGCGCGTGGGCCAGCCAGTCAACGCCGGAGAACTTTGGAGCGAAAAGGTGCAGCCAGGCCAAACCGTGGTTCGACATGTAGCTTTTGACCTGCCTGCCGGGGTCCAAAAGCCCGTGCTGGTTATCTCGGAGGGGGTTGGTCCGCTGGCCGCAGTCATCATCGGTGATGAGGCCAGCTTCCTGCACGCCCGTACCCGCTTTGAGCTTACCCCATAAATAAAAGAAGGGTTTTGATTGAGCATGCCCAACCAAAACCCTTCAAAAAAATCTAAAAACTATTCTTCCTTAATATGTTGCGTCTCTTTTTGACGAGCAGCAATCACTTCAGCCGCAATGTGGGCAGGCACCACTTCGTAATGTGCGAATTCCATGGCAAAGATACCGCGCCCACCCGTCATAGAGCGCAGATCGGTGGTATAACGCTGCATTTCGGCCAGGGGCACGGTGGCAGTCACCACCGAACGGCCCTTATCGGTGTCCATACCCTGGACGCGCGCCCGGCGAGTATTCAGGTCGCCCAGGATATCGCCCATGTTGGCTTCGGGCACGGTGATGCGCACATTCATCAGCGGTTCGCGCAGCACAGGGTTGGCATCTTTGAAGGCATCCTTGAAAGCCTCGCGGCCAGCCGTTTCAAATGCGATCGGTTTGGAATCGACAGGATGTTCCTTGCCATCATAAATGGAAACCTTCACATTATGAACAGCATAACCGGCGACAACACCTTCTTTAAGCACCGCACGTACACCTTTATCAATCGCGGGCATGAAGGAGTTCGAGATCGAACCGCCGACCACATCCCAGGACATTTCATAATCACTGTCAGCCCAGGGCATGACCCGCATCCAGACTTCGGCAAACTGGCCGGCGCCGCCAGATTGTTTCTTGTGGCGGTGCATGGCCTGACCTACTTTGGTAATAGCTTCCTGGTAAGGCACCTTTGGTAGAACCGAGGTAAGGAAGGTCTGAAATTTCAGTTCGGCTTTGTGGATGGCAACACCAATATGCTGATCGCCCATGCCCTGTAAAATCGTCTGATTGGTAGCATGTTCCTGTCGCCAGGACAGGGTTGGGTCTTCTTCGCACAGACGGGTCAAAGTGGGGCTGATCTTGGCGGAGTCGGCCTGGGTCTTGGGGAAGACGGCCACACTGTACAGCGCGGTTGGATATTCCGGCGCAACCAGGGTTAGCGGATGAGTCTTATCACAGAACGTATCGGTTGTTGCGGTCACACTCAACTTGGCAACCGCAACAAGATCGCCAGCATGGGCTGTCTTAACGCCAATTTGTTCTTTGCCGCGCAAGACAAACAAACCACCCAGGCGCTCCTCAATCGACTTGGACTGGTTCCAAATCCGGCTGTCGGCGTGAATACTGCCAGAATAAACACGCAGGTAGGTGATCTTACCGACAAACGGATCGGCTGTAGTTTTCCAGACATAGGCAGCAAATGGGCCATTGTCGGTGCAGGGCAGGGTTTCTTCGCCGCTCTTTCCAGCAGCCTTAGCCGCAGGGGCCTCGGCAGGAGAAGGCATTAGATTGACGATTGCATCCAGCAGTGGGCCAAGGCCGATTTGTGCTCCGCCGGCAGCAACAAACACAGGGATACCGCAGCCAGTCTGGACGACTTTGCGCAGACCGCGCATAATCTCTTCGTCAGTCAGGCTTTCACCATCCAGATACTTCATCAGCAGTTCGTCTTCGCCTTCAGCCGCAGCTTCAATCATGGCAGTCCGAGCCTCTTCGGCTTCGGCCGCATATTGAGCCGGGATCGGCTGGGCGGTCTTTCCGTCACCGGCATAAGCCTTCTGGGAAAGCAAATCGATCACGCCTTTGAAATCGGCTTTTTCTCCCATGGGAAGCTGCACGGTAATCACTTTTGTGGCGGTAATCCCCTGAACCGATTCCACAGCCTTCTTGAAGTTGGCATTGTCACGGTTCATTTTATTGATCACCACAAAGCGTGGCAGTTGGTAGCGATCACAATACGTCATAGCGATCTCAGTGCCAACTTCTGCCCCAGCAACCGAATCAACCAGAATCATTGCGCCATCGGCGACCCGCAGCGCAGAAATCACTTCGCCAACAAAATCGGTATAACCGGGCGTGTCAAGGAAGTTTATCTTCAGATTCTTGTACTCGACTGGGATTAATGAGGTAGACAGAGAGATGCCTCGGCGATGTTCTTCTTCTTCGAAGTCAGACGCCGTGGTGCCATCTTCAATCTTCCCCATACGGGTAGTTGCACCGGTGAAGTGCAAAAAAGCTTCCACCAGCATGGTTTTACCAGAGCTGCTGTGAGAAGCTAAAGCAATGTTGCGAACGGACTCAGAGGTGTATTCTTTCATCTAGAGAACCCTTCTATAAAGATATGGCATTACAAAGCAAAATAGATTTTACGTGATAACTCCCCCTTTGTCAAAGTGAGTTTTATCCCTATTTTTTACATACAATTTCCATACCATCGCAATAAGCGGGGGAAGTTGGGTGTTGTTTGTGGGCATGCCTACAAACAACACCCAATTTCCCCTGGGTTATGGCAAAGAAATTATCTTTATCATTCGCAGGTCCTTATCGTATTGCCTGCCTGGTGGTCAACAGCCAGCACGGCATAAATACAACGCTGGGTTGGGGCTCCCAGCGTTTCGCCTGTGGGTGAGGTAACCAGGATGTCACACGCAAGCTTCACCAACCACACAGGGGTATCTGCCGGCGGGCTCGCTGGTTGGCTGATCTCTTCAGGGTGCTCGATTTCGATATACGCCTCGAGCAAACTCATCAATTCAACGCTGGCGATCACCGGGGTATTCACACAGCGAAAATGAGCATTGCTCATAACCGCCTGCGTGGCTTCGATCGCCGCCTGCTGCTGATTTTCGATCCGCTCCCCAGGCCGGTAGGCCCACAGCGTAGATTCCGGGACAGGCGTCAGAAAGGTGGTATCCGCCGCAGGGCTGGCTGCACAGCCCACCAGCAGACAGGCCGAGATAAAAATAAAAATCGTTTCTGCCCATTTCCATTTCATAAAGAATTTATACCTCAAGCTGGCTTCTGTAAAACCTTGAACAAAGCCGATACTTCTTCGCGCCCATAGCCGGCATCCATCGCCTTCTGAAAGAGGCGCGCCGCCAGACCGGTGAACTCAGCATCGATGTGGCTGTCCTGGGCATGCTGGGCGATTTGTTGGATGCCCCCGGCCCAAAGTTCCAGCGGGGCCGAAGTCTCCTGGTAATTGCCCGACTGGATATTTTCACACAACCATTTTTCGTAATTCTTGCCCTGCTCACCCAGCAGCGTGATGTACTCTTCCAGCGGAATGCCTTCAGCCTGGCAAATTTGGACACTGTGAAACAGGGACAAAAACATCCCATAGTAGTGCGTAATAAACACCATTTCCCAGGCAGACGCCAGCCCAATGGATTCTCCCTTGTAATCCAGATGGCTGGCCAACACCCGCAAGGTCGGTTCGGCATTGCGAAACACGGATTCTCTGCCAGAGACCAGGATGTGGGCGCTGGGGGTTCCGATTGAGCCGGGGCTTCCCGTAATGGCGCCTTCGAGGTATTCCGCTCCCTGCGCTTGCGCCCAGGTCTCACCTGTCCGGGCGTCTTGCGGCGAGCCGGTGGTGAACTGGACCAATAACTTGCCGGAAAGCTCTGCGGCAGCCTCCGCCAGAATACGATTGGCTGCCGCATAGTTGGTCACGCACACGATGATAAGCTGGCTGGCCTTGACGGCCTCAGCAGCACTGGCAGCCAGGGCCGCGCCCGCTGCCGCCAGAGGCGCAGCCTTCTCGGGGCTGCGGTTCCACACGGTAACATTGTACCCATTCGCCAGCAGGGTACGCGCCAGGGCCGAACCCATGTTGCCTGAACCGATAACTGTAACATCAAGCTTCATCTTATCTCCTGTTAGGAGTATTTTGAGTGGCTGCGCGATCCAAAATACTCCCAAAAAACATCTCAATCAAGTGGTTCTTACTGCTTTGTTCGATAGCGCAGGTAAACTGTGCCATCTCCAAAGCGGCGTTCCTCCAAAAGCTCGAGTTCCAACCGCAGCCCATCAGGCAGGGCAGGTTTGCCGCCTCCCACACTGACTGGAATCAGGAAAAGATGGCACTCGTCTACCAACCCGGCCCGGAAGGCGTTTGCAGCGAGTTCAGGCCCTCCGATCAGGATATCCTGTTCGTCAGTTTCCTTCAGGTGTTGAATCAGTTTCGGATCGAATGTGTGCTCAAGCTGCGTTTTGCGAGTGGCTGCCGTCTCCAAAGTTCTGGTGTACACAATTTTATTCGCCGCCTGCCAGACCTCGGCGAAATCGCACATCAGCGGAGACACAGCGGCCAGACTGGGATCTGTCTCCCACACCATCATTGCCGCATACATTCGCCGTCCATAGAGATATGTACCCATTGTCCGTACGAGGTTGGTGATAAATTCGAAATATTCCTCACCTGGCGATTTCCAGTCAAACTTACCATCTTCATCCTCGGTATAACCGTCGAGTGATATGTTCGCTATATAAATCAATTTAGCCATATTCGACCTCCTAGTGTATACCTCCAATTCTATAAGAGGTTTTGGGTGTTTTTGGGGTGGCTATACCATCCAAAAAACACCCAAAAAACTCTCTATCTGCGGATCATTCCTGTTTTGTTCGATAGCGCAGATAAATGGTCCCATTTCCAAAGCGGCGTTCCTCCAAAAGCTCGAGTTCCAGCCGCAGCCCGTCAGGCAGGGCTGGTTTGCCGCCTCCCACACTGGTTGGAATCAGGAAAAGATGGCACTCGTCAACCAGGCCAGCTCGGAAGGCGTGGGCAGCAAGCTCAGGACCGCTAATTGCGATATCATGTTGGGCAGTCTTTTTCAGTTGTTTGATGGCTTCAGGATTGAAGTTTCGCTCTATGGTTGTATTCCGAGTGACTGCATCCGTCAGCGTCTTGGAGTACACAATCTTGCTGGCACCCTGCCAGATTTGCGCAAAGTCTTGCATGAGCGGCGAGTCCGCAGCCATGTCTGGATCGGTCTCCCAAACCGTCATGATCTCATACATCCGGCGTCCGTAGAGATAGGTTTGAGCAGAACGTTCAAGGTTGTTGATAAAAGTATGCACTTCCTCATCGGGCATTGCCCAATCAAAATTGCCGTCCCTGTCTTCAATGTAGCCATCGAGTGACGTGATCGCCGAGTAAATCAATTTAGCCATATTAAAACTCCTTTTTTTAGTATCATCTCAATAAAGAGGGGGCTGGGTGTTTTTAGCAGGTTTCGACCGTCAAAAACACCCAACTGCCCCACATGTCGAGTATAACGCCCGCACCCGTTTTGTTGGGCGGCGTTTTATACCAATGCTTTTCTCATTCGCAAGAGTGGAACGCCTGCGCCGCCGCGCCCATCAATGAATTTTTCGTATGCCTCAAATCCACAAGAACGATAAAGCGGTTCACCCGCTAATGTCGCCACCAATTCCATTTTTGTGAACCCTTCGGCTTTTGCAGCCTCTTCACACAACAAGATAATCAACCGTCCTGTCCCTTTGCGGGTGTGATTGGGATGCGTATACATGGCCCGAATTCGGGCTGCGTCTATTTTGGGGTCCAGGAGGGCGGCGCTTCGCCCTGGGGTTTGGTCTCCGCCATACATGGTCGCACGGCGGCTCCACCCGCCACAGCCAGCCAATTGACCCTCGGCTTCAACAATAAAATAGGTTTCATCGTCAATCAACTGCGTATCCAGGCCCATAATTGCCCGGCTTGAGGTAATCTGGCTTTCATCCAGAAAGGCTTTTAGATTTTCAGATATGGCTTCATCCATCAATGCCTTAAGCGCTTCGAGGTCGTCACGTTGGGCAAGTCTGTGGGTCAGCACCGAATTTGTCATACTTACTCCTGAAATTAGAATCAAACAGAATTCTACCGCTAAAGAATTTTTTATGAGAAGAATTTTTTGGTCTCTAGGAGCAGGGTTTAAACAAATATGGAGCGGTCATTAGCAGCTGGACCAAATCGCCACGGCCTCTGTTTCCTGGGGTAAAATAAACCCCAATTAGGAGACAATATGTCGATTATCAACCTGTATTCATTTCCAATCTTCACAGGCGTGCTGCTGCTGGCTGCGCTGCTGGTGATCGTCCTGCGCGGCCGCCGGCGCAATGAACTGCTGACCCTGGCCGGGGTTGCCGCCATTCTGCTGGTCGCCTGGGTGGCTGCCCGCCCAACCGGCTCAAATATTTCCGCCGCCCAGGCTGCCGACGCCGCTATCGGGCAGGGCTTACCGGTGCTGATCGAAGCGCAGTCGCCCTACTGACTGGCCTGCATCGCTGCGAAACCCATCGTGGATGGGTTAGAAAAAGATTTATCCGGCCGCCTGGTAGTGATTCGCGTTGATGTGCAGTCTGACCAGGGCAAATTTATCGCCAAAAAACATACAATCCTTGGAACACCTACCTTTATCCTGTTCGATGCGAGTGGAAAAGAAAGTTTTCGCACCTTCGGCAGTTTAAATGTGGAACGCATCAAGGCCGAAGTGCCCTGAAAATCTTGTGACTGGGGAGTAGATCCCCAGCCTGAAGGAACCTGCATGCACTGCTTATTTATTTTCCTGGACGGGGTAGGTCTGGGCGCTGATGACCCAGAAACCAACCCCTTTGCCCGGGCCCAAATGCCCAATCTCCAGAATTTGCTGGGCGGGCAGCGCCTGCTGCGAGGCGAGAATCTGCCCCTGCATACCGAGCGCGCCAGCCTGCTGAGCCTGGATGCCGGGCTGAATGTGCCCGGGCTGCCCCAGTCGGCAACCGGCCAGGCGGCCCTGCTGACCGGGATCAACGTCCCGGCAGCGATCGGCTACCATTACGGTCCCAAACCCAACCCGGAGGTGGCCAAATTTGTCACCAATGGCAACCTGTTTCACACCCTGAGTGGGCGCGGCAAAAGCTGCGCCCTGCTGGGCGGCTACCCGCCGCGCTATTTCCAGTCCATCCAATCCGGGCGCAGAATGTTTTCTGCCATCCCCCTGGCAGCCCACAGCGCCGGTGTTCACCTGATGGACGTGGACGACATTCGCGCCGGGCGGGCCATTTCGGCCGATCTAACGGGCAAAGGCTGGGCCTCGCAGCCCGACTTTCCCGATATCCCGATCCTCAGCACCACCGAGGCTGGGCAGAGCCTGGCAGCCCTTGGCCAATCCTACGATTTCGCCTTTTTTGAATACTGGCTGACGGATTATGCCGGGCACGAGCAGAACCTTCCCCAGGCCGTTGAACTGCTGGAGAACTTCGATGCCACCCTGGGCGGGCTGGCGCAGGCCTGGAATGACGCCGAAGGGCTGGTGCTGATCACTTCCGACCACGGCAACCTGGAGGATCTCTCCACCCGCCGGCACACCGCCAACCCCGTCCCCGGGTTATTGATCGGCAGCCCAGCTGCCCGCCAGGCCTTCAGCCAGGGCCTGACCGACCTGAGCGGCGTGGCAGGCAAAATCCAACAATTGATTCTCTGACAGAGACTGTCCAAAAAGTTCCTTTTTGAACAGCCTCTGCCGTATATATTGGATACTTGGGGTACATCGACCACCACGTGTGGTGGTCGATGTACCCCAAACCCCTCTTTTTGGACAGCCTCTGTCAGAATTTATTGATATCGTAGCCGATCGCTTTGCCGGTCTGATTCTTGAACAAATCGTCTGGCAGCAGCGCCAGCGTCAGATCGCGCAAACCGCACATCAGCCCATTCTCAATCTGCCCCATCCGCCCAATCTGCCAGGATTGGTTGGTAATCCAGGCTGTGCGGGCCATGCGTCGGGTCTCATAGGCGCGCAGGGCAGCCGGAATGCTGGTTTCAGCCTGCAGGCAGCGCTGGAGCATGACCGCGCTCTCCACCGCCATACAGGCCCCCTGGCCCATATTGGGCGTGGTGGCGTGGATCGCGTCGCCCAGCAGGGTCACCCGGCCCTCTCCCCACTGCTGGCTGGGTTCAAGATCGTAAATGTCGTTCTGCAGAATATCTTCCGGCGCGGTGGATTGGATCAGGAGTTCAACCGGGTGATGCCAGCCGCCAAGCTTCTCCAGCAGGAAATTTTTGCGTTGAACCGGCAGCAGAGTCAGCCCGGCGGCATGGTTCCGGGTGGCATACCAGTAAATCCGCTCGCGGTCCAGGCGCAGGCTGCCAAAGCGTGCGCCGCGGCCCATCGTCTCACCAGAGACGCCGAGTGCGACCTCATCCGAAGTCAGCACCACCCCGCGCCAGGCGATATAGCCCGAGTACCGCAGCCGGCGCTGCGGGAAAAGCTGGCGCCGGATAACCGAACGAATCCCATCGGCTCCGACCAGCAGGTCTGCCTGGGCGGCGCTGCCATCCTCAAACCGGGCGCTAACCCCGTCTGCCGTCTGTTCAAAACCGGTACAGACGGCATCCAGGTGCAGGCAGTCTGCGGGCAGCGCCGAGAGCAGCACCCTGTGCAAGGCCGCCCGATGAATGGCAATGCTGGCCTCGCCAAAGGTCAGCTCCAGCTCACCGGCTGCGTAATCCACCAGCACTTTGCCACTGGAGGAACGGATCTGACCGCGCTGGATTTTTGACCCGGCTGCCACAGCGGCGTCTGCCAGGCCCAGGGCACGCAGCGCCCGGATGGCGTTGGCCCACAGCACCAGCCCCGCCCCCACATCCCCCAGCATGGCGGCCTTTTCGTACACAGCCACCTGCCACCCCGCCTGGCGCAGCCCAATGGCCGTACACAGCCCGCCAATCCCCCCGCCAATAATGATTGCTTT
>Ga0268298_10003332_pt1 | contig 16535 bp, 11 predicted proteins | sample WWTPWeurt_MetaG_FD_194462 | JGI IMG/M metagenome (GOLD analysis project Ga0268298, IMG submission 194462) | Activated sludge microbial communities from WWTP in Nijmegen, Gelderland, Netherland - WWTP Weurt | ecosystem: Engineered > WWTP > Aerobic digester > Activated sludge | place... | reverse complement strand
CGTGGTCACGGTTCTGGATGCTTACTGTCAGGGTGTCAATTCCTATATTTCCGGCAATAAAGATCGGCTGCCCATGGAGTTTCTCCTCCTTGGTTACAGCCCGCGCCCCTGGACCCCGCTCGATACGCTGGCTATACTCAAGCACAGTCAGTATGAACAGGATGAGTCCTGGCGCCTGGACGAATTGCGCCAGCGAGTGCTCGATAAGGCCGGCAATAAAGATGCCTCCTTCTTGTTTGAGAGACCGTTTTCCGCTCCGGCTAGAGTGGGATTGGTAAAGACGGCGCCCCTGCTTGCATCGGCACTGAGTTCCCCACCTTCCGACCCGGCTCTTGCCGCTTTCAGCCCGGCGCCCTGCACCGGCAGTAATGGCTGGGTGCTCTCCCAGTCAGTCACTGATACGAAAGGCGCCATCCTGACCCTGGACAAACACCATCGCTACAGCCTGCCCTCCGACTGGTATCTGGTCAGCTTGCGCAGCCCCGACCTGCATTTAGCTGGTGCCACTATCGCCGGTGTGCCGGGCATCATGTGCGGGCGCAACGATAAGGTTGGCTTCGGTTTGCTGGCTATGAAAGTAGACGTGCAAGACCTCTTCCTGGAGCAGTTCTCGAGCCAGTTTCCCGGTAAATACAAGACGGCGCAGGGTTGGGAGAATGCCTCCGAGGTGGTCGAGGAGATTCCGGTACGCTTTTCCGACAAGCTGCTTTTTACCTCTAATCTGCTGCACAAAGTAGGTATGACCAGGCACGGTCCCCTGCTCTTCAAGAGCGAAGAGAGTGGCGTCAGTTTGTCCTGGATTGGGGCGGTGACTCCCACCAAGGGTGGTGCCTCCTATTTTCAGACCCTGATGGAACTCAGCCGGGCTAAAGATTTCAAAGAATTTCAAAACTCCCTCTCTCATTACAGCGGCTCTCCGTTTACGGCTCTCTATGTAGATAAGGCCGGTGCCTGCGGATATCAGCAAGCCGGTACGATTCCCCTGCGCGCTGCCGGGGCGGCCTTTGGCCCCCACGAGGGCTGCCTATTGGCTCCCGGTTTCACGGGCACAGGCGACTGGGTTTCCACTATTCCCTTCAAAGATCTGATGCAGGGGCTCAATCCGCCTCTGGGCTATTTCGTTGCCAACTTCCAGGACTTCAAACCCGAGATGCCGTTTAACTTAAACCTCTACCGCGGGCAAAGGGTGCTTTCTGTTTTGCAGGCTTTTAAGGGTACTAAAGCCGGCTTACCGGAGATGGCTGTATTACAAGGCGACAGCCAGGCGCCTCTGGCGCCGCTGGTGAAAGCTACACTGGCTGAAGCCGTGGCTAAGTCCGACCTGATCGACTCCTACCAGCTTGCCGCCATGGATGCACTCGATAAATGGGACGGAGCCGTACTGGAGAACAGTGCCGGTGCAGCTGTTTATGAGAGTTTTGTGCGCACTGTGGTGCGGCGCGTTCTCGCTCCCAGGTTGGGCGGTCAACTCACTAATGAGTATCTGGAGCGCTATCCTGCCTGGCCCAAGTTTGTGGAAACTGTTTTGAAGGAAAAGGGCACTAACTGGCTGCCGCCGGAGGAGCGGACTTTCAAGAATTTCATCATCACATCCTTTGTGCAGTCCATAAAGGATATCCGCATGGCCAGCAATTCCGATGAAAGCAGCCGCTGGCGCTGGGGTGAATTGCACAAGGGGAATTTCCCTCACTTCGTCTTGCAAGTATTCCCCCAGGCCGATCCTGTATTGGCTCCCTTGCTTTCTATGAACGGGGTACGCTTGAGTGGTGATCAGGACACGGTGAATACTACCGACAGTACCCTCGCCCGTGGTAAAGATCAGTTCTTGTCCAGTCAGGGTTCGACCATGCGTCTACTCATAGATATGAGTGACGATGAAAAGTTCTATCAGACCCTTGTGCTTGGTCAGAGCGGTCATATGCTGGCCGGTGCCAGGTTTGATCAGTTGCGCAGCTGGCTTGCCCTGAAACCCCTGCCTGTAGCTTTTGCTCCGAATTCGGAGGCTAAGATTTGCCAGCACAGACTACTCTTTACCGATCGCTGAAGGTGCGTCTGCGTCTGCTAAACGGCGGTCTGGCATCACTTCTGGCTGTCAGTCTGGTATCCGGCTTGCTTTTGCCGCCTTCGCAAATGGCTTGGGCCCAGGGCGTGACTGATTCATCGGTGCGAGGGCTGGGCGAATCCGGTTTTCGCAACAGCAGCATCATTAAACTGAATGAGCTGGAGAATCCCAGCCGCAGCCTGACGCCGACCAGTTCCGCCGATATATTTCCCGTGGTCAACCTCAACCTCAGTACGCCGCAACCCCTCTCTTTGAGCGGCATCAAGATATCCGGCTTGTCGCCGGAGAACATCAAGACCCTGGCTTACTATCATATGGTGGTCCTGCATGGCAGCGCCGACCAGGGCACCGCCTACGATACCATGTACGGAATTTATCAGAACAACCGGCTATCCGGGCGCAGTAATTTTGTAACGGCCGACACCTTTGTGCACGCCTACTTTACTTATATGAACACGCTCACCGTCAAGGTGGTTGAAGATACCCTCTATCAGGAGCTTTACGATTTTCTCAAAGACTTGCGGGATTCTTGCGTAAAAGATTACCGTATTTGCGATATCGCTGAAATCAAAGATGACATTCAGCGTAATCTGGGTTTCATTCTTGTATCCATTAAGCTCTTGCGTCCCGATGAGCCGATTCCGGATATGGGAGGGGCATCCGACCTGGCCCAGGCTGAAATAGCCCTTATGAAAAAGGGGCAGAAGGCCAACTCGCCCATATTCAGCCGGGAAATTGACTATGCAAGCTTCAGACCGGCTGGTTTTTACGGTTCCCTGGGCAGTTACGGGGTGAGCCGCGCGGCGCGCTTTTACAGCTCTTATAGCTGGTTGTCCCGCATGGCTTTGAGCCTTTCCGATCTGACCATCAATACGCAATCCGGCGGTGGTAACTCTTTCCGGCGGGCTGTGCTGCTCTTTCGGGCCGTGCAGTTGGGTAGAAGCGCCGATGGTAAAACCCTCATGGAGAAATGGCGTCGCTTGACCGACATCGTTCTGGCTTTGAGCCAGGGGCAATTGAGCAAGGAGCCGACCATTTATCCCGAGGAGATGAAGGCCATCTTCACCGACGCCAAGTTGGAGTTCAAAGACCTGCTTGTCACACTGGCTCAGCCCCTGGCCCGGGCCCGACTTTTGATTTCCATCAAGAAGCAGAAACCCCAGGGTCTCGATGCTACTTCTATCTTCGATATGACCAGGGCGCGCAAGGAGGAAGATACTACAACCGTCTTTCGCCTCTTTGTGCCGGTATCCTCGGTCGAATTGGATTTCTTGAAGGAGCTGGCTGCATCCTATCAGGAGGAAGGCCAGGACAAGGCGATTGTGCCGCTCTCGCTGCTCAACCTCTTTGCCATGGGTTGCCCTCAGGCAAGCAATGCCCTTTCGGTTCTAGCAGAGCAAATTGACAGCCGGGCCATAAACATCGTTCCTGATTTCGTCAGGGTCTTATCCCGGCGCAGACCGGAGGATGCCGATGCCATGGTGCGGCAGACGGAAAAACGCTGGTCTTTGATCAGTGAATATTTCAGACCGCTCAAGAAGGGCAGCCAGGCTTGCTTGTTATCTACAGTCTGGATGCAGCAGCGTCTGCTCAGTGCCTCCGGTGCTTTTGTGGACTCTTTCCTGACCATTGATACAAATCTCTATCCGCCACCACCCTCGGCGCCGGGCACGAGCGTCGGCAATACGCCGGCAAAAGCGCCGGAGACCGCCACCGCCGGCAAACCGGCTGCGGCTGCGGCGGTAGGCGCTGCGACTGCCGGTAGTGCTACAGGTTCTAACCCTGCATCTGTCCCGCCTCCTGTATCCAGTTCATCGCCCAATTCATCTGCTGCAGGCAATACATCTAATTCAGCCAATACCAGGCGCTCCGGCAAGCCAGCTGCCGCTAACTTTCACTACCTTGAACCGAGCATTGGCGTTTATTCAAAAATTGCCGCTTTCTTGAGCGAGTCTATGAAAGAATTGACCCGTCTCAATGCCATGCCTGAGAGCCTTCGTACCAAGGGTGATGACTTTGTGCGTTTGACTGAGAGGCTGGTGAAGATCAGTGAGAAAGAGCTTGGGTCGGAGCCGCTGCCCCTGCCGGATTTTCGACTGCTGGCCAATATCGACCAGATCCTTCCGGCTATTTCCGGTCCGACCAGCGCCTGCATCTACACCGGCAGTGGTGCCAGCATGGGTCTGGGAGATCCCGGCGCGCTTTTCATACTTTTCAATACAGATCAAGGTCCGTACTTGAGCCGCGGTGCGGTCTATTCTTATTATGAAGTGGCGGGCGGACCCTACAAGCCTCAGCACTGGCAGCGTAAAAAGAGCTTTGGTTTCTTACGTCCACCGGGATGGATCAGTCAATTCAACCTGGTGGATGAGAAAAAGACCGACCCGCCCGGCAGTGCTCCGGCCGGGAAGACCGTTGATACCAGTCAGCCGCCCACCAACAGGAAGTGATCATGAAGTTTGAAATGTCTCTCTTACTTGCCGCCGCACTCGCACTCGGCCAAATCTTTGGTGCGGCTGCCCTTGCCGGTCCCGCCGGTAGTCTTGCCGTGCCGGCCGAATCAACCTTGCCCTTGAGCAAGGAGGAGCGTTTGCAGGAGGAGGGCCAGTTGCTCACTTCCCTGCGCGATATGCATGAGGTTTTGCGGCGGCTCAAAAGAGATTTGCAAGACCTGCGCCATGAGGTAAATCGGCGGCAGGTTTCAGCTGTGAGTCCGGTGGGCGGCGACATGTTCTTGATGGACCCCTGGTCGAGCGAGAACCCGCTTCTGGCTCCTTTCGCCGCTCAGACACCGGCTGTTGATCCTGAGCAAGCTCCTTACTTGCCGGTCAGACCCAAATTTTTCAACGCTTCCATGACTGCTGTTTCAGACTCAATGAAGCAAGCCCGTGATACAGCCACTGTTCTTCGAAACGAAGTGGCGGCACTGGGATCAGACTCTGAAGCCATGAAGAAATTGCAGCTTATGGACGACTTGCTGACCGACTTTGACAATAAGTTCGGTCAACTGCAGGCTCTCAACAAAGAGCCCTATGAGAATAAGCCCTTGAACGACCTGGCTGCCGCCTTTGAAATTTCCGTGCATGATCTCGATCGCTTAGCCCAGGATTCCTGGCGAGTAATGGATCGCCTGCTGAAGGGTCAGAAGAAAAAATGACAGCGAAATAATGTTGTTTTATTAACCCCTGAATTTGACTGAAAACCCTGTACTGTCAAGGCTTTGAGTGCGGTATGGGGAGCGGATATCGACTGGCTCTCTTGTCAATTCTTTGGGGACTGACTAGGATGCTCAGCTATAGCTTAGGCGGCGGGAATTCAGTAAAGGTCGGCAATCAATATGGAATCAGTAACTAGCCTTCCGGTAGGAGCCCTTACCAGCGAGCCGACTTCGGCAACCTCGGAAATTTCGGTCAAGTTGCCTCTCTCCAGTGGCGCCGGTCAGGAAAATCTTTTTGACCATGCGCTTATGGCGAGGGCATATCTTTCCGAAGGGCGTTTTGACGAAGCCGAGCGTCTCTATAAACTGGCCCTTGATGTCTCACAGGATTTCTATGGTGCAAGCCACGGTGAAGTGGCCCCCCACCTGGAGAATCTTTCATCCTTCTATGTAGGACGGGCTCGCTATCAGCAGGCGCGCCCTTACCTGGAGCGCCTCTACGCTCTTCGTCTCAGTCAACGTTCCTTCGGTTCCGACCGCTACTTCCAGCCCTTGTTGGCCACTGTTGAGCAACTCTCTCTGGTGCTGGAACATCTTTGCGAGTCGGAGCAGGCCGAGAAACTTTATCTGGCCACTTTGCGTGCCGCAGAGAAAGATTTTGGTTCCGATAGCGAGCACACCTTGAGCGTGCTTGGTAAGTTGGGCGAATACTATAGCCGCACAGGGGTGTATGTGGCTGCCCGTGCCGTCTTTGAGGAATTGCTCGATATACTTTCGCACAAGCATGGTGCTAATTCACTGGAACTATCGGCGGTGCTCTCACAGCTTTCGGAAGTATACGGACGCCTGGCACTCTATTACGATCGCATCGCCGTTCTGGAGCGGCAGGTGGAAATAACCGAATGTGTTCATAACGGCACCGGCGTCGCCCTCGCTTCGCAACTGGTGCGTCTGGGTGAGGCTTTGAGTGTGGCTGCCAAACATTACCAGTGCAAGGAGTTTGCCGAGCGCGCCCACTTGATCTATTGCCGGGCTCTCAGTATTTACGAGCGCTTCAATGGTGCCAATACTCCTACCATTCAAGGTCTGAGAGCGAAGCTCAGTAAATTGGCCGCAGGCGCTTAACCAGCCGTCCGCTTTCCTTACCTTTAGAAATTAAGGCGAAAAATTGGTGTCGTCTTTCACGGGAGGCGTAGAATTTTTGTCTTTCTCGTCTTCCTTATCGCCTTCTTTTCCGTCTGCTGGTTTAGCTTTCGGTCCGTCATGTTCGATGAGGGGGCCTTTGGTGTAGTTGACGGTTGAGGCTTTCTTGACGGTTTTGGGGCCGGTCATGGGATGGAAGGCGGCCACGCCGTGATAGCCGTGCACGAAATCAAGTCTGAGTTTGCCGTCGGGATCTTGATAGTACTGCTGCAAGATTTGATCGAAGCGCCAGCCGCCCTTGGCCAGCTTGTTGGCTCCATGTTGGCTCAAACCACGGGCGCCGTTGCCGGGACCGCGGCAGGTGAAAACCCAGTTGGGCCCTTCTTCGTGTACGTCGAGAATGCCGGCGGTGGCAAAATTGAGCATCTTAGCCAGAGCAACGCCGTAAACTTCCTTGGCTTCTTTGGTGCCCATGATCGCTACTCTCACGGCATTGCCCGTGGCATCCCATTGTCTGACCGTGACACCGACGATATTTTTCACACCGGTGACTCGCTCCAGGTTGGTCTGTGAAACAGTACTCTTGCGAATGTTGAGGTTTTCAAATTCGTTGTCGCCCACAGTGGCTCTGTAGAAGCCGGGTTTGACTTTGCCGGAATCTTTCAATATGAGACCGCGGGTTTGATGCACGGCATGGAAGGTAGAATTGGCTTCCGCCGCCAGACCTTTATAGGCCTGATCACGCACATCGGGCACCATGTCGAAGCCGTCGCTCTTCCACTTGGAGCCCGGACCCACGTGGGCGTAAGCATAGCTTCTTGCAGCCACAGCTTGCGATTTGAGGGCTTCCAGATGCCAACTGGAAGGCATTTCCGAGGGCACCACACCCAGTAGGTACTCTTCCATGTCGAGCAAATTGACCGCCGTCACATAGCCCGGCATATTGATAATTTCGACGCAGCCTCTATACCAGCGGTTGGCCGTCCAGACCCGGTAATCCGGTGCCGAAACATAGGCCCTTTCACCATAGGGCAGGGCCATACTGGAACCGGTGGCCAGTTCGGTGACTTTTCCTGGTGTAATGCCGTAAACCATGCCGGGCTTGAGGGCAAATATAGGTCTGCCCCCAATAAATATGGCTCCCGGCTGCCAGACTGCCACCCTTACAACCGGAGCTTTGGTGGTGATGCCGATGCGCACCGGTTGGATCATCATGGGATAGGGGCTGAAGCCGAGCATCATGCCCTGTACCGGTGCCGCGCCGGAAGAGGCGCCCTTGGCTTTGGCCAGAACCTGGTTGATGGCGGCCGGTGAGATGAACGAAAGGGCCAGCAATAACACTGCCAGGCTCAGGGGGGTGAGCTTTCTTTTACTCAGTGTTATCTTTGGACGCCGCACTCTTTGTGCACCTATACCTTAAATTGCTTGACTTTGCTTGTGTTGATGTTAGCAATATTTGGCTGATTTGTCCTATTAGTAAAAGATAGGCACTTGCCTGGGTGGCGGTTTAAAGCCCAGTTTGCGCGATTCATCGAGTGCGGCCAGGGCTTCTTCATTTCTTCCTATCTCTTTCAAGGTCTGATGCTTCAAATAGAGGGCCTTGCCGGTCTGATTGCTGTCTACGGAGCCGCTCAAGTCTATGGCCTTGGCGATATCAGCCAGGCATCTGTCGTACTGCTTCATCTGATAGAGCACCCTGGCTCTCAGAAGCACTGCATAAGTGTCATCGGGAGAGGCTAAGTTGGCCAGCTCGCTGAACTGCAGAGCCTGGGGTAAATTCCCGGCTTCCAGCGCCGTTTCGGTCATGTCCGAGAACTGATCACGACCCTCCACCCGGGCGTCTTCTTCCTGGGGGGCGGCAGCCCGGGCTTCCTCGGGGCGCTTGAGGGCGCTGAGAGCCATGGCTTTAAGTGCCATAATCTTGCTGTTTTCCGGCAATTTCTGCTGCGCGGCATTGGCTGCTTTCAGGGCGCCCTGGTAATCTTTCGAGCCCATAAGAGCGAGGATGCGATAGACAAATGGCAAATCGCCCAGGCTCTCCGGCTTCTCGTCATAGTGCTTGAGGGCCCATTGAATGGCTGCCTCGGCACTTTCGCGGGCTTTGTCGTATTGCCCCAGATAAAGATAGGCGCTAGCAAGGTTTTCCAAAAGCAAGGTCTTTACTGCCGGTTCCTCACCCTTTTCCCGCTCCTCGCTGGCGAGCCTTTCGTGGCAGGCCAGCCCTTGCAAGCAATCTTCCACACCGGCTTTGTAGTCGCCGCTATTTATATAGCCGAGGGCGCGATTGTTGTAATACTTGGGGACGGTGGGATCGATGGCGATGGCGATGTTTTCCAGGGTGACCGCGTCGGCGGGTACGCCGCCAGTGTAGTGCACGCCAAAGGCCCTTTGATGAAAGGGAATTGCCTGGCTGCGATCAAGGGCTCCTACTTGCCGGAAGGCTTGGTAGGCTTTCTCCTCTTGATGCAGCTTCAAGAGAATTTCCCCGCGCTCCGCTAGAAACAGTGGTCGATTGGGAGCCAGCTTCAGAGCTTCGTTGTAATCGGCCAGGGCTTCCTGATTTTTGCGCAAAATTCCGTAGAGCTGTCCTCTCTGTCTCAAGGCCAGCGCGTTTTTGCTGTTCATCTTCAATTCCGTGTTCAAGACCATCATGGCCGCTTCCGGATTGCCGGTGTGCTCCAGCATGGAGGCGGTTAGCACCGCCACCGGCAGGGTGTTGGCAACCATCGTGGTCACCAAAATACCGGCGCCCAGCACCATGAGCCCGGCTACAAAATAGATCCGTTCGGATTTCCCTTTAGTTTGCACTGTTTTGCAGTACCTTGACCACTTCCTTACCCCTTCTTTTCCTCATTTTAAAGGAAAACACGGCGGCGTTCAGGACTCTTGCCGAGGGTGCTACTATTTAAGGCCGTTTCAATAACTGGTAATCATGAAAAAACTCTTGATAGTCGATGACGAAGTGGATATCGTCGCCAGCATTCAATATGTGCTAAACGGAGAAGGCTTCTCCACACTTATTGCCCATGACGGTCTTAAGGCCATGCAACTTTATGAAGCAGAGCGCCCCGACCTGGTAATTCTCGACCTGATGATGCCCGGCATCGACGGTCTGGAAGTGTGCAGGCGTATTCGCTCCGGCGATAAACGCACTCCCATCCTCATGCTCACCGCTCGCACATCCGAGATTGATACCGTGGTGGGTCTGGAACTGGGTGCCAACGACTACATCGCCAAGCCGGTGCGCCTGCGCGAACTGGTTGCGAGGGTGAAAGCCCATCTGCGGGAGACGCCCCAGGTGCAAGAGACAGCCAAAGGCATTAAACTCGGCGACCTTTTCATCGATATGGAGAGCCGCACCGTCAGCGTGGCCGACAAACCTGTAGATCTCACCTTCAAAGAATTCGAACTGCTTCTGGCCATGGCCAGACAACCCAACCGTGTCTTCAGTCGAGACCAGCTCTTTGCCCAGGTCTGGGGTTCCGACTTCCTGGGCGAAAGCCGCACCGTGGATGTTCATATAAGGTATCTGCGGGAGAAGTTGGAAGCCAATCCCAGTCAACCCAAACATATCCTCACCGTACGAGGCGTCGGCTACCGACTGGTCTGGGATTAGTTGTCATGGTGGGAGCATTCCCATTAAGGTTTGGAAAACTGAGCTTTTCCACCGACCTCATGCGTATTCTTCCCAGTGACAGTTCCTGCCCCCAAATTTAAACTCTAGAAAAGTGGTTTTCTTGGCGGGAACAGGAATCAGATGAAAGCACAAACCATTCTCTTAGGCGTAAATGTTGCGGCTTCGTTGCCGGTGGTCTTGACCCAGCAAGCTCTTGCTGAGGGACCCGGTGATACGGCCAGCTTTTTGCGTGCTGCTGCGGCCAGTAAGTCTCATGCCGTCAAGCTTGTCAGCCAGAAACCCTCCAGTGATCAATCTTTTGTGGTTCAGTCCAAAGCCGAGTCCATTAAGCGAGCCCTGCCGCGCAGCCTACCGGTGCAGACTCTTTCATCGGCTCGGGCCGTGGAGTCGCGTCTGGCCATGTCCGACGACGGCGTCAAACTGAGACCCTTCGTGCCCGGTCGCAAACTGCCGCGCAAAGCCGAATTGCAGGCTTCCCGCCTGGCTGCCCAGATGCCCCAACTTGATGAAAACCGCTCTTCCGGACAGTCCAGTCTGGCCGGGACCGTAGAGATGGGCTATAACGTGCCGGTCAATGATACCTACAATTCTCCCGGCTACAGCAATTACACAAGCGGCTTCGGCTCACGCGACATGATCGCCCGTGAAACCAGCCGCCGCTTGAAGCAGGCCGGTCAGGCCGTGGCTAAGTTCGACCGTAAGGCCCTGCCCCGGGTATTACCCGGCCAGCGCATGATGAGCCCCGGTCAAGTCGGTCTGCCTTGTGCCGTAAATAATCTGAGCACCGGTAATGGCGCTCCCAGTGATGCCGAGTGGACTGAGATGGCTAAGGCTGTGGGACATAAAGCCGATGTGGATGCTCAAAACGAGGATGATGAGCTGGAAATGATGGCCAGGCAGCTCAAGAACGATTTCACTGCTGCGGATTTCCAGAGTATGCCTCAGCCGGCCGCTTCTTCGGCTGGACCGCCGCCTTTCCCTCTCAGCCTCATTCCTGAGGCCTCGCTCAAGCAATTCATCGGCGGCAAAGGTCATGCACCGGCCCCTTCTCCGGGCAGTATGAACGCTATGGGAAGCGCGCCTTCTCCCATGCCCAATCGCATGGCTGCCGCCAGACCAACGCCCAGTTATTTCGGCTCCTGGCACAGTCAGGGGGCGGCACCGGCCAAGTCCAACCTGCAGCCCACCGGATTCCACACCTATTTGACTGCGGGTAATTCCAACCACAGCTCCAGCGCCTTCAAGCAATATTCGCCGATTGCCTACCGCAATTCCAAGCGCCAGGCGCCTAAAGTCTCCACCGTGAGCTCCAGACCGGCTGCGCAGCCCGTTGCCAAACCTGCCACCATGGCGGTTTACGGCGACTATCACAGCAGTCTTTAAGTCGAAGCCGAGCCTGAGCGGAAGACCCTTTTAAGTTCGAGCTTATCCCTGTCCGCAGCGAAGCTCCCAGCGGCGCCTGCCCCTTACTCGGGGTTGGCGCCGAGGTTCTTTTTCACTGTCCAAAAATCCGCCGGCGCGGATAGATGCTTAAGTGGTCGAAAGACCGGCTCTCCGGCCGTAGAATGGAGCAAGGTCAGAGGGAGAGTTCAGGGTGACTGTGAGGTGGTATGGGAGAAGAGATAAAGAGGGAAGAGGCGCTCAAGCTTATTGAAGAGCTTGGGGCCAGTGCCTTTGACCGTCTTCGCGCCAACGAACCCCAGCTTGCCAAGCCGGAACTCGAAAGAGCCATTGACTTGACTAAAACCGCCGGTGTGGAGCGCATCGAAATTGTGCTCAAGACCTATTTGGCTCAGGCTGAAAAAATGATGGGCAATGTGGCGGAAGCGGCCGCCTCTTTCGAGCAGGTGATTGAACGGGCTTCCCGTGAGGAATTCCTCGATCTGGCTATACTGGCGAGAGTCTTCCTGGCCGAGCTGCTGAAGGAAAAGGGTGATTACACAAGGGCCCGGCACCACTTCGAACACGCCTATAACTGCGCTTCCTTTCTCAAAGATGCCGTCTCAATGGAACTCAGTGCCGCCAATCTGGGTTCGGTTTCCTTCAGCCTGGGCCACCTGGAGCAGGCTTGCGGCTGGTTCAAAACCGCCGTAGACCTTTATGAGCAACGCTCGCAAGATAATGGTGGCAGCCTCTCTATCTGGCTTGGCAGCCTCGGTCTGACCATGAGTGAACTGGGTCAGTTCAACAAAGCCGTCGAATTCTACGAGAAAGCTTATGCCCTCGCTTCCAGCCAGGACGACCTTCTCACCATGAGCATCTGCCGTGGTTCGATTGGAAATGTCTACTTCGAGCAGAAAGACTATGACGGTGCCCTGACTGCATACGAGGAAGCCAGGCAACTGGCCGGCAAAGTCAATGACCAGCGCCGGGAAGGCATCTGGCTTGGTAATGTGGGCATCGCCATGAGCCGAAACGGTGATCAAGAAGGCGCTATTCTCAAGCTTTCAGAAGCCCTGACCCTGGCCCGTTCCCTTGATGATAAGCAGTCCATGGCCGCCCATCTCGACAGCCTGGGTGACTGCGCCAGAGCTAAAGGCGATCTGGAACAATCCAGGCAGTATTACGAAGAGGCCATCGCTCTGGCCAGACTGGTCAGTGACAGGCTGGGCGAGCGCATTTACCTGAGCAATATGGCCCGCTTGAAGCGTGATTGCGGCGAGCTGAGCCCGGCCTTTGAATACTTTGCGGAAGCCGTCGATCTCTTCGATGAGCAGCGGGGTTTCATCAAGGCCGATGACTTGAAGACAAGCTTTGCCGATCGCGGGCAAGAGCTTTATCGCGATGTAATTGCAACCTGTCTCGATATGGGCAAAAGGGTTGAAGCCCTCGAATTTGTCGGCAGGGCTAAGTCAAGAGCGCTGCTGGACCTGCTCAGCAATTCCCCTATTGATGTTGCTGATATTGGTGTCACCGGTAGTGCCGATCTGGATGGCTCCCTGAAAACTTTGATCGCCAGGGAAGCCGACCTGCGCGCTCAAATCGCTCAACTGGAGAGACTCTTCTGGCAGGGAGACGGGCCTTCGCCCGGTGTCGGGCATTACCGCGGCGTCCAGATCAGTCAGGAAGATACGCGCAAACTCTACGGCGAGTGGCGAGACGTCCTCAACCAGTTGAAGCGCAAGCATCCTAACTATGCCTCTCTGGTTTCTTCCACCACACTCAAATACAGTGAGATACAAGCTCTCTGGCGGGATGGGCAGCTCAAGGAAGATACCTGCGTTATAGAATTTTTCCTGCCCGGTGATTATTTGCTCGTGGCTGCTGCCGTCAGTGACAAACTCAAGCCCGAGCAGGATGGCGTCACTTTAGAAGAACCGCTCACCCATTTACTTATGGTTGAGAGCGAACTGAACGCCCTCAGAGAAGACGTGCAGACTTTTCTGGAGATGAGTTCGACGGAAGGTTGGGAAGTGCCGCTCAGCCTCTGCAAACGCCTTTACAATCGGCTTCTTGCTCCTGTGATTGAAAAGTTGCCGGCCGGCATCACCAGGCTTATATTAGTGCCGCACGGTGTGCTCTATCATCTTCCTTTCAGTGCCCTGCACGACGGCAAAGGTTATCTCTGTCAGAGATTTTCCGTAGGCTATGTGCCGACCCTGTCCCTCATCCCCATTTTAGCCGGCGGTCTACCCACCGGAGTTCGCGCCAATCGCTCCGACGAGGAAGCTGCAGAAAAGACAACCGGTTCCTATCTGGTTTCCGCTATCAGCGACTATTCCAAAACCAGAGAAGGCGGCATGGTTTTCAGTTCCCGCCTCAGATCCTCCGCCGGATTGGAAGATCTGGCTTATACAATGGAAGAGGCCAAGTCCATAGCCAATCTCGGTAAAAATGTAGCCCAGGGTGCCATTCTTCTTACCAATGAAGAAGTGAAGCAGTCTTTGCCTGCAATGTTTGGTGAGTACGAAGTAGTACATTTTGCCGGTCATGCCATCTTCAATCATGACGAACCGCTGGCATCAGGGCTGGTGCTATCCGACGGCAGCATTCTTTCGGCCGCCGCCATTCTGGAAGGCAATGCACTGCGTACCAGCAAGGGGCGCCTGCTTGTTCTTTCCGCCTGTCAGACGGGAGTGAACGTTGTCACCGAGGGCGGTGAAATTCTCGGTCTGGCCAGAGCCCTCATGTATGCCGGTATGCCCAACCTGGTCCTCTCGCTCTGGGAAGTGGCCGACCGCTCCACTTCAGAGCTTATGCAAGACTTTCACCAGAGTCTGCTTGCCGGTTGGCAAGCCGGTAAAGGTTCCATCGCCGACGCGCTGCGCCAGGCTCAGCTCAAGGCCATCGCCGAAAAGCAGCCCATACATGCCTGGGCGCCTTTCATTCACTTTGGCATAGACTGAAGACCTGGTTTGACGGGAAAGACCGGTCGCACCAAGTTCAGACTAATCTAACCCTACCCAATCGCCGTTTTGTCCATGCCCTTGACTGGCGGAGGTCGTTTCCGGCTTGTTATACTGAACTGTCAAAGACGGAAGTCTTGAGATTAAGTGAAGAGAAGCAAGCTCAAATAGGTCAGCGCCGTGCCAAACTACAATACCTCCTCCCTTGCCCTTGCCCGCCTGGCGGCGCTGGCTGTCGCATTCCCGGCTCTAGCCGGTGCAGTTGCCTTGAGCCCTGCTCTGGCGGCAGACCCGGTTATCTTGCCTGCCGGCACCGAAGTGGCTCGCGCTAAAGACCCTTTGGCCGTCTACAAAGAAGCCGGTATCGATCTTGAACAAGAGCGCAAAATTCGCAAGTTTGCAAAAGAGTTTGAAGACCAGCAGCGTGTCAGGCTCAAACTCATGGCCAATCTGCTCAAAGAAATGCGCCAACTTGAACTGCTTCCCGACCCTGACGAGAAGAAAGCTCTTGATAAGCAGGTGGAGATAAACAAAGTTCAAAATGAGATCAGCATCGAGCGCATCAAATTGCTTCTGCGCATTCGCAATGTCATGACTTTTGAACAAAAGGAACGTCTGGTTTCCTTGATCCAGAAAAACCTGTCCGGGGCCGCTCCGACAGCCGTTAAGTAAGGCTTTGCCTAAGTCAGCTCTGGTCTCACCGAGGCGAATTGCACGGTGGCAAAGTTCTTACTGAAGTCAATTCGTGTAATTGAACCGGTGGGTACGCTGAAACGCCAGAAATTTCTCACCGGCATCTCCAGGGCATGAACCAGAGCCGAACGAATTATGCCCGAATGAGTGACCATGCAAATTTTCTTGCCGGCATAGCGAGTATTGCCGCTCACGGCTTGCATGGCTTCCCCAATGCGACCTGCTAGCTGCGCAATCGACTCGCCTTCAGGCGGGGCGTTTTCAATTGGATCGGCGCACCACTGGTGATACTGGTCCGGGTCGTTTTTCTTGATGTCCAGATACGTGCGACCTTCCCAGTTGCCGACATTCCATTCTTCGAAACCTTCGATGGTCTCAGCCTGCAGGTCTAAAATTTCTTCGATAGGCTGAGCTGATTGAGCCACCCTTACAGCCTTGCCTCTAAGCAAGAGTTCCGGTCTGTGGGCGGCAATGTAACGGGCCGCCGCCTGTGCTTGCAACTTGCCCTTCTCTGTAATTTCCAGGCTCGGGTCGCTATAGAGTAGCCCCATTTCCGTGGCCATTGTGTGGCCGTGGCGCACAAAATAAATGGTAGTTACTTCTTCTAATGGATGTAATTCTTCGGCCATTTTTGAGGCAGGTCCTGCTTTGTTTGTTTGACTACGATCGACTACTTTGCGGCATTGAGGATCGTTTGCGCCGAACTCGGCGGTTTGATTCCGTAGACATGGCAGATAGCAAAGAGCTTTTCAACCTGTTCTTTTGTGAGCGGTCTGGCGCCACCCAATTGTTTTGCCGTCAATAGAGTTTTAGCATAGTGCTCCAGCGTTTCCAGCAAATAATAAGCCTCGTGGATGCTCGCTCCCATTGTCAGAGCGCCGTGGTGATCAAGCATCAGGCAATTGGATGTTCTGGCCGCCTCACGGATACTCTCGGGTACTTCCTCGGTACTTGGTGTTGCATATGGTGCTACAGGCACGGCGCCAAGGGCGAGAATGCCCTCCGGCAAAATGGGTAAATCGAGGGTCTCGCCTGCCACGGTGAAGGCTACGGCCGTGGTGGGATGGGCATGCACAATGGCCCTGACATCAGCTCTCAGCTCATAAACCTGCAGGTGCATTCGCAATTCGGTGGAAGGCTTTTTACTTTGCTTGAGACTCTCGGGCTCAAGTTCTCCTTCAAGATTTGTTACCAGTAAATCAGAGGGACTTAATCTAGCCTTGCAGGCACCACTCGGTGTTGTCAGTATACGTCTGGAGTCAAGCCTGATGCTGAAATTTCCCTCTGTGCCACAGATGTAGCCGCGGTCATAGGCCGACCGGGCCACCTCTATCAGCTCGGCTCTAGCCTTATATTCGTTTAATGGCTTGAATGAATTCATCTTTTAAATCCGCTATTCATGAGTATTATATACAGTCGCCCAGTCATCAAGCGGCGTCCGCCAATGCCATAGACCGAGCCGACAGGCGGTAAGTCAAAACAGGAAATCGTAAACGG
>Ga0268298_10003331_pt1 | contig 16536 bp, 19 predicted proteins | sample WWTPWeurt_MetaG_FD_194462 | JGI IMG/M metagenome (GOLD analysis project Ga0268298, IMG submission 194462) | Activated sludge microbial communities from WWTP in Nijmegen, Gelderland, Netherland - WWTP Weurt | ecosystem: Engineered > WWTP > Aerobic digester > Activated sludge | place... | reverse complement strand
TCACCTGTAAGTAGAGCTTCAGGACCTATAGTAACAAATGAAGCCCCTAAAAGAGTATTAGATACTCCTACATCTACAGTGGAGTTAGCTCCATTATCTGTAATAGTAATAGCATTACCGGCAGTAAGTACTCTTTCATTACTTAGGGCACTTTCCGCACTTATCGTAACATAAGATGAAGTGGTTGGGGCTCCACTACCACCAGTAGCCTGGGCATTTAAAATTACTTGTCCGGCTACAGAAGTATCTATAGTAACATTATTACCAGCAGTTAATACTCTTTCTGCACTTAAATCTGCACTTGTATCATAGGTAACATAGGGAGCATTACTAGCTGCTCCACTGCCACTACCGGCAGGGTCAGTAAAACTGTTCTCAGGGTATCCCCAATATGGGCTCATTACTTGATCTCCAGATTTTACAGGTCTGCGTATAGCTTTATCGTAGCGGTTTTAGAGGCATCCACATTTGTAAATACCATTCTAATCCATCTAGGCCACTTAGTTCCTATATCACTTAAATAAAATGCAGTTCTTTTTGTAACTGGAGTTGCAGAGCTAGGGGTAATTGTTTGCATTACTACAGTTTCACTTGAATCTGAGAATACAGGTACAGAACTTCCTCCCAGTACTTTAGGAAGTCCACAAGATTCATCAGCTAGGGGGTCTTTTGTTCCAAATCCCATGTACAGACTAAGAGACACCCCAGTAGTTGAGGAAGTAGATGGGTAGGTAACTTCTACTAGCATTTGAGCGTCAGCAACATGCTCTAAATCAAAATCTACGATTGCTGAGGAAGACGGAAGCAAGGTAATGGCGGGAGATGGAGTAGAACCCAATAAGGTTACATTAATATGATTAGACATTACTTATTAACCTTCTCCTTGGAAGTAGGGTCTTGCTTAGTAACTATGATTGTCTTTTTAGACAGCTTTTTAAGTTTCTCATCAGAAACTTTTTTGATTTTTCTGGTAAAATCTTTCATCTTCACACCTCTGGGTTAATTCTATCTAAGAAAGTCATATGCTTAGTAGTACTTAATTTCTCTAGGAAAGTGCTTGATTATCTTAGTTCCATTTGGTAAAATTTCTATTTTTCTTTTAGATGCTGGAGAGGCAGGTTTACTACTCTTCTTTTCTTCTATCTCTCTATCCACTTGCCCTAGATACTGCTCTCCGTTAGACTCTGAAGACTCTTCAAAGTGTAGAACCTTTCGTCTAAACTCGTTAACTGTCATAATATCGGCCCCGCACTCACTAATTAGCTTTCCGAACTCAGCCGCAGATTTAGATATTGATCCATACTCTCCCGCCATTTTAAGAGTTACCTGATCTTCTTTTAATATACCTTTTATAATCTTTTCATTGATGTACTTATCTACAATTCCAACTATGAAATAATTATTATTATCGAAAGATAGAGAAACTGAATCATCTATAAGATTATTATTTTGATATTGAGAACTCCTGGAAAGACCTAATCTCTCCGGGGGGACTCCTAATAGTTCACAAACTCTTACAGCAGTTCTATCTGTAGTGTTAGCATGAGCACCTTCTAGATCTTTAGGATTAACTAAGTTATGGACTCCCTTAACATTAGGAGTAAATACTACTTGTCCAGATCCTCTGACTCCCCCGAACTGTTTTTCAAACCACTTCTGAAGTTCAGCAATAAGGGCTAAATATGACCCGTCATTAATTCCTTCAGAAGAATTCATGTTATCCATAGAGACAATAGCTTTAACTAATCCACCCTTTCTAAATACTGTGGAATTATAAATAGATGCAAACATATCTGCTTCTACATCTACGATAATAGGCCCAAGGGCGGGGGTGCCAAGATCCCTAGTTCTAAGTGAAGTAGTTTTAAGATGGTCTACATCCTTAAGAGATAGCCTAAGGGGTCTATTTCCGTATATGTAATCCCACCCTACAATCCTTTCATGATCATCATCTAAAACAGGAACAATCTTTTCTGGGAGTAGAAGAGATAATTCTTTTAATGCTCCAAATTTATTAAGCTTTGGATCTATCCAACAATTTCCGAAAACATTTAGATGATCAGCAGCATCTGCTCTAAACTGGGCTATATTTAAAGATTCTAAGAAATCATTAATCTCTTTAATCTTTTTTTGTGGAAATCTTTCTGGAGCAGTTAATACGTACCCATCTCTAAGAATTTCTATTCTTGCTTCTCTTCTAGCCTTAAAAGCGGCCCAGTAATTGTCTCCTATAAATGCATAGGGGGCAAATGGATTAGGATAAAGTTTCTTTAATGCAGATCCGGCAGACTCATATCCACTTATAATTCCTGTGGATGCTAGAGTACTGTACTTCATAGAAATATTATTAAGTTCTTTTTCTATAATATTTTTATGCTTTACCGCAGATTCTATATCACTATATACAGATAGGTCCTGACACTTTAATAAAGAATCTTTAATAATATTTCTGGATTCTTCCGGGAGAGATCTTAAATGATACTCCTCTGGGGAGATTAACCTACTCTTATAAAGAAAGTCATCAAAAAATTTAGACATTTACTCACCTGCTAGCTCAAGATAAATTATATATGAACCAAAAAAGCCTCCTGGGAGGGAGAGGCTTTTAAGGTTTTTATGTGGTCGCAGGGAAAACTAGTCTGTGTATGTAAAGGTAAAAGCACCGCTACCATCGCCAACAGTAGTATTGGCTACAGCCATTACACCGTCACGAATATTATACCACTCTTCTCCAGCACTTAGTTTAGCAAGAGGAAGAACTAGTAATTTGGCAATTCTGGCACCTGAAGATCCAGTTACTAATCTTACATTGACGTAAGGGTTAGCAGCAGAAGTATCTACAGTCTGTCCGAAAATATAACCAGTAGCAGTTACGTTACCGCTAGAAGCATCAGCAGAAGCAAAAGTTCCAGTGGCGTTTACATCAACTTGTACATCAACTTGGCCGGAAGCAATTTGTACAAGAACGAGAACAGTTTCAGGAACAGCAGTCTTATATGCAGTTAGATCCACGTTTAGGGAATTACCCAGATCGCGGTTTGTTAAACCTAATTCAGCAAATCTAAGAGTGTGTCCAACTACGTCGGCACCTTGCAGGGGATTGGGCATTTTTCTATTACAACTCCTAAGTTGACCTACACTATCATTAATAATTCTATCTACTTAAAAATTTATCCAAAAAATCTTCCTATATCTCCAAAATCTTCTGTATCGTATTCTTGATTTAATTTTCTTATAAAATCTAAAAAGCTTTCAGAAGCTGGGACTTTTTTAATTTGGGGTTTCTCCGGTGGTTCTACATAAGGAGTATATTCCTTAACTCCATCTAAAGAAATCTGTACTGTTTTATCTCCCGGAATTTGAAAGAATAAGTTTTCTTTATTAGTTTTAATAACCGGGTGTCGTTTATAGATTAAATATCCTAAAGCATCTGTTATGTGAGTGAGAACATGGATAGCCCGTTTATTAGGGGACCTAGCAGCATTTTTATCACAATTAATATCCATTCTAGTAGGACCAGCAGTATCGATCCATCTCACTCCCTCTAAAGAGGCAAAAAGATATTTACAGTGAGGATTAATAAAACACTTATGGGCTCCATCTACATCTGTCAACATTAAATTAGTGGCGTCTACTCTTTCAATTACTGGAATCTTTTTATTTGCCTTTACTGTGATCTCTACCTTCATAGGTTCGTAGGTTAAGTTTGCAAGCTTAGGATTTGTTAATATGTTATATATGATCTGATACTGGGAGGAATCGTTAGGACCCATTTTTCTATTAAGGGCCGCAGGGTCTCCATAAATATAAACCGTACCTTTATATGTATGGTATCTATTAAGAAATTCTACTGCTATATGTTCAGGGCCTGCTTCAGGTAATACTATTTCATCTAGTACATTAAGAATAGTTCCCCCGGGGGATTCAGTTTCTTGACATACTACAGAACACTGGTAAGAGATATTAAAATCAAATGACCAGTATAAGGGTTTATCTGGGTCAAGCTGGACAGGAACACTTAATTTATTATTTTTAGTGAATCCTTTATATATTTTTCCTTGACGTAGCTCTGAAAGAATACCTTCTCCATATAGCTTAAAGTACTCCTCTGACATACTACCGGCCATATTTTGCACGTAAGAAGAATCTAAGTTTTTATTTTGTTTAGAGGAGCTTACTACTACTCTAAAGAACTCTTGATCTCCTGGACAATCTGTATCTCTTTCATGTCCACATATTTCACAAGTCTGATCCAATAATACTTCTACCTTATCAAAGTTTAAGCAATTTGGGCAGAAGTGACATTTACATTTAGATCCCCGGGGGAGAGGTTCTCCATCATAATCTGGAGTATCCTGTTCTAATGAGAACTTTTCATGAAGCCAACTATGGGCTTCCTCAGGGTTAGTAGTTAGAAATAGTTGCTTTACTGGTCCTTTTCTTCCTGAAAGTCGTCTAATCAATTCATTCATAGAATCTTCCGAAGGAAGCAGGGAGGCCTCTTCAATATGGATAATATCTGCTTCTATTCCTCTAAGAATTTTGAAGTCAGAAAAGTGGAGAAACCATACAGTAGATCCATTAGTAAGCTGTAATTGTTTTCTTTGTTGAGTTGGTTTCTTTTCTACTAGTGGATGATCCCAATCCGATCTAATACTAAATCTCTTTCTCCATTCATCATAGGCAGTTCTTTGTAACAATGGCCAGTTTTGAGCGCCTACTACAGCTTGTGCTCCTGGGTTCTCAAGTAAGTACTGAATTACTCGTGCAACGGCGGTAATAGTATTATGGGATACTGTAAAGTCCCCTAGAAGGAATAGATGGTCTCCATCTAAGGTAAATCCATAATAATTGTCTTCTTCTAAAGATTCTATAATAAATTCTGAGGAGGTTACTGGATGTACTTCAGACCCATTTGGGAAGGTTACTTTTTCCGGTCTCCAAAGTTTAAAATCCTTTTTATTCTTAAGTTCTAAATACTTTAAAACCGAAATATTAATTATTTCCTCTCTCTCATTTTTAAGGCTTAAAATATGAGAGGAGTTACATTCAAAATTAGATCCGTTTTCAGGAATAATTCTGTACATCTTCTCCCTGCCCCTACCTAAAGATAGAACAGTTCTTGGATTAGAGTCAGGCCCCATCACTAAATCGCCTATTTCAACATCCTGAACTTTTTTAACCGTTCCGTCATACATAATTATGGGAGTGTCGATTCCAAGGCACTTACCAGACCTTGCAGCGCCCACAAATAAGAGTACGTCTAGGTTATGGCTATGTGGTCTTGGGTCTAATTTTTCTATGAATGCGAGTTTTTGGAATTCACTTGGCCCATACTTTACTCCCCTCTTGGGTTCTGGCCATACTCTAAATTTTTTACGCCTTTCTACAACAGGTTCTATCATTAAAACCCATCCTCAATTTCTACTACTTCGTACTTAGAAGTTTTTTCTTTTGCTTCTGCATCTAGGCCAGACTTAATAACTTCTAACATTAGTTTTTTAGCAAAGAACTCTTCATCTTGAGCAAGTTTTAAGTACTTAGCTACTGAAGCATGATCTGGTTCATTGATAACTTCATACTCATTTTCCCCAGTTCTTACTGAGCGAACAGGCCGGGGAGTAGAGGCTATCTCCAGTCCTTGACTTATAATATCTAGCCTAATAGCAGAATGTGCTAATCTACGCTTAGTAAAATTTCTTAACTCTTTCTTAGAGATATCAGAAATTAATTCCTTATAAGTAGATTCTATTTCTACTAGTCTTTCTCCCGTGATCGGTTCTCCAAATAAAACAAGGTATTCTGTTTTTATTTTAGTCATGGGGGTGTAAATAGCCATTTGCTTCAAAACCCAGGCCAGCTTAGGTTCTGAGACTATTGAGGGAAGATTATCGCTACTATCCATTATAACTCCTTAATCTTTAAATAATTTTATCATACCTTAAATTAAAATAAGTATGATATTATATTAAAGAGGATAAATTATGAAGAAAAAACCTACTAAAGCAATGCAAGAATATTCTGAAATAGATCTAACATTAAAGAATCTTACTAAACGTAAACAAGAGTTAAGATCTGAAATTATAGATGATTTACTTAAGGACCCTGACGGGTTTGAGGGATTAAACATTTCTAAAAAACAAGTAATTACTTGGATAGATGATGAGTTTTATAATTGGGTAGCTACTGAATTTCCAGAGGTTGTGGACTTAGCCACAAAGAAAACAATAGATTATGAAAAGTTTGAGGAACTTGTAAAAACAGGGAAAATCTCTTATACTGATATTCCAGAAAATGTATACAAGTCAAGAACTGATTATATGATCAGTATTCTTAAAAATAAGAAGCGGTAGAATGACTAAACCTAAATCTCCATCGGCAGAGTACTACTTACTTCTGCCTACTTTTATTAAGAAATTTTTCCATAGTACCCCTAATCTATCTATTCAAAAGTATTGGAAAACACCTAGGCCGAATCGTAAGCCCTTTATGTACTCTCCAATTAGTGATAAGTTAGATCAAACCCTACTTACAAATCACTTCTATTTGAGTCCTATTGACCGTGGAGGGTACTTAGAAGGATCTCTTGCAGTAGTTCCCTTATATCCTGGAAATGTTCTGAAGTTTGTATGTATAGATATAGATAAACCAGATCTAAAAGAAAAAGCCCTTACTAAGTTAGTACCAGTTATAAATTCATATGGTTTTAAAACTATAGTTGAGCATGGGGGAGAATTAGATGAATATGGAAATTACACCCGGGCACATATTTGGATACCGTTAGAAGCCTCTCCACAAGTCTGTAAGAAGATATTTACACAAATCTTTTCTCAGGCCGGGTGTAATTTAGTAGATGAATTTGATGAAGTTAACGGAGTAAATAAAGTAAATAATCTTATTCGTCTACCTCTAGGCCCTCATATGTCAAGAGGGGGCACTGTATTTCCTATAGAGGTTAATGGAAATATATCTTTTGATCCTGTAGATTTTATTAAAGAGTTTATAAATGCCGACCAGATAACTGAAGACAGAATTATTACAATGATTCTTCCAGAATTTGACATGGAAGAGAAAAAATCAGATAAACCTACATTTAAAGTAGGAGATACTTTTAGATACAAGAAGAGAAATTTGCCTGACCCTATTGAAAATATTCCTCCACTTCTTCAGCCTGTAGTTTCAAACTGTCAGGCCGTGAATGAAATTTTAAAAGAAGTTAAACATAATCAACTAATTAAAAAGAAGGGGGAAATTCACCATACAGCAGGGCTATGGGTACAAAGACTGGCTATCTTTAGCGATATTAAGCAATCTGCTAAATTAAAGAAAGAAATAACCTCCGGGGCAGATTGGTGGAACTACATACAAAAGAAATATAGATCTAGAGACTCTGACTCTCATAATTGGGATTCTAATAGATCTGAAATGGAAGCTTTTCCAGAAAAGTTTTTTCCTTCCTGTAAGGCCTGGGATGAAAAATTTGATAAATGTAAAGGATGCCCATTTAAGGGAAGTATCTCTTCTCCCCGGGTGTTCATCAATGGAGAACCTATTAGAAAGACTTTAATAGATAAAGTTAATCTACTTACTCCTACAGAAGTACAAGCAACTACATTTGTTAGATTTAAGAATAGAGTTCATTACCTTACAGACAATTCTATAAAACAAGATATCTTACTTTCTTGTTTTCAGGGAGCAGGTAAAAGTTACACTATTAGTGAGCTTACAGCAGAGCTAGCTAGAAAGGGCAAGAAGGTGCTCATAGCAGTCCCTACCTCAGAGCTAGCCATGGAACAAAAAACAAGGCTTAAAAAGCTTCACGGGGTAGAATCCTTTGTTTTAATGTCCCATAAGAATATATTCTCAGAAACAGGCCTTTCTAGTTTTGATTGTCCAAGCTATCCAGATATTCAAGAGCAGGTATCTTTAGGAGTACCCTCCGGGGACTTTAAGCAAAAGTTTTGTGCTTCTTGCCCACTTCTCAATAGGTGTGCATATCCAGATCAGTATAAGAGGGTAATGGATGTAGATAAGAATATAGTAATTATTCAACATGCTCACCTACAGTGTCAAGAAGTAGTATATGAATTACTTAAAAAGAGCTTTGATGTTTTATTTATAGATGAAAGTTTTATAAGTTCTTGCTATGCTTCTGTACCTATAGATTCTAGAATACCTGAACTATTAGATATGTTAACTCCCGGGTGGTGTTCAGCATTAGCTAAATGGTTAAGAGGAAAGTCTAGGCCAGGTGCTTGGATTACTCCTACAGATGCAGAACTATATCTAGTCAAACAAGCTTTTGAAACTGATGGATTAGCTTGGCAAATACCTGATTTTATTAGGTATCACAATCAAAAGAGAACTGTTAATACTATAAGTGGAATTGAAATAGTTTATGAACTGCCTAATATTCCAGTAAGAGTATTTACTGATGCTACTCCCCCGGAGGACTTAATTAAAGCTGTAACTGGAATAGATAACCTAGTAGTTTTTGGGGCTGGAGAAGTACAAGATATTAAGAGAATACATCCAGATAATGAAATTATTCAAATATTAGATTCCTCCTCTTCTGTTTCTTCATTAGAAGACGGTAATAAAATGGAGATGATTCTTCTTAAGATTGCTGAATTAGTAGAGTTAAAATACACTAATGAAAAAGTATTATTAACTGTATATAAAAGACACTTTGAAGTAGTTGAGAAGTTCTTTACAGATCATATATTAGACTTTCCTACAGCTAGGGATAGGATCACTATTGATTGCATGGATAAGGGAACTAATGCTTATGAGGATTATGATGTTCAGTTTCTAGTAGCTGGCTTTCACTTCACCGGGGGCCAGTATGAAACTACAGCCTATAAGTATAAAACAGTTAACAACTACTACAATTTTAAATATGGTAAAAAACAGCTTCAAAATCCTTATCCATATGACAGCAGTATGGAGACTAGTGTACCTATAGAAAAATGCAATATAAGACGAATAGAAGCAGTTTCAGGAGGTTCCGGGGGAGTATATGAATACCCAGATATTCCTATATATGAACCACTAGATACATGGCACAAGCTTATATATAATTATAATGTAGCAAATACTCAACAAGCAATTAGATTAAGATTTAAATCAAATAAGAAAAGAATAGTATATGTATTATCTAATCTGAACTTACCTTCTATGGTAATAACAGATCACATGTTATTACAAGAATTTGTTCGGCCATTAGAAAATATAGATGACCTTTATTAAGTCTTTCTAAATATGTTCTGTATAGTCCCATTTTACATAGGAGATGAAAATAATATAACTTGACTGGGTATTGAAAAAATCTTGACAATGTTATACCCTTAATTATAAGAAAGTCCGAAGGACTAAGTTACTTTAACTTACTTATTAATATTATTAATATATTACTATTACTTATCAGTATTACTATATAATAAATAATGATCTTATAGATCTAATAATAAGAAATATTATTAATAATTACTATTACTTATATAAATTTAAATAAATTACCAAGGAGAAAATATGAGTTTTTTAACACGTATTAATGAAAATAAATCAGATGCAGGATCACAAATATATAGATACATTTGGCCTAAAAATAAAGTAGTTCATGTAGTTCCTTTATTTTGTCCATTTGAACTTACAGCAGATAATCAATTAATTAAATATAGTTTTAAAAGTCACTTTTGTAAGGGCCAGCCTTCTATTTTATGTGAGAAAGCATACTCAGATAGTACCGGGTGTTCTGAATGTGAAAAAACTAATAGTTTTGGGCAACAGAATTTTCCCACTACTAACTTAACCTTTCCTGCTTATGTATTAGATTGTAAGGGCCAAACTTACACTAGTAAAAAAACTGGAAAGGAGTTTCCAGATAATCCAGAAAAGATTATAGAAATTCCATCTGGTAAGAAGCAAGTTAATTGGGACATTCTTCAAGAAGCTTTCTATGATGGTGACTTTATGGATACCATTTGGAAGATTAAAAAAATTGAAGGTGGATTTACTATTCAAAAGGCAGATATTAAAAAGTTAGGAAATCAATTAGATACTTCTGTTCCAGAAGAAGTAATTGCTAAATATGCAGATCTTACTTCAGGACAAAAGATTGGTTATAGTTTATCTATCTATCAAGGAGTAAATTGGAAACACCCGGATTTAGTAAGTGAGGGAATTGTATCTCCCTATGCTACTTCGGAGGAGTCAGAAGTAGGGGAAGATGAAGATTCTCAATTCTCAGATGATCCACTAGATTAAATATAATTGGCCTCCTCCGGGAGGCCTTTTCTTTTTAAACTTCTTGTGATATAATTCTTTCAATTTACTATAACAATTTATTAAACGAACAGGAGATATATGTATACATATATTACTACTGAGAATGAACTTATTAACTGCCGAGATACCTTACTAGATTACATAGGGAAAGTTAAAAATCCAAAACTAGCCTTAGACTTAGAAACCTTCTCAACTGTAGAGGGTGAGTTTCCTACTCCTATTTCAGATGGAAAAGGCGGACTAATAGGACAAGTATCCCTTATGCAAATAGGAGTAGATCCTACTATTTATGACCAGCAATGGCTTATAGATGTAAGAAAAGTAGGTCCTAGTCTAATTACTAAATACTTAAAAGACATTCTTACAGATACTTTATTACTTGGACATCATATTAAATATGATGTAGGATTTTTAATGGTAGTATTTGATATCTTTCCTACAAAGCTAAGAGATACTATGCTTATCTCCCAGGTATATAAGGCCGGGGATAAATTTAAACATAACTTAGCTAATCTATATAAGAAGTTTTTAGACTACGGATGGTTTAAGGCAGAGACTGGTAGAACCTTTACTGAGTATGAAAGCTTTAAAGAGGAGTTGCAAAAATCTAATTGGGAAGGCCCACTAACCTCAGATCAGTTACAGTATGCCGCAGATGATGTAAGACTTATATTTTTCTTATACAAAGCCTTGATGGATGAACTTGATAAGTTCGTAGCCATGACAGGAAGAAAAGGAATTTATAATATTATAAAACTAGAGTGTAATCTTATTTCTGAATTTACTTTAATGGAAATAAGGGGAATTGACATAGACGTAGATAGACATATGAACTATGTGGTTCCTTACCTAGAGGCTAAGAAAGAAGAGGCTTCTAAAATAGCTAGAGAGGCTTTTCCTACCATAGGTAAAAAGTACACTAGGGGCCGGGGAGTAAACAAAAGAGAAATTCAAGATCCCCTTAATACAAACTCTGCCCCTCAGATAATAGCTGCTTTAAGATCGCTTGGATTGAATCCAATTAGCTCAGAAGAGGCAGAGATTAAATCCTTAAGAGAAGATTTTGAAGTAGACTCTTCTGAGTATGCTGCCCTAACTGCAATATTAGATGCTAAAAAATCCTCCTCGCTCTCTTCTAAGTTTGGGGAAAACTTCATTAAGGAGCATGTAAAGCCAGATGGAAGAATACATCCAAGTATGCACCAGATAGGAAACATTGATAATGGAGTCAGTACTGGAAGATCTTCTAGCTCTAATCCAAATATCATGCAGATTCCGGCAAGAGAAAAATTATTTAAGGATGTAAAAGCCAAACAGTTTTTTAGAAGATCTTTTATTTGTCCCCCTGGCTTTATTTTAGGTGACGTAGACCTTTCCCAGATTGAGCCCAGAGTTACTGCACAAGTCACTAAGGACTTAGAGCTTGTTAGAGAATTTAGAAAAGAGGATGCGGACTTACACGCTTTAACTGCACAGTCTCTATTAGGTCTTTTAACTCCCCCGGAGAGAGGGTCTTATGAAAGAGATTATATTGGAAAAACTGCTAACCTAGCTATGTCTTATGGAATAGGCCCTAAAAAATTAGCTAAGTTCATGTTTGATAAAACAGTCGGGGGAGATCAACCACCCGTAAGATGGAAAGTATCTGAATGTAAAGAGTATATGGAAAGATACTATGATAAATTTGAAGGCATCCGAGAAGAAATGCAAAGATCCGAGGAAAGTATTAAAAAAGCCTTAACTAGCATACCTTCTTTAGTAGCCTTTAAAAATAGAAAACCAATACATATAGCCTTTACAATTTTAGGGAGGCCCCGGAGGTGGTGTCTATCTAGTGTTCAAGAAGAGATGGCTAGAACCTGCCCAGAGAAGCTTCACAGAGACTATGTAGAAAGAACTAAGTTTCCAGTACTAAATGAATATGGGGAACCTATTAGAGACCTTAACGGAAAGATTGTTTATGAGTATAGAGAATCTAAATGGGGTAATCAATACTGGAGAACTATCAATAGAATAGCCAGAGAAGCGTATAACCATGTAATTCAAGGAAGTTCTGCCGATCTATTGAAATTGGCTACTCTAGAATCTGGAAAAAAAATTAATCTTTTAACTGGAGATGTTCTAAATCAAGGAATTATAGCAGTGGTGCATGATGAAATTATTTTCAGAGTGCGCGAAGATCTAGGCCAGCAGTGCCTTGACATTGTTATCAATGAGATGATTGAGCAAGGGAAAAAGATAGTTAAGGTTGTTCCGATTAAGGCCGAGGGCGGACTATCTACCAATTGGGCTGACTGTAAGGACTAGAAATTTATTACAAAGTGTGGTAGTCTTGTGCATACTTTGGACCTAATTATTTACTATTGAGGAAAATATGACATCTATTTTAGTTATACCGGATGCCCATGCACACCCGGATCATGATAATGAAAGATTTACTAAGTTAGGAAATTTAATCGTATCTAAACAACCAGAGCATATTGTGTGCTTAGGGGACCTATTTGATATGCCAAGCTTATGCTCCTATGATATAGGAAAGAAATCCTTTGAGGGTAGAAGGTATGCTTTGGATATACAAGCCGGGGTGGATGCCCAAGAAAAATTATTTCAGCCTCTTAATGCCTATAATAAGGGAAAGAAAAGAAAGTATCAAACTGAATTACATTTTACTTTAGGAAATCACGAAAATCGAATTAATCGTGCTATAAATGATGATGCAAAGCTTGATGGAACTATCTCTATTGAAGACCTTCAATTAGAAGAGTTCGGGTGGACAGTGTATAAGTTTAAACAATATTGTAATATACATGGAATAAACTTCTCTCACTACTATCCAAGCGGAAACTTTGATAAAGCTATTTCAGCAGTAAATGCTGGAAAAGCTATCATAGCTAAAACTCATTCTAGCGCATTCTGTGGACACTCACACCTCTTAAATATCCATACTGAGGTAGATGCTACAGGAAAGAGATTATGGGCAGGCCCCCTCGGGTGCTATTTTGAACATATAGAAGATTATGTTTCTGAAACAGTACAAAAATCATGGTGGAGAGGAGTAACACTTCTTCATAATGTAGAAACCGGGGAGCTAGACATAGAGCACGTATCTATGAGTACTGTATTGAGGGATTATTAAAAAGAGGAAAGTATATGCTAGTAGTGGATGATAAAAATAATGTTTTCGATGTAAAAGAATTAGGAAAGGGAGTATATGTAACTAATCTTTATACTCATCAGCATACTAATCAAGTATGCTTTATAGGAAAAGAATTTGATTTATATGGAACTGAAAGAGATCTCACCATTGAAGATGTTGAGCAAGCTCAAAAAAGACTCAAACAAGTTCTTGAAGATGTAGAAAAGCAAAAACCTGTTTTAGCAGAATTACTTGATATGGTGTACTATAGTCAGGTAGTGCCTAATCCTATGGAGGAGGAGAACTAACATAGATGGGAATATTTACAATAGTGGGTTTTATAGTTCTCCTTCCTGTTACCTTACCGCTTTTTGTGGGAAAGGAGCTACTAGATCAACTACGTAAATCTGTCAGTAGATGCAGAGAGTGTGGGGGTAAGGTGTCTTATTGCGTTTGTGGAACTCTCGTATGTAATGACTATAAATGCTTTGGTTCTAGTTGCTTGCAGTGCATGTAGGTTAAAACAGATGGATATATCTAATCCTTTAAATCCTTTAAATCCTACAAGTCCAATATGGGTAGGAAGAGAACAAATGGCAGAGGACCACAATACCTGCCAACATGTGGAGGCTACTCATAGTCAAGATTGTAAAAAATTTGATTTGATTATTCCTCCAATCCTTTTAGTGTTTTTTGCATTAGCTTTTATACACTATATTATTTCTAGGAGACTTAAGAATGGATGAAACTTTAAAAAATCTTGAAAGAACTTTGTGCGAGAGATTGATAGAACTTGAAAATAAAAATACTCTTTTGGAAAAGACTGTAAAAAGGTTATCAATCAACAATATGAATTGTAAGGAATCTTTAGCAGCTTGTTATAGTCATCTTACAGGAGAGAAATTAAAATCAGTTCATCCTAGATTTTATGAAAACTACGATTCTTCTAAACCTATAGATGTGAAAGTTTTAAAATACAGTATTAAGAGTAATTTGGAATAGACTAAATGTATATTTATTATTCTGCAAACAATAGCGGGGGAAGTTTTTGGCACACTAAGGACCAATGGCAGAAACTTCTAGATTTGGGGTGGGTAGATATAGGAGCTTGCCGTCTCTTAAAGAAAGTAAATTCTTTTAAAGAGGGAATGCAGGAGTGGAAATCGGTTATGCAAATGGACCCGGATGAAGTAGGATGTGAATGCTGCGGTCCTCCCCATTTCTTTGAGGAATGGGAAAATTTAGAGGCGGAGTCTGCAATTCAAGAATATAGAGCAGGATTATAAAGTCAATAGTTAAAAGTAAGTTAAGAGCTATTGACTTTTAATTTTAATGGCATATAATATCAGCATCAAAGAAAACTTTTAGGGAGATAAAAATATGGGATGTTTTAGTTTTATTTGCAACGAATGTAAAAAGACAGTAAATTCGGATTCTTTTCAAGGAGAGATGGTTAAGCTTTTCTTGCTTCAAGATGGTAAAGTAATTCAAGAAATGGAGGGGGAGTATGACTCTTCTGGAAGAGTCTTTATTGACGGTACTCAAGATAAAACTGTAAAACACGCTCTTAGAAAATCAGCCAAGTGGGACTGCCCAGAGCTTCATGAAATAGTTAAAGCGGAGAAAGACCCAAACCAGGCAGAATTTTATAAAAGGGATCTAGAAACTGGTCTATGGCACGCTGTTTGTGATTTAATATCTAAAGGAGAAGGATTTAGAATAGGGAAATTGCTTCCAGATCTAGCTGGATTAACCTCAGAGGAAAAGCTCAAAGCCCTGTCTGAGTATTTTGAAAAGGAGGAAGAGGATGATGGTAAAATCTACTATCTAAAAGGACATGAGCCTAAACCTGGAAATGGCATAGCTGCTATCCACTCTAAATGTTTTAAACAGATTCCAACAGTACAATCTCAAAGCGATCCCAATCAAGGTTGGGGAACTATAAGAAAGAAACATCAAAATCCTAACAAGTCTGTATTTATACAAAAGGTGCAGTAAAATGAGTATGGAATTATTTGATGACGAGGGATACCCCTCAGAAGATGCTTTAAAAAGTTTAAGGTGTCATAGTACAGATCTTAAACATGTAGATTCTTGGTTAGAGTTTGCAAAATCTCTATGGATGTACCCGGAGGCCTTTAGAGAACATACACTAAAAGATGGAACTAGAATAATTTCTATCTCTACCATAGGGTGGTCTGGAAATGAGGATGTAATAGATGCTATGCAATCTCATGTTTTTTGGACTTTATTTTGGCACTCTTCCACCCGGGGTGGGCACTTTCAATTAAGGATTAACAAGTATGATTAACTTAGATCCTTTTCATGAAGATAAGATTCCTGAGATTATAGATTATTTAAAATTTCAATACAGAAGGTATAAAAGAAAGAAAGGCGATTATTTAAGAGTCTCTTTTAATTGCTCTATTAAAGCTTTACATTCTATAGACTCTAAGAAGGGCAGATTGTATAGGTCTATTTATTTAGAGAAGCTTATAAATAGTAGTGAGAGACTCCCGGGAGCCTATACTCCATATCCAAGGATTAAAGTAACTTCAGTTAATTTACCAAGAGAAGCAGTTGACAAATTAGAAAACTTAGCGTATGATCTAAAAGTTACAAGAAGTGAAGCCATAGAAAGGCTTATGTTATATGGAAAAGATAGTAATGGAAGATAAAGTAAAGCAGGTAATAATAGTACGAAAAGATTTGAATATGAGAAAAGGTAAAATATCCTCTCAAGTAGCTCATGCCTCTATGTCTTTTATTACAGATAGATTAAATAGGCCCTTTAATTACAGACATGGAGATAAAATTACTCTTCAAGCTAAGTTCTCTGAGGAAGAGATTGAATGGATCGAAGGAAGCTTTACAAAAATAGTATCTTATGTAAATTCTTTAGAAGAAATGGAAGATTTATTTACAAAAGCAGAAGAGGCCGGATTGGTAGGGTACATTATTATAGATGAGGGGGCTACAGAATTTAAAGGTGTTCCCACTAGAACAGCCTTAGCCATAGGACCTGCTAAGTCTTCTATAATAGACCCTATAACAAAACATTTGCCACTACTCTAGGAATAAGTAATGAATATAATTAAAAATTTAATTCTTTT
>Ga0268298_10003330_pt1 | contig 16544 bp, 10 predicted proteins | sample WWTPWeurt_MetaG_FD_194462 | JGI IMG/M metagenome (GOLD analysis project Ga0268298, IMG submission 194462) | Activated sludge microbial communities from WWTP in Nijmegen, Gelderland, Netherland - WWTP Weurt | ecosystem: Engineered > WWTP > Aerobic digester > Activated sludge | place... | reverse complement strand
GCCGCGCGTGTGCGGGCCATTGCCCAGAGCCTGCCGCAGCAAGCGCCGTTTGCGAGGGCCCGCTACCGCTGCCACTCCTACCTCGCCACCTTGTTGGCATGGGACGGCCAGCCGGCACTGGCTCAGCTGCACGCCCAAGCCTCTGAAGATGCGCTGCAAGACACCGGGCCGCTCGAGCGAGCCTTGCGGGCCGAAGTGCTGGAAACGCGCGCCGACGTGGCACGTGCCTCCGGCGACTTTGTTCGGGCCGACACCCACTACATGGCCGCGCTGGAAGCGCTGAACGCCAGCGGTCGGGGCGATACCCTGAACGCTGCGTCCTTGCTCAACTACCGCGTGGTGATGCAAACCGCCCTGGGTCGCCCGCGTGAAGGGCTGGCCTTGGCGATAGCGGTCAAGAAGCTATTGACCGGGATGTCAGCGGCCGAATCGATGCCGGCCTACATGCATACCAACGAAGGGCAGATGCTGTTCGAGCTGGGGCGGTGGGACGAAGCCGAAGCGGCGCTGCGCCTGGCGATTCAGCGCGGCATGAGCACCGACACGCCGCAGTACCTGGCCAATGCGCGTGGCCGACTGGCGGCGCTGCTGTTGCGCCAGGGCCGAGTGGGCGAGGCCGAGCCGCTGGTGGCCAGCTATGTTGAGTTTGCGCGCACGCGCCCCAGTGCGGCAGGCGCGGCCCTGGTGCATACCGCGCGGCTGGCGCTGGCGCAGGGCCACCCGGCGCAGGCGCTGAAAGACGCCGACGCGGCGCTTCGCACCTTTGGCAACAACAGCTTCCAGCGCAGCAGCCTGATAGGAACCTGGTTGTTGCGCTCGCAGGCCCAATTAGCGCTGGGCCGCCCGCAGGACGCTGCCGCCAGCGCCGAGCGCGCCTTGGCGGTGGTGCGGGCCTTTGTGCCGCCGGGACAACGCAGCGTGCACCTGGCCCGCGCGCACCTGGCGCATGCCCTGGCACTGGCCCTGGCCGAACAACCCGACGCCGCCCGCCAGGCCGCGCAACGCGCGGCGGATGAGTTTGCGGCGACCGTCGATGCCCGCCATCCGGATGCGCTTGAAGCGCTGAAGCTGGCGGGCCGCTAGAAGGCCACTGGGCCAGGCAGGCCCTATGCGCAGCGCGCCGGCGTCCGGCACCGCCCTGTGCAGGCCCAGCGCCTGTGCGGCCTGCGGCAGGTGGCGTGTGCGGGCCGCACCTCCTTGCGCCTGTGTCAGCCAGCTCTCCAGTTGTTCGTGCAGGTCCACGCGCGGCATCGTGGTTTGTTCGACCCCCCTAGCTTCGCAGCCCCCGTAACGCCTGCCCATCCTGCGAAGCGATGTCGGGTTCCGCGCCGGCTTTGCGATTTACCCAGCAAGGGCCAGAGAAGCTGAGCCCAAGCACCCATGCTGGAGGTCTTGCCGTGACTGCTGCCACTGTTCGCGCACCGTTTCTCGATTTCGCCAGTTTCGACGCCGAAGCCGCGCCGCCCCCGACGCCGATGCGGGCGCCGGCCCCGTCTCGATCACCCTTCCTGTCTGTCTATGAACTTGACGGTCAGGCCGCAGAACCGCCTTACGACGACCCGGCGCGCGAGGCCTACGCCACGCTGGTGAACGAGCTGCACGACGAGGAGTTCGACGAGGCCCTGTACGAGCTGGAGTCGCACGCCCGCGGCCTGCATGACCAGCAGCTGGCGCAAGGTGCCAGCCGCGACGAGGCCGACCGCATGCTGGCGCGGCACTTCTCGCAGCTGGTCGAAGAGTCCGAGGCGATGGTCGCCGCAATGGCGCAGCGTTTCGCCGCGCGCGACGAGGCCAGCCTGATGGAGCCCGAGTTCGACGCCTTCGTCGACGGCTACACGCCGTCTGCACCGATGGCGCCCGAGTTCGAGAACTTCTTCGGCTCCCTGCTCAGGAAGGTGGGCAAGGTGGCCAAGGCGGCGGCCGGCGCCGCCTGGAAGGGCATCAAGGCCGTGGCGCTGGGGCCGATCTTCGGCCAATTGCGCAAGCTGCTGCGGCCGATCATCGACATGGTGCTCAAGCGCGCCATCGGCGCCTTGCCCGCGCCCTTGCAGCCCGTGGCGCGCAAGCTGGCCGAGAAGCTCGGCCTGGCGCAGCCGGCCTCGGCGCCTGCCCCTGCGTCTGTGGCTCCTGCGGCCTCAGGTGCACCCGATGCGGCGGCCATCGACGCGGCTGCTGCTGCTGCGGCCGAACCCGCCGAGGCCAGCACAGCCGGCATCGCGGCGCCGGCCGGCGCCGATGCGCCGGGTGCGCAGGAGGCCTTCAACGAGCTCATAGGCAGCGCCTTCCTGGCGCAGAGCGAGGACGAGCTGAACCTGGACGCGGCGCAGCTCATCCAGGGCGCCGGCGCCGGCAGCGTGCCGGTGTTCGCCGAACTGGACGACGCGCGCGAGCGCTTCATCGACGAGCTCAATGCGCTGCGCGAAGGCGAGAGTGCCGAGCCGCTGATCCAGAACTTCCTGCCTATGCTGGCGCCGGCGCTGAAGGCCGGCATCGGCCTCATCGGCCGGCAGCGCGTGGTCAACTTCCTCTCGCCGCTGCTGGCCAAGCTGGTGGGCGGCCTGGTGGGCCCAGCCAACGCCCAGGCGCTGTCGCGGGCCATCGTCGATTCCGGGCTCAAGCTGCTGAATCTGGAGCTGTCCGACAGCGAGACCGCGGGCCTGGCCGGTTCGGCCGTGGCCGCCACGGTCGAAGAGACGGTGAGCCGCCTGGCCGCACTGCCCGGCTACGTGTTCGGCAACGAGGAGATGCTCGAAGGTTTCGCCCTGGAGGCCTTCGAACAGGCGGCGGCCGCCAACCTGCCGGCCGTGTTCTCCGCCGAGACCTACCGCCGCCGGCCTGACCTGCTGGAGGCCGGCCTCAACGCCGGCTGGGTGCTGCTGCCGCTGCGCGGGCGCAAGCGCTACAAGCGCTGCTCGCGCGTGTTCAAGGTGCGCCTGTCGCCGCACATGGCCGAGGAGATCGAGAGCTTCGAAGCCGCACCGCTGTCGGAGTACCTGCAGGACACGCTGGGCGTGCCGGAAGGGGCCGAGCTCGAAGCCGAGGTGCACCTGTACGAGGCCCTGCCCGGCACCACGCTGGCCGACATCGCGCGCGGCGAACGCGAGACCCTGGGCGCCGGACGTTCCGATGCCGCCAACGCCACGCAGCTACACCCGCTGACGCCTGGCGCGTCGGCCGTGCTGCTGGGCCGGGCCGGCCTTGGGCGGCGCGCCGGCTTCGACGCGCGACGGCCGGGCGTGGGCCAGCGCTTTTACCACCTGGCCATTGCGGGCCGGCGCCCGCTGGGCGCGCACGGGCACCACGGCCCGCAGGCGCGGCTGCGCCGGCGCTTCCACCTCGATGCCACGCTGGACAGCGTGCAGGACCAGGTGCGCGTGTGCCTCTTCCTCAGCGAGGTGAAGGCGCAGCGCCTAGCCGTGCAGTTGCGGCAGCAGGCCAGCGTCGGCGCGCTGGCCGCCGTGTTCCGCAAGGCCGCGGCACGGCGCCTGCACGCCATCTTCAGCGGTGCGGCGCCGCGGCGGCTGCACCTCGTGCACGCCGCCCTGCCGCCGGGCCTGGCGCCGGCCCAGGCGCTGCAGAACCTGCCACGCGCCGTGGCCGGCGCCTTCGCCGCCTGCATGCAGGAGTGGCTGGTGCGTGGCTTCACCGAGTTCCTGCGCACCCAGGCCGCCGCGCTGCTGACGGCCACGCAGGACCCGGCCGACGGCGTCACGCTGCAGTTCACCATCGAACGGCCGCCGGGCCTGAAGGCCCTGTGCCAGGCGGCGGTGCAACCGGGTGCGGCGGTGGCCGGGCTGGCCACTGCGCTGGCTGCGGGCACGGCGCCCCTGGTGCGCGTGGCCGTGGTGCCGGGGCATCGCTGTGCATGACGCCGCCGCGCTGCGCGCGCAGCTGGAACGCCAAGTGGCGCACTGGGTCAGCGCCGCCGGCCGCCTGACGCTGGAGGACCTGGCCTCGCAGCAGGCCTGGGGCTACCTGGAGCAGTACCTGGGCGTCTCGCTGCGCCGCCACCTGGCCGGCGTCGTCGAGAGTCTGCAGGCCCAGGCGCGTGCGCTGGAGGCCTCAATGCAGGCGGCGCGCAGCGGCACGGCGCTGCTGGACACAGAGCGCCAGCTGCAGGCCTTCCGCCGCCAGTACCTGCGCACCGAAACCACGCTCGACTTCTTCGCGGATGCGCTGAACACGCGCACCAACGCCCACACCGGCGCGCTGCTGCGTGCCTGCGACTCGCTGGCCCAGCGCAGCATGGCGCAGCTGCTGGACCAGCTGGGCCTCGCGACCCCGGTGTCGATGTGCTACCTGGAGAAGGGCCTCGGCGCGGCCATCCTGAAGGCCGACCTGCGCCTGTGGGACGGCGGGAAGGCCTGTCCGGTGGCGGTCATCAAGATCACGCACCACAACCTGCTGCGACCCACGGCCCTGATCCACGAGGCCGGCCACCAGGTGGCGCACATCGCCGGCTGGAACGACGAGTTGCGCGCGCGGCTGGGCGAGGCCCTGCAGCAGCACGGCGCGTCGCGCGAGCTGGCCGCGGTGTGGGCCGGCTGGGCGTCGGAGATCGCGGCCGATGCCTTTGCCTTCGTGCACACGGGCTTTGCCAGCGTGGCAGCCCTGCACGACGTGCTGGCCGGCCCTTCGGGCAGCGCGTTCCGCTACCTGCCCGGCGACCCGCACCCCATCAGCCATCTGCGCGTGCTGCTCGGGGTGGCCTGCTGCCGTGCCTTCTACGGCGACGGACCCTGGGACGCGCTAGCGCAGTCGTGGCAGCTGCTGCACCGGCCGGAGCGCGCGGCGCCGAACGTGCGGCGCATCGTGCAGGAGTCGCTGCCGCTGCTGGACACGGTGGTGCAACTGACGCTGGCTACGCCGATGCGCGCCTTCCGGGGCCAGTCGCTGCGTGCGCTGGTGGCGCCGGAGCGCGTCAGCCCGAAGGCGCTGGCCGAGCTGGGTGCGCGCATCGGCCCGGCTCTGTTCACCTCTGCGCACTGGCTGTGGAGCGAGCCCCTGCGCATCCTGGCCCTCACCGGGCTGCAGCTCGCCGTGCGACCCACCCGACTCAAGACCTACCTCGAGCAGCAGGAACAAGCCATGTTGCGGCTCGGGGGCGCCCTGCAACCCGCCTAGAGCCCTTCACAGGAGAAAACCATGTCCCGACCCAACCCCTCGCCCACCCGCACCGACGCCGCCGCGACCGCTTCGGCCGCGCAGACCAGCACCGACAACGGCTACCCGCCACCCGCTGCGCCGGCGGACATCTCGGTCGCGCTGCTGCAACTGCTGAGGAAGATCAACGCCGAGGTGCCGCCGTCCGCGCCGCTGCAGAGCCGCGCGCTCGCGGCGGTGCAGCACTTCCAGCGCATCTCGGCCGACCTCGCGACCCTGGCCGACCGGCCCGCGGGCAGCGCACTGGGCAGCGGCCCGCGCACCGCCTGAGCGCCCCGGCCACAACGCCCCCACCTGCTGAGGAGAACCCTGTCATGTTCCGTCAATTCGCCACCCTGGTCTCGCCCGACCTGCTGTTCAACGCCCACCCCTTCGAGCTGGCCTGGCTGCTGGAGGATGTGTGGCGCGGCCACCTCGACCTGGGCACGTCGGCGCGCAATCTCTCGCTGGGTGATCCCGATCGCCGCAGCAACCTGAAGGCCATGCCGCAGGCCTCGGCGCCCAACGGCTGGCCGCCGCTGGCCACGCCCGAGCTGCGCCTGCTGATCGACCCCATTTTCCAGGGCGACGATCACCGCGCACCCTTCCCGCGCTGGGACCATCTGATCTACGCCTACATGGTGGAAAACACGCGGCTGTACGAGGTCTTCCGCCGCGTGGTGTTCGAGTTCGCCCACGGCGAGAAGCTGGGCGCGCCCACCGCTGCCAGCCAGGCCTGGCTGCGCAACACCGAGGAGCTGTTCTTCAAGGACGGCGCGCCCTTCTTCATCACCTCCGTGGCCAGCCATCTGCGGCCGGACCTGCGCGCGAACCGGCGCAACCCCTACCAGCGCATGTTCGGGATGGAGCTCAACCACGGCGGCGAGGACGGCAAGCCCTACCCCTACGTGAAGGCCGACGCGGCCAACAACGACTTCGTGGCCACCTTCGAGGAGTTCCTGCGCGAGGTGTGGGTGGGCATGACCTACGTCACCGCCACCTCCAGCAGCAACCCCACCGACCCGGCCAAGATCGCCACCCTGGCCAGCAAGCTGAAGAACATGCTGATGTCGCGGCGCCAGAACGGCAACCTGTCGCGCGAGGAGTTCTCGGCCGTCACCGCGATGGCCTGGTTCCACCTCACGCTGGAATACAAGAACAACAACGACAGCGCGCCCATCGTCGAGGCGCTGCGCGCCGAGGCCAACGGCACCGAGCAGCGCCTGTTCAAGGTGGCCGAGCGCGTGGGCCTGCCGGCGCACGGCCTGTCCAAGCACTTCTTCGACATCGCCGATCCGATCTCGCGCATCCTGATCCAGATCGAGACCGGCGAGTACGACCTGGCCGAAGCCGTGCCCGCGCTGTACACGCCCGCGCCGGGCGACTTCACGCCCGAAGCCGCGATGCGCGAAATCATCACGCACTGGACCGCCATCGCCGGCCGCGACGTGAAGGCCCGCAAAGTGGCCACGGCCTGAGGCCCTGCTAGCGAAAGGCCGCGCTATGAAGAACGATCTCGAACACCTGCAGTCGCCCTTCCTCGACGAAGCCATCAACCCCGGCGGCGCCCCGCGGGGCTGGGACCCCGAGCAGCCGGGTGACGACGAGGCCGAAGGCCTGCTGGCGCACGAGTGCCATGCAGGCTGCACCCACGAACTCGAGGCCGAGCATGGGTCCGAGGACGAAGCCGGCGACGACGAGGCGCCGGGCTGCTGCGGCGGCCCGGTGTCCGCCGAGTTCGAGGCCGAGCTCTTCGACCGCGAGGCCTGGAGCCACAGCGCCGAGCAGTTGGCCTTTCGCGACCGCGTGCTGGCCGTCCACCTGGCCCGCAGCCGGAAATCCCGCGGCCAGCCGCAGCGCGACCTGGGCGCGGACGAACTCGACACCGTGCCGAGCGGCGGCGTGCCGATGCGCACCGACGCCGCCGCCGCGGCCGGGCGGCTGCTGGCGGCCGCGCAGGCTGACTTGGCGCGGGCGCAGCAGGCCGGCGATGCCGACGCCCAGCTCACGCTGCGCCTCGGTGCCACCAGCGGCTACCGCGCGCGCGACCACCAGCACAAGCTCTGGCTGCGCTACTTCCCGGGCTACTACAAGCGCACGCGGGCGGTGCGCGAAGGTTTGGCCGGCGGCCCGCACGGCGACGAGGCGCTGGCGTACCTGCTGCGTCCCAAGGCGGACGGTGGCTTCGGCCTGGGCGGGCGCATCGCGGCGCCCGGCTACAGCAACCACCAGAACGGCATCGCCATCGATTTCCTGCAGGAGCGCCGCAAGGGCCACGAGATCGAGAACGACTCGGGCGAGGCGTACCGCGCCCGTTGGCGCGCCAGCTGGTTCCACCACTGGCTGAAGTCCCACGCGGCCGAACACGGCTTCCAGCCGCTGGCCACCGAGGAATGGCATTGGGAGTTCCGTCAGGCCGGTGCCAGGCCGCCGGCAACCCGGCCGGACAAGGCCCGCGTGGAGCTGCCGGTGTCCGTGCCCCCGGCGCCGCGCGGGCAGGCCGTGCCGCACCAGGGCGGCAAGCTCTGGACCTTCCAGGCGACCGTGCACGACACGCCCGTGGCTGTGTTCTGCCCCCCGGCGGCGCTGGGCCAGGGCGAGGTGGACGTGCTGGTCTACGCACACGGGCTGCTGGGCGGCTGCGATCGCCCGAAGAGCGTGCCCGATGGCCTGATCGCCGGCGGCCCCTTCCGCCTGGGCGCCGTGGTGACGCGCTCGGCGCGGCCCGTCGTGCTGGTGGTGCCGCTGTTGGACTGGCGCCACACGGGCGGCGAAGCCGTCTTCGGGCGTGCGCACCCGCGCTGGCATCCGCTGGGCCACCCGGCCAGGCTCAACGCGTTGGTGGAGCAGGTGCTGGCCGAAGTGGGCCGCGTGCAGTCGTCACGCGCACCGGCGCTGGCTCGGCTGCTCGTCGCCGGCCATTCGCGCGCCTACGACTTCCTGGAGCCGCTGGCCCAGCTGCACGCCGACCCGCAGATGGAGCAGGGCGCACTGGCGCGCCTGGCCGAGGTGTGGTCGCTGGACGCCACCTACAGCGGCAGCCTCCGCAGCTGGCGCGCCTGGCTGGCGGCCAAGCCCGGCTTGCGCGTCACCGTGATCTACCGCCCGGGCACCAAGACCGCGGCCGTGGGCGACGCCTTCTGGTCGCAACGTGGCGGGCGCCTGCGTGTGCTGCACGCACGTGAAGGCCACTGCGAGGTGCCCGGCCATCGCCTGCCGGCGCTGCTGGGCGCCGTGGCCGCCGTGCAGCCCGAGATGGAGGCTGGAGACGACGAGTTCGAAGCCTTTGCCGAGGAGTTTCTCGACGAGCTCGACAGCTTCGAAGCCGCGCCGGATGCCGCCGCCGAGGGCGAAGACGAGGACGAGGCAGCGTACGTGCCGGAGGATGAATTCGAGGCCGACGACGAGTTCGAGCAACTGGCCGAAGACGAGACCTCTGACACCCTGGGTGAGTGGAGCGAGGAACACTGGAACGAGGAAGCCGATCACGAGTTCGAGGACGAGGCCGACGCCGAGCAGCCGCCGGAGGAAGAGGAAACCGGCACTCGCACACCGATGGCCTTGCCGCTGGACAACCCGGTGCCCTTCGCGCCGCTGCCCCCGCCCGGCAGCTACTGGCCGGTGCGCACGCGGCACCGGGCGGGCCGGCTCGTGTCGTACATGTACCAGGCGCCCAGCGGCATCGTGGGCCTCCCGGGCTACATCTTCCTGGCCAGCCGCAAGGGCCGGCAGGGCGGCCGCATCGTCAGCCGCTGGCACGCCGGCCTGGACCTGTTCGCCCATCGTGGCGACGAGGTGGTGGCCTGCGAAGACGGCAAGATCGTCAACTTCAGCCGCTTCTACAAGGCGCGCTCGGGGCAGCAGACCTACAAGCTGCTCATCCAGCATAAGGCCTCGGGTGTCGTCGTCAACTACGGCGAGCTGCGCGGCGATTCGCTGCGTCGCCACGGCCTGGCCGTGGGCATGCCGGTGTCGGCCGGGCAGGTGATCGGCAACGTCAGCGACACCGACATGCTGCACTTCGAGACCTACGTGAAGGGCACCGAGGACAGCCACCGCTGGTGGAAGGCCGACCGCGACCCGCCGCATGAACTGCTCAACCCCACTCGCTACTTGCTGGCGCTGGCGCGCAGCGGCCTGCCGGCGGCGACGTCCCCCGCCGGCCACCACGGCCCGGTGGGCCACACCGCACCAGCGGTGCAGGCCGCGCCCACGGGCCGGCAGCCCACGCTGGCGGGGATGGACAGCGGGCTCACGCCGCCGTCCGACCCCTCGGCCTACCGCAGCTTCCGGCTCACCACGTACCACGCGGTCGTTCAGGACAGCATGCCGGCGGGTGGCGTGCAGGTGCCGATCCTCGACGAGCAGGGCGCCACCATCGCCACCGGCAGCCCGGCCTTCTTCGCCCGGCTGGCGCTGGAAGGCACGGGGCGGCTGAGTGGCGGCCGGCTTGTCAACGTGGTCGGCAAGAAGGTGCTGCCCGTCTTGCATGACACCTACGAGGCCGTGCTGGCCCACCACCGCCGGGCCTATGCCAAGCGTGACGCGCGGCGGGCGGAACAGGGCCGCAAGCCGGTGTCCACGCGCTACTCGGGCATCGTGACCGAGGGCGATCGCGTGGTGGGCGTGCTGGCCTTCCACGTCGTGCCCACCTCGCGCGTGGGCGTGGGCTACGGCATGTCGCATGGCGTGGCCTACACGCCCTTCCGCACTCTGGCGGCGGACATCGGCGACATCCACTCCGACAAGGTCGACCCGCGCTGGAAAGGCAAGGGCGGGCTGGTGCCGGTGGGCACGCGGGTCTACATCAAGGAGTGCGACGGCCTGCGCCTGCCCGATGGCAGCACGCACGACGGCTGGTTCGTCGTCAACGATACCGGCGGGGCGATCTTCGGCGCGCACTTTGACATGTTCACGGGCACGGATGCGCTGGGTCGCCGGGTGAAGCTGCCGGCGCTGGGGCAGGTGTGGTTCCCGGGCATCGAGCAGCGCATGCCCGCGGGCTACACGCGCGGGCTGAAACGCTAGCCGACGCTCCGGTAGCTCAGCAGCCGGCCCTTGTAGCCTGCCAGCGGCGGCGCGGCCGCGAGGTCCAGCCGCTGCTCAAGCAGCGTGAAGCCGAGCGCGGCCATGGCACGGTTGAAGGCCGGGCGGTTGCCGCGGTCGGGGTCGACGATCCAGACCTCGGCCGCGGGCAGCGCGTGGCGGCCGATGAAGGCGGCCAGCAGGGGGCCCGAGCCGCGTTCGTAAAGCAGGTCGCTGCCTATCAGCAGGTCGAAGCGGCCGTGCATCGCACCCGCCAGCACCGGGTGGCCCGCAGCGGGCGGGGCCCACTCGCCGTTGCGGTAAGGCATGGGCGCCAGGTGGTTCAGACGCAGGTTGTGGTCCAAGAACAGCTGCGTCAACGGGTGCTTTCACGTCGGTGCCGCGGCGGTACGCCACCAGGCTGGCCAGGGCCAGGCCGCAGCCCATTTCGCAGGACGCAGCGTACACGAAGATCATTCTGGTCACGCTACCCGAAGTGACGCCGGTTTCGCAGGCGGCTGCGTTGCAGGAGGACCTGCGCCGGGCCGGCATCGAACCCTACGCCTGGGTGCTCAACAAAAGCGTGCTGGCAGCCGGCACGCGCGACCCCTTGCTGGCAGCGCGGCTGGCCGGCGAGCGCCAGCAGATGCAGCGCATGGCCGCTGGTTTGGTCACACGCAGCTTCACGCTGCCCTGGCTGACCGTGCCGCCTATCGGATTCGCCGAACTGTCCAAGCTGGTCGCCAAGCCCGTGCTCTCCGAAGTAGACCCAGCCTGAAACCACCAATCAGGAGTTCCGTCAAGACAGCGACGGACTGCCAGACAGCCGACTTTAGCGGGCGACCGCTTATGGCCGGAGGACTAAACCGCTCGCGCGGTAAGCGCTCCGGGGACGTTGGTGGTCGTTCGTTGGGCTCGTGATTCTGCGATGTTGGCGATCGAGGCAATTCCGCCTCGGTCACCGACAGGAGCAGGATCATGGACGTCTCCACCTCGACCCCATCTGCGGTCGTCTCACCGTTGCGCCAACGCATGCTCGACGACATGCGCATGCGCCAGTTCGCCGAGCACACGCAGGAGGGCTACATCCGCGCCGTGCGCAAGCTCGCCACCTTCCTTGGCCGCTCACCGCACACCGCCACCGCTGAGGATCTGCGCCGCTTCCAGTTGCACCTGGTGGACACCGGCACCGGCCCGGTCACCATCAACGCCACCATCACCGGGCTGAAGTTCTTCTTCGACATCACGCTGGGCCGGCCCGAGCTCATGCTCAAGATGACGCATGTGGCCGTGCCGCGCAAGCTGCCGGTGATCCTGAGCCCCGAAGAGGTCGGCCGCCTGATCGCCGCCGCGCCCAACCTCAAGCACCAGGCCGCCATGTCGGTGGCCTACGGCGCGGGCCTGCGCGTGAGCGAGGTGGTCTCGCTCAAGGTCGGCGACATCGACGGTGAGCGCATGACTCTGCGCGTCGAACAAGGCAAGGGCCGCAAGGACCGCTACGCTCTGCTCAGCCCCGTGCTGCTGGAGCGGCTGCGCGCCTGGTGGCGGCTGGGGCACGCCCAGGGCAAGATCCGTCACGGGGGTTGGCTGTTCCCGGGCCTGGACCCCACCGACCACGTGACCGCGCGCCAGCTCAACCGCGCCGTGCACCTGGCCGCAGCCACGGCCGGCATCGACAAGCGCATCACGCCGCATGGCCTGCGCCATGCCTTTGCCACCCATCTGCTGGAGCAGAAGGTCGATATCCGCGTCATCCAGGTGCTGCTCGGGCACAAGCGGTTGGACACCACAACCTTGTACGCCGCCGTGGCCACGGATCTGCTGCGCCGGGTGATCAGCCCGCTGGATCAGACCTCCGACAAGCCGGCGGCCGAACCTGCGCCTGAGCCCTCGCCCATGCCGGCAGCCCCGTAGCAGCCCGCCATCGTGCAGGCGCGACCCGCCCCGGAGGTCGCCGACATCTTCCGTGCTCACGGATCCGCCTGGCGTGAGGCCCAGCGCGGCCGCCTGAGCCTGGCGCAGCTCAAGGTGATGTCGGCCATCACCCAATGCCGCACAGCGGCACTGGGCGGTCATGTGCTGCGCTGCGAGGGGTGCGGCCAAGACGAGGTCTCGTACAACTCGTGCCGCAACCGGCACTGCCCGAAGTGCCAGAGCAGTGCGGCCAAGCGCTGGCTGGATGCGCGTCAGGCCGATCTGCTGCCGGTGGAGTACTACCACGTGGTGTTCACACTGCCGGCGCCCATCGCCGACATCGCGTACCAGAACAAGTCGGCGCTGTACGGCTTGCTGTTTGACACCGCGGCCGAGACGCTGCTGCGGATCGCAGCCGATCCCAAGCACCTGGGCGCCCACATCGGCGCCACGCTGGTGCTGCACACCTGGGGCTCGGCGCTGACCCATCACCCGCACGTGCATGGCATCGTGCCGGGTGGCGGGTTGGCGCCGGACGGCAAGCGTTGGATCGCCTGCCGGCCCGGCTTCTTCCTGCCGGTGCGCGTGCTCTCAAGGCTGTTCAGGCGGCGCTTCCTGGAGGAACTGCAGCGCTTGCACGACAGCGGCGCGCTCAGGTTCTTCGGCGAGCATGCGGCGCTGGCCGAGCCGGCCGCCTTCAAGGACTGGCTGGCGCCGCTGCGCGAGTGCGAGTGGGTGGTCTATGCCAAGCGGCCATTCGCCGGGCCGCAGGCGGTGCTGGCCTACCTGTCGCGCTACACGCACCGCGTGGCCATCTCCAACAGCCGGCTGCTCGCCATGGACGAGCGCGGCGTCACCTTCCGCTGGAAGGACTACCGGGCGAACAAGACTGGCAGGGGCAAGACGCGCCACAAGGCGATGACGCTGAGCCCGCAGGAGTTCATGCGCCGCTTCCTGCTGCATGTCCTGCCGGGCGGCTTCCACCGCATCCGGCACTACGGCCTGCTGGCCAACAGCAACCGGCGGGACAACCTGGCACTGGCGCGCGAGTTGCTGCACGTGGCGCCGCCACCGTCCGGCGAATCCACGGACGACGCGTCGGCCGTGCCGGCCCCCACCTTCGTGTGCGCGCACTGCGGCCACGCGATGGTGGTGCTGCAGGTCTTCTTGCGCGACAACTCGATTCGGGCACCGCCGCAACCATGACCGCGCCCGAATATCGCCGATCAACCCGATGCTCACCATGGCGTCCGGTGGGCTGCTGCGCGCACCGCTCGAACGCAGCCCCCGGATGCCTCGCTGCCGGCCGTTGCAGCGGCGCAGTGGCGAGCCTCCAGCCATCCGCTCTGGTCAGCATGGCCTGTGCGGGACATAGCACGCACTCGGATCGCCGCGCCAGCGCACACCAATCGCCATAGCCGCTGCGCTCAACGACCACTGTGGCCCTCGCCGCGGTTTCCTCCCTCGAGGCTTATGCAACACCTGCCCGGCAGGCAGCAAGGGTGCGCGACCGCCTGCGCGGGAGGGCAGGTGTCACACAAGCCTTAACTACAAGCGCCGACCATTTGTCGGCGACGAATGACTGCTGGGCCTCGCAAAGCAGCTGCTCGATTTGCTTGACTTGCTCAGTCAGTGAAATTTCACTCGCTGAGCCACAACGAGATCGAGTCTGCCGATGCAGCGGTCAATTCCTCGTCCACAGGCTTTCGCGAGTGATCTTGTGGCGACCTTTTCATCTCCGCAACCAGCGATTTGCTGGCATCCCCTCCGGGGAGGGTTCTGGCATCAGCCAAGTTGAGTTGCGGAGATGATCCAGCCCTAACGCATTGATCTGATTGAGTTCTGCTGTGAACTTGAAAACCGCCGAGGGTTTATCCCCTCCGTGAGTTCGAATCTCACCGTCTCCGCCAAGACTCAACGAAGCCCGCCATGGCGGGCTTTGCCATTTGCAACACGGGGACGGGCCACAAGTGTTGCAACTCTGGTGGCAGTGGCGCCGTGACAGCGTTCAGCCCTTCGCGACGTGAAAATCCACTTTCACGGTGCCGTCGGCTCCGGTGCTGACCTCAACCCAGATCTTCTTGTAGCCCAGGATCAGCGCCAAGATGAGCGCGAATGCCACGGCCGTGGCAATCACGCCGACAGAGTACGCAGCGCCGACAGACAAGATGATGAGGGAAATGGCCAACATTTCGTTGGCCACGGCGGGCTTGGTGGAGATCATGGGGCCCAATCCAGGCAGCCGCCCAGTCGCCAGATCTCTGAGTTTGCCCAGTTCTCGACCACCAAAAGCCATGAAGGGCGTGGCGTCCGGTCCATAGAGTGAAATCACCACTTCGGGGTCACCTCGCTCCAAGGCCTCCCGGGCCTTCTTCTGGAGTTCGTAGCCGTCGCTGCAGTCCTGCCCGTTGACTTGCGGCTTGTGTCGCACGTTGATGATGTTGACGATGATCGGCACCACAGGCGCGCCAGACGGCGGATTCACGAAGGGCAGGTAGCCGGTGTCATCGCCCCCCTTGCGGACTCTCACCTTCAGAGCCAAAGCGTCGGGGGTCGGCACATCGGCGCTGCCATGCAAGGGCCAGGGCTTGTCGACGCGAACCGTGTTGGTGTCAACCCAGTCTGTCGAGGTGCCCGAAAAGTAGCCATTCTCGTCGGTGGTACCTGAGAAGATGACGTCGTCTCCATTGCCGCCGGAGTCGATGTCGATGATGACAACGTTGGCGTGTTGCAACCCTTCGTTGCCTGGGAAGGCCATCACGCGGCCGCGAATGTTCAAGCTTGCCATTTGAGTCTCCTTGGTCACTTTAAGGTTGCCACCAACACGATCGTTCACGTGGCGATGTTCCGTCACGAAGTATTCATGATGAGCTTGGACACTGTGCACCGTCCTCACACATTGCACGCCATCATCCATGAAATTCGCCTCCCAAGCCTCGCGCCGTGATCTGCTCAAGCTCCTGGCCGGCGCGCCACTCTTGCCCCTGTCGTCCCTCAGCGCCGGCCTGAGCCTGAGCCTGAGCGCCTGTGGCGGCACCGACGCGCGCTTCACCAGTGTGAGCTTCTCCTCGATCGAGGCCCCCAGCCTGGCCAATGCCGCCGCCATGGCCACGACCACGGCCGGCTCCACCATGTCCGTTCACTTCAGCGACGCCAGCACGCTGGATTTCAAGCTGGCCTACCAACCGTTCTTCATCACCGGCGACATGGTGAGCGACGGCAAGGGCGGCACCACCCTGGCCGGTGGCTACGTGGACATCCACAACCAGCCCATCATCGACACCACGGTGGCCGGCGCCGAGCGCCAGTTCTTCTCTGATTCACCGGACGGAACCTCGCTGCTGACCGTGCCCGGCGCCAAGGTGGCCGGGGTCAAGGGCAACACGTTGTTTGCCGTGGTGCAGTTCGAGTACACCACCTGGGCGCAGGACGGCAAGACCGGCATGTACGGCATGCTGCCCTCGCCCATCGCCGTGCTGACCTTGGACCAGGACACCACCACCGGCAAACTCAGCCTGGTGAAGTACCACAACGTGGACACCTCGGGGGTACACGGCCTGTGGATCACCTGCGGCGCCAGCCTGTCGCCGTGGGGCACCCACCTCTCGAGCGAAGAGTACGAACCCAACGCCTTCACGGCCGTCAGCGAGACCCAGTTCAAGACCTTCAGCAAGAACCTGTACGGCAGCGAAACGGCCGCCAATCCCTACCACTACGGCCACCTGCCCGAGGTGACGGTGAACGCCGACGGCACCGGCAGCATCAAGAAGCACTACTGCCTGGGCCGCATCTCGCACGAACTGGTGCAGGTGATGCCCGACAACCGCACCGTGCTGATGGGCGACGACGCCACCAACAGCGGCTACTTCGTGTTCGTGGCCGACAAGGCGGGTGACCTCTCGGCCGGCACGCTCTACGTGGCCAAGGTGGGTGCGGGTTTCTCGGTCGACCCCACCGCCACCACCGCCGCGCCGCTCAGCTGGATCAAGCTGGGCTCGGCCACCAGCGACGAGATTCACAACCTCGCCAACACGCTCAAGGCCACCGACATCATGGCGGTGAGCAGCACCGACCCGCTGGACAGCACCTACACCAAGGTCACTGCCAACGGCAAGGTGGAGTGGGTCAAGCTGCAGCCCGGCATGGAGAAGGCGGCCGCGTTCCTGGAAACCCACCGCTACGCGGCGCTGGTGGGCGGCTCGATGGGCTTCACCAAGATGGAAGGCACCACCGTCAATGTGAAGGACAAGGTGGCCTACTCGGCGCTGCAGAACGTGCAGTCGTCGATGGTGGCGGGCCACGCGCTGAACGTGGTGGGCAACGGCATCGCGGTGCCCAAGGCCCTGAACGCCGGCGCCGTGATGGCCTTGAACCTGGCAGGTGGCCAGAAGGACACAGCCAGCAACGCCATCAACAGCGAGTGGATGCCCATCGACACCAAGGCCCTGCTGGCGGGCGAGGAC
>Ga0268298_10003329_pt1 | contig 16546 bp, 13 predicted proteins | sample WWTPWeurt_MetaG_FD_194462 | JGI IMG/M metagenome (GOLD analysis project Ga0268298, IMG submission 194462) | Activated sludge microbial communities from WWTP in Nijmegen, Gelderland, Netherland - WWTP Weurt | ecosystem: Engineered > WWTP > Aerobic digester > Activated sludge | place... | reverse complement strand
CTGCAGTGGATTCATGCGCTTGTCGGAAACTGGGGCTGGGCGATCATCCTGCTCACCATCGGCATCAAGGCGATCTTCTACCCGCTTTCCGCCGCCAGCTACAAGTCGATGGCCAAGATGCGCACCATTACCCCTCGCCTGCAGCAGCTCAAGGAGCGCTTCGGCGACGACCGGGCCCGCCTCAACCAGGAAATGATGAAGCTCTACCAGACCGAGAAGATCAACCCGCTCGGCGGCTGCCTGCCGATCCTCGTTCAGATTCCGGTCTTCATCGCGCTCTACTGGGTGCTGCTCGGTGCCGTTGAAATGCGCGACGCCCCGTGGGCGCTGTGGATCACCGACCTTTCGTCAGCTGACCCGTACTACGTGTTGCCGGTGATCATGGTGATCTCGATGGTCATCCAGACCAAGCTCAATCCGACGCCGCCGGATCCGATCCAGGCCAAGGTCATGATGATGATGCCTTTCATCTTCGGTGTCATGTTCTTCTGGTTCCCGTCTGGCCTGGTACTTTACTGGGTAGTGAACAACATCCTTTCGATCGCCCAGCAGTGGCAGATCACGCGGATGATCGAGGGTGGTGGCAAGAAGGCCGCCTGATGTTGGCGCGGGTTGCGTGACCAAGGCGGCCCGCGAAGTCATCGCCGCTGTTGCAACGGCGCCGGGCCGGGGTGGCATCGGCGTCGTTCGCATCTCCGGCAGCGATCTGAGGCATTTCGCGCAGGCCCTGTCGGGCAAGCAACCGCTGCCACGCCATGCCACGCTTGCCGACTTCCGTGATGGTGAGGCGCGCATCATCGACAGTGGCTTGCTGCTCTACTTTCCGGCGCCGCATTCCTTTACCGGTGAAGACGTTCTCGAATTGCAGGGTCATGGCGGCCCGGTTGTTATGCAGTTGCTGCTGGCCCGCTGCGTCGAACTTGGCGCGCGCATCGCCGAGCCTGGCGAATTCACGCGCCGCGCCTTCGAGAACGACAAGCTCGACCTTGCCCAGGCCGAGGCCGTCGCTGACCTGATCGACGCCGCAACCGCAAGCGCAGCGCGCAGCGCGGTACGCTCCCTGCAGGGCGAGTTCTCGAAGGAAATCCATGCTCTCGTCGACGAACTTACCGAGTTGCGCGCGTTGACCGAAGCCACGCTCGATTTTCCCGACGAGGAAATCGACTTCCTCGAATCCGTGGACGCGTTCGGCCGGATGGCACGCCTGCGCCAGCGACTGGCCGATGTCTTCGACCGCGCGCAGCAGGGGCGCCTGCTGCAGGGCGGCCTGCACGTCGTGCTCGTCGGCCAGCCGAATGTCGGAAAGTCGAGCCTTCTCAATCGTCTGGCCGGGGACGATCTCGCCATCGTGACGCCGGTGGCGGGGACCACGCGCGACGCGCTCAAGAGCAGCATCCAGATCGAGGGCATTCCGCTGCACGTGATCGACACCGCGGGCCTGCGTGAAACAGAGGACGAAGTCGAGAAGATTGGCATTGCCCGTACCTGGCGCGAGATCGAGCGTGCCGATGTCGCATTGCTGCTGATCGATGCCCGGCATGGTATCGGAAAGGCCGAGCACGCGATTCTCGAGCGACTTCCCTCAACATTGCGGCGCATCACGATCGAGAACAAGATCGATGTCACCGGCCGGACGCCGGCGCGGCACGAAGGTCCCGAAGGCGTCGTGTTGTCGCTCTCGGCCAAGATGGGGCAGGGGATCGAGTTGTTGCAGAAGGAATTGCTGTCCGTTGCCGGATGGCATCAGGCCGAGGATGTCTTCATTGCGCGTGAGCGCCACCTGGCGGCCTTGCGCGACGCCAGCGCGTATCTTGATGCCGCGGAACGACAGTTGCCGCAACTCGAACTGTTTGCCGAGGAAATGCGCCTGGCACAGCAGGCCTTGTGCCGGATAACCGGAGAATTCAGCGCAGATGACCTGCTTGGCGAGATATTCGGGCGTTTCTGCATCGGGAAATGATCCTGCTCGCGTGCAAATTCAGCGAATGTTAAGTCATTGAAGCCGGATATCGCCTAAAATTCGCTTTTTTACGTGACGCGCGGGAGTGCCAGCCGGTTCTCCCTGTCGCACACGACATCTGCCCCTGGTTCATCATGCCCACGTACGCCTACCTCGGCCGTCTGTCTGTCGTCGTTCCGGTTCACAACGAACAGGACAACATCGAACCCTTGATTCGTGAAATCGTCGCAGCACTTGGCGGCAAGGCCGAGTTCGAGATGATCTACGTGAACGACGGAAGTACCGACGGCACCCAGGCAGTACTCGATCGGCTGAAGGGCGAGTTTCCGATGTTGCGTGCCATCCGTCATCAGCGCGCCTGTGGTCAGAGCCAGGCGGTCACAACAGGTGTGCGCGCTGCGCGTTACGAGTGGATCGCGACACTGGATGGCGATGGCCAGAACGACCCGGCCGATATTCCGGCCTTGCTCGCAGCCCTCGCCGAGCCGCAGCAGCCGGCCAACCTGGAATTGCTGGCCGGTTGGCGGACGAAGCGCAATGACACCTTCCTGCGCCGGCTGTCGTCGAAAGTCGCCAATGGTGTCCGTTCCCGCATGCTCAAGGACAGCACCCCGGATACCGGCTGCGGACTCAAGGTCTTTGCGCGTGAAACCTTCTTGCGCCTGCCGAATTTCGACCATATCCACCGCTTTCTGCCGGCGCTCGTCATCCGTGGTGGCGGGGCGGTGGTCTCGGTTCCCGTGAACCATCGTTCGCGTGAACGTGGCGTGTCGAAATACGGCCTCCACAACCGACTCTGGGTCGGCATCGTCGATCTCTTCGGTGTTGCCTGGCTGCAGCGCCGTGTCCGCCTGCCGGTAATCGAACCCGGTTCCGATCTCTGAATGATGCGCCACCCCCGTTCGCCCTGCTTGCGATTCTCTGCAAGAGCGTTCGCCACGACGGGGGGGGTGGCATGAATCCGCGGGTGCTCCTCAAGGGCCTGATGCTGCTCCTCAGCCTCGCGCTGTTCGGTTATTTCTTCAAGAGCAGCGATCTTGGCAACAGCATCAATGAAGCCTGGATCGACGGGCATATCCGCGATCAGGGAATCGAGGGAGAACTCACCTTTCTCGCGATGGGTGCCTTGTTCACCGCGATCGGGTTACCGCGCCAGATCATTGCCTTTCTCGCCGGCTATGCCTTTGGCCTGACGCTCGGCAGTTTTTTCGGCGCACTTGCGGCGCTGCTCGGCTGCGCCGTGAGTTTTGCCTACGCGCGGCTGTTCGGTCGCAGTGTACTCAGCAAACGTCTGGGGGCACGTGCGCAGCGCTTCGATGCGTTCATCCATGATCATCCGTTCTCGATGACGCTGCTCATCCGCCTGCTGCCCGTCGGCAGCAATGTCCTGACCAACCTCGCCGCCGGCATTTCGCGCGTGCGCGCGGTACCGTTTCTCGCCGCGTCCTTTGTCGGCTACCTGCCGCAAACTGTCGTCTTTGCGTTGGTTGGCAGCGGTGTCGATGTCGCACAGACCATGAAAATCGGGCTCGCCGTCGTGCTCTTTCTGCTCTCGGGCGTGCTCGGTGCCTATCTTTATCACCGCCATCGTCACGGCCTCAGTCTCGACGAGCGCGTCGATGAAGCGCTTGGAGGGTCCGCTAACCGATGAACCGCAATTTCAGCATGGCGAACCATTCCTCCACTGAGCGCTGGGCCCTGGTTCTTGCGCTTGTCGTTTTGGCAGCGCTGACCGGTGTCGCCTTCGTGGCGCGACCGATGACGCCGATCGACGAAACGCGCTACATCAGCGTCGCCTGGGAAATGTGGCTGCGCGGCGATTGGCTCGTCCCCTACAAGAACGGCCAACCCTACAGCCATAAGCCGCCCCTGATGATGTGGCTGTTTCAGATCGGCTGGGCGATCTTTGGTGTCAGCGAATGGTGGCCGCGTCTTGTTTCGCCACTCTTTTCGGCCGCCGGCCTGTTCCTGACTCTCGCACTCGCCAGGCGTCTGTGGCCGGACGAGGCCGGTCTCGGCGCGCGCGCCGTGACAGTTCTGGCCAGTTGCCTGCTGTGGATCTTCTTCTCGACCTCGGCGATGTTCGACGTGATGCTGGCCTTCTTCACGCTGCTCGGCATGCACGGCATCCTGTCGCTGGCGGAGGGACGGGCCCGTCCCGGCATCGTCATGCTGGGTGTCGCGATTGGCCTGGGCGTCCTTGCCAAAGGCCCGGTAATCCTGTTGCACACGCTTCCTGCAGCGGTGCTGGCGCCCTGGTGGAACCCGGGACTCACCTGGAAACGCTGGTTCGCCAGCATTCTGGGCGCCGTCCTGCTGGGTGCGGCGATCGCGCTGGCCTGGGCCATTCCCGCAGGTTTTGCCGGTGGCGACGAATATCGACGCGCGATCTTCTGGGGGCAGACTGCTGATCGCATGGTCCAGTCGTTCGCGCACAAGCGGCCGCTCTGGTGGTATCTGCCGCTGCTACCGATCATGTTCTTCCCGTGGCTGCTGTGGCCACCCCTCTGGCGCGGTTTTCATCGCCTGCTACGGGCTCCGCTCGATCGCGGCACCCGTTATTGTCTGGCCTGGATGTTGCCGGTGGTGATTGCATTCTCGCTGATCAGCGGCAAGCAGATGCACTATCTGATCCCGGTCTTTCCTGCGTTTGGCCTGCTTGCGGCGCGCGCCCTTCCCGGCGATGCCCGCGGTGGCGGATGGCTGCCTGCACTCGTCGCAACATGCGTTGCCGCAGCGCTGGCACTTATTGCACTTACCGCCGTGCCTTCACTCAAGAACCCGCTGCCCGAGTTGCCCGTGCTCTGGCCGGCACTGTTACTGATGCTCGCTGCCCCCGCCCTGGGCCTCTGGTCGGCGCGGGCGCGCAGTGTTCTGCCCGTGCTGGCGATACTGGGAGCGCTTGCCGTGGCGCTGATTCAGGGCGCGCTGTCACGCAGTTTCCATTCGGACTACGACACGCAACCGCTGGCCGCAGCGATCGCCGCTGCCCAGGCAAGCGGCCGCCCGGTGGCGAACGACGGCTTCTACCACGACCAGTTTCATTTCGCGGGCCGCCTTCGGACGCCGCTCGTGGCTTTTGAAGACGAGGGGGCGATGGCCGACTGGCTGGAGCAGCACCCGGAGGCGCTGGCGGTGGTGTACGTCAAGAACGAAAAGCGCCTGGCCGGCCGGCAAGTGATCATCGTTCACGGTTATCTTGGCGGTGCCGCGGCGCTGCTCGAGGCGCCGGAAGCGGTCACCCTGCTGCGTGGCCGCTGACGCCAGTTGAAATTGGAAAGGGCATCATGAAGATCACCGTGATCGGCACCGGCTACGTCGGCCTCGTGACCGGCGCCTGTCTGGCGGACGTCGGCAACGATGTGCTGTGCCTGGATATCGACGCGGAAAAGATCCGTGTCCTGAACGACGGAGGCATCCCGATCTTCGAACCGGGTCTGCCCGAGATGGTTCGCCGTAATGTTGCTGCCGGCCGCATCCGGTTCACGACCGATGTCGCTGCGGCGGTGGCCCACGGCGTGATCCAGTTCATCGCTGTCGGTACCCCGCCGGATGAAGACGGGTCGGCCGACCTGCAGTATGTGCTTGCCGCCGCACGCAACATCGGTCGCCTGATGGACGACTACAAGCTGGTCGTCGACAAGAGCACGGTACCGGTCGGCACGGCCGACAAGGTGTCGGCGGCACTCGCTGAGGAACTGAAGCAACGCGGTGCCGACCTGCCGTTCAGCGTCGTCTCGAATCCGGAGTTCCTGAAGCAGGGCGCTGCCGTCGAGGACTTCATGCGCCCCGACCGCATCGTCGTCGGCGCCGCCGATGAACGCGCCGTGCAGCTGATGCGTGCGCTTTATGCGCCATTCCAGCGCAACCACGAGCGCCTGATCGTGACCGACGTGAAGAGTGCCGAACTGATCAAGTACGCGGCCAATGCCATGCTGGCCACGCGCATCAGCTTCATGAACGAACTCGCCAACCTGGCCGAGAAGCTCGGTGCCGATATCGAGATGGTGCGGCAGGGCATCGGTGCCGACCCGCGCATCGGCTACCACTTTCTGTACCCCGGCTGCGGTTACGGCGGCTCGTGCTTCCCGAAGGACGTCAAGGCGCTGATCCGGACGGCGCACGACGATGCCGGCATCGACATGCTGGTCCTGGCCGCGGTCGAGGCTGCCAATCAGGCCCAGAAACATGTGCTGACGACGAAGGTCAAGGTGCGCTTCGGCGCCGATCTGACCGGCCGCCGCTTCGCGCTGTGGGGCCTGGCCTTCAAGCCGAACACCGATGACATGCGCGAGGCGCCGAGCCGCGAGCTGATCGCCGACCTGCTCGCCGCTGGTGCCACCGTCAGTGCCTACGACCCGGAGGCGATGCGCGAGGCGCGCCGCATTTTCGGTGACGAGCCCCGCATCGCCTATGCCGCCAATCCGATGGCGGCGCTGGCAGGCGCCGACGCGCTGATCATCGTCACCGAATGGAAGGAATTCCGCAGTCCTGATTTCGATGCGGTGAAGGCGGCGCTGAAATCGCCGGTGGTCTTCGATGGCCGCAATCTGTATCCCCCCGACCAGCCTCTGGCCGCTGGCCTCGACTACTACCCGATCGGTCGTCGCCAGATGACGGCGCCTCCACGGGAGGCCTGATGAAGATCCTCGTCACCGGCGCTGCCGGTTTCATCGGCATGCACGTCTGCGAGCGTCTTCTGGCCCGCGGCGACGAGATTGTCGGCATCGACAATCTCAACGACTACTACGACGTCGCACTCAAGGAAGCGCGGCTGGCGCGGCTCTTGCCGCTCGCCGGTTTCCGCTTCGAGAAGCTCGACCTCGCCGACCGTGCCGGCATGGCGCGGCTCTTTGCCGACGAAAAGCCGCGCTGCGTCGTGCACCTCGGCGCGCAGGCCGGCGTCCGCTACTCGCTGCAGAACCCGCAGGCCTACGCCGACAGCAACCTGGTCGGCTTCCTCAACATTCTCGAGGGCTGCCGCCACGGTGGTGTCGAGCATCTGGCCTATGCATCGAGCTCCAGCGTCTACGGCGAGAACGAGAAGGTCCCGTTCTCCGAATCCGACAACGTCGACCGTCCGATCAGCCTGTACGCGGCGACGAAGAAGGCCAACGAACTGATGGCGCACGCCTACAGCCACCTCTACGGATTCCCGGCGACCGGCCTGCGCTTCTTCACTGTCTATGGTCCGTGGGGCCGTCCGGACATGGCCTACTTCGGTTTTACCAAGGCCATCCTCGATGGCCGGAGCATCGACGTCTTCAACAATGGCCAGCTGCAGCGGGATTTCACCTACATCGACGACATCGTCGAGGGCATCATCCGTGTCCTCGACAAGCCGCCGGCGCCGGAAGCGACAGCGCCTCACGCGCGGCACCGCGTGTTCAACATCGGCAATCACCAGCCGGTGGCACTGGGCGAATTCATCGAGACGATCGAGCAGGCGTTGGGCCGGAGCGCGGCCAAGAACTTCCTGCCGATGCAGCCGGGCGACGTGCATGCGACCTACGCCGACACGCAGCAGCTCGCCGACTGGGTGGGCTTCGCCCCACGCACGCCCCTGAAGGAGGGCATCGCCCGCTTTGTCGCCTGGTACCTGACCTGGCGCGAGCAAGGCCGCCGCTGATGGCGGAAGCCGACCTGACCCTGCTGCTGATGCTCGCACTGGCGGCCTTCGCCGCCGGCTTCATCGACTCGGTCGTTGGTGGTGGCGGTCTGATCCAGATCCCGGCACTGTTCACCATGCTGCCGCAGCAGTCGCCGGCGACGCTGTTTGGCACCAACAAGTTTGCCAGCGTCTTCGGTACGACCAATGCTGCCTGGCGCTACGCCCGGCGCGTCGCGATGCCATGGCGCACCACCTTGCCGGCGGCCTTTGCCGCCTTCGCCTGTTCCTACCTGGGCGCGATGGCCGTTTCCTTCCTGCCGCGCGACCTCCTGCGGCCGCTGATCCTCATTCTGCTGGTCGGCGCCGCGGTCTACACCTTCGTCAGGAAGGATTTCGGTGCGGTGCACGGGCCGGCGCATTCAGGACACAAGGAGCTCGTCTATGCAATCCTGCTCGGCGGTGTCATCGGCTTCTATGATGGCTTCTTCGGCCCCGGTACCGGCAGCTTCCTGATCTTCCTGTTCATTCGCTTCTTCGGCTTCGATTTCCTGCACGCGTCAGCGGCGGCGAAGGTGGTGAACGTCGCCACCAATCTGGCGGCACTCGCCTACTTCGCGCCGAATGGTCACCTGCTGTGGCAGGTGGCGATCGCGATGGCTGTCTGCAATGTCGGGGGGTCGGTTGCCGGAACCCATCTCGCGTTGAAGCATGGCAGCGGCTTCGTACGCCAGGTTTTTCTCGTCGTCGTCTCGCTGCTGATCGCCAAGTTCGCCTGGGATACCTTCCGCGGCTGACGAGTCGGTGGCGGCGGGTCTCAGTCCAGCGGGATCAGCTGGCCGATGTTGCACATCGCCAGAACGTTGCGGACATTGCCGGCGCTACCCGTGATCCGCGTCTGCCGGCCGGCATCCAGCGCCCGGTCACGCAGGATCAGCAGCATGCCGATGGCGGAACTGTCGAGATATTCGGTTGCCGACAGATCAACCGAGATGTCATCGCAGTCGGGCAGGGAGGTGACGCGGCGCATCGCCTCCAGGAACTCGCTGCGCATCTCGAATACGAAGCGGCCCTCGATGGCGAGGACGGCGTGCCGCCCAGTCTGTGCGATATGGATGCTCAATGCTGGATTCTTCCGGGAGAGCGCCTGTTGGTCAGTCGGTACATGATGCCGTGACCATGGCGTAATGGCAATTGGCGGATTGGCAGGGACGTTGGCCTTGTACCCGATGACTAGCCGGCGACGCCGAATTTGGCGGCAATGCGCTGGAAATTCTCCCGACCGGACAGCACACGGGGGTCCTTGGGGTTTTTTGCCTGCGCTTGTTCAAGGTAACTGGCGGCGCGTTCGGCCAGGTCCTCGCGCCAGCCTTTCTGCTCCATCAGGGCGGAGATCGCCTTGGAAGCATTGACGAGGAACTGGACGCTCGGGACACGCTCGGCAGCTTCCATCAGCAGACGTACCGACCCTTCGAGGTCCCCGCTGCGGGCGGCCATGACGCCGCGGTTATTGATCTCGATGATCTCCCGTCCGACCTGGTCGAGCAAGGCTCGGCCGCTGTCGGCATGCCCCGTCCGCGAAAAGACCCCTTCGATGTGCGCGATGACCAAGGGGTTGTCGTTGTTTTCCGCCGCCACCTTGCGCATGATCGTCTGCGCCTGTTCGGTCGCGCCCGTAGCCAGACAGGCGTGGGCGAGGTCGATCGTGATCTTCTGTGACACGGGCCGGGCCGGGTTCGACTCTGCCGCCAGGTTCTCGTACAGTGCGAGCGCCTGCTCGGTCGCCTTCTTCGCCTTTTCCGGTTCGCCCTCGGCTTGCAGGCAGAGACTGTCCATCACGGCTGCCGCATATTCACCCTGCCGGTTGCCGCGCCAGTCCCGTTTCAGTTCCTGGATGATCTGGCGTGCGCCCTCGGCATGGCCCTTCTCGATCAGTACGCGCGACAGGTTGGCGTAATCGTCGACCTGCTTCAACGAGGTTCCACGATGCCGTTCCAGCACCTTGCCGTAGGCCTTCTCGGCGGTATCGAGATCGCCGTTGCGCAGTGCGATGTCACCGACGACACGCTGCCGCCCGGCGTTCTTCGGTGCGATGGCGGCGGCCTGTTGCAGGACCGCCTGCGCTTCCGGCAGTTGCCCCATTTCCTCCCGTACGCCGGCAAGAAAATCGTAGGCCGACAAATATTCCGGGAATTCCTGCACGACCTGTCGCGCCACCGACTCTGCTTCATCGAGTGACTTTCGTCCCCGCAGCGAGAGGGCGAGTCCCATTCGCGCCCACGGTACGGATTTGCGCGCCAGTACGTCGCGATAGATGGCCTCTGCCTCGTCGTGTCGGCCGAGGGCATTGAGGATTTCGCCCTTCAGTCGCAGTACGTCCAGCTCGAAGGGCGAAGAATTGGCAAGCAGCCGATCGCAGGCATTGAGGGCGCCGATGTAGGCGCCTTCGTCGAGCTTGCGATAGACCGGCGCGAAGAAGTTTTTCTTGAAAACTGCCTTCAGCAGCCGGGCCTGCAGCTGATCTGCCGTGAAAGGCTTGATCAGGTAATCATCCGGCGCCAGTTCCGCGACCGAAACGACGTTGTGATACGCGCGCTCACCGGTGATGATCATGAACACCGTACCCAGCGGAATCAGTTGCTGCTGGCGCAGCTCTTCGAGCAACTGCTGGCCGTCGCGCCCATCGTCGAGGAGATAGTCGGAAAGGATGATATCGAAGCTGCCCCCTTTGGCCTGACGCAGCGCATCGACAGCATTTCCGGCCCCGGTCACCGAGGTGATGCCAAGCGAGGAGAGCATGACCCGCAGCGAATCGCGCGCTGCCGGGTAACGGTCCACGATCAGTACGCGTTTCTGCGGAAGCTCCTTTTGCAGCTTCTGCGACAGTTCGGCAGTGGTGGTGTCGTCGCGGGCGGCCATGTGTGGAAGGTAAGGCATGCGCTTGTACGTGACAAGCCGTGACGGAGTCTTCCTTGTGTGAGCGAAGTATTAATAGTTACCAACTATTACAACAATCAATCATATCAATTGGAATAATTGGCCGCATCTTTCTAATATCTGCCTCGTCAACCGACATTCAACCCAAGGAGCCCAGCATGAATACCACCATCATCAATACCGAAGTCCTCCCGTTTGCCGCTACCGCCTTCCACGCCGGCAAGTTCGTTCAGGTCACGAATGAAGACCTGAAGGGCAAGTGGTCGGTCGTCTTCTTCTACCCGGCCGACTTCACCTTCGTCTGCCCGACCGAACTGGGCGATCTCGCCGACAGCTACGCCGAGTTCAAGAAGCTGGGTGTCGAGATCTACGCCGTGTCGACCGATACGCACTTCACGCACAAGGCCTGGCACGACACCTCTGAGACCATCGGCAAGATCCAGTATCCGATGATCGGCGACCCGACCGGCGCCATCACCCGCAACTTCGGCGTGATGATCGAATCGGCCGGCCTCGCGGAACGCGGCACCTTTGTGATCGATCCGCAGGGCAAGATCCAGATCGTCGAGATCAACGCCGGCGGTATCGGCCGCGATGCGTCCGAACTGCTGCGCAAGATCAAGGCGGCCCAGTACGTCGCTTCGCACCCCGGTGAAGTCTGCCCGGCCAAGTGGAAGGAAGGCGAGAAGACCCTGGCCCCGTCGCTGGATCTGGTCGGCAAGATCTAAGTTTTAACAATGCTGCATCCCGGCATCGCCGGGGTGCAGTGCAAAGGCGCCTTCCCGCGAGGCCGCCAACCCCGACCCCCCGAAAGCAGCACCGCTGGTCGGCGCCTTTGCACTGCATACGAAAACATCGAAGGGAGAACACCATGCTCGATAGCGCCATCAAGGAACAACTCCGGGCCTACCTCGGCCGCCTGCAGCGACCGATAGAGATCGTTGCCACGCTGGACGGCAGCGCCAGGGCGCAGGAGATGGGCGAACTGGTCAAGGAGATCGCAGGGCTCTCCGAAAAGATCGGCGTCCGCACCGACGGCAGCGCCAGTCTCGTGCCCTCGTTCGCCATCGGCCGTCCTGGCGAAGCCGCGCGCATCGAATTTGCCGGCATCCCCATGGGCCACGAATTCACCTCGCTGGTGCTGGCGCTGCTGCAGACCGGCGGTCACCCGCCCAAGGTCGAGCCGGAAGTGATCGAGCAGATCAGGGCGCTGGACGGCGACTACAAGTTCGAGACATTCATTTCGCTTTCCTGCCATAACTGCCCGGATGTCGTGCAGGCGCTGAACCTGATCGCCGTGCTCAACCCGCGCGCGACCAGCGTAATGATCGACGGGGCGATGTTCCAGGACGTCGTGAACGAGCGCCAGATCATGGCCGTGCCGACCGTTTTCCTGAACGGCGAGCCTTTCGGCCAGGGTCGAATGACGATCGAGGAGATCGTGGCAAAGCTCGATGTCGGTGCCGAGAAACGCGAAGCGGAGAAGATCAGCGCCAAGGAAGCCTTCGACGTGCTGGTCGTCGGTGGCGGTCCGGCCGGTGCGGCGGCGGCGATCTACGCGGCCCGCAAGGGTATCCGTACCGGCGTGCTCGCCGAGCGCTTCGGGGGCCAGGTGCTCGATACACTGGCGATCGAGAACTTCATCTCGGTCAAGGAGACCGATGGCCCGAAGCTGGCCGCCGGGCTTGAGCAGCATGTCCGTGAGTACGACGTCGACATCATGAACCTGCAGCGTGCCGACGCCTTGATCCCGGGTGAGCAATTCCACGAGGTGCGTACCGCGAGCGGGGCCGTGCTGAAGGCCAGGAGCGTCATCATCGCCACCGGCGCGCGCTGGCGCGAGATGAACGTGCCGGGCGAGCGCGAGTATCGCGCCAAGGGCGTCGCCTACTGCCCGCACTGCGACGGTCCCCTCTTCAAGGGCAAGCGCGTGGCGGTGATCGGTGGCGGCAACTCCGGCGTCGAGGCGGCGATCGACCTCGCCGGCATCGTTGCCCATGTCACGCTGCTCGAGTTCGACGTGAAATTACGCGCCGATGCCGTGCTGCAGAAAAAGCTGGCCAGCCTTCCCAACGTGACAGTGATCACGCAGGCACTGACGACCGAGGTGCATGGCGACGGACAGAAGGTTGTAGCGCTTTCCTACAAGGACCGGACGAACGATGAGATAAAGCGCATCGAGCTCGAAGGCATCTTCGTGCAGATCGGCCTGCTGCCGAATACCGACTGGCTCAAGGGCACGGTTGCCTTGTCAAACCGGGGCGAAATCGAGATCGATGCGCGCGGCCAGACGTCGTTGCCCGGCGTGTTCGCGGCCGGTGACGCGACGACGGTGCCCTACAAGCAGATCATCATTGCCATGGGGGCCGGGGCAACGGCTTCGCTGGGAGCCTTCGATCACCTGATCCGTAGCTCGGTGCAGGAGACGGTGCCGGCTTGACGCCAGAATCGGCGGGAACAGACGGCGGACCGGTGGCGTATTCGTTATCGGTTCGCGCCGCCAGGTAGAACCCGGCGCAGGACCATGTGGTCATGCAACCGTGAGGCCTGCATGGCGAAGTCGAATCGATTGGCAACGGCGCAAAGCTCAAGATCCGAGGTTGGCAGGTTGGGATTGTCTTCGGCAAGGAAGCGTCGCCCGAAATCCGAGTTGCGAACCCGTTGCTCGTAGCGTAAGGGATCGGGATTCGTGCCGTTCAGGAGTGCCGCGAGATAATCCGCGCATGCGATGTCCTCGTCACCATCACGATCGACCCACTCTCCGGTGATGACGAAGGTGACCTCGGACGGATTCAACGCAGCGATTGCCGCGGCGGTAGCGCGGGCGCAAACAAGGCTGCCGGCGAATAGTGCGCGTACCTGGTTGAAACGGGTGATGCCATGGGCGCCTGCTGCCGTACTCTGGATGAGCGGGCGATTGTCGAGCCGCAGATTCTGGAAGACTGTCGGCGTATTGCCGAAATCGAAACCGGGGATTGGGTCGCCACCCCCGACGGCTCCGGTTGTCAGTGCGCCTGGCATGGCCGCTTGCAGGCGGCGTGCCGCGGCGATCGTTTCGACCGGATAGATGAGGCCGGCACCAGCAGCGAAGGCGTAGGCTGCCGTCGAAAACGAACGCAGGACGTCGATGACGACCACCACATCATGGGGCGTCATTTCGGCATCGAGCCGGTCCAGAAATACCTGTCGCGTTCTCATTGGCGTGTACCTGTCCGGTACCAAGGATGCCACGGTGCGGCACGAAATGAGAACTCACCCCAAGTGCTCGCTCACAATGCAGAAATGAAAAGGGAGCGCGATGCGCTCCCTTTTTTATCGAGCCGTGAGAACTCAGGCGGCGGATACGGCCCTGGCCCTGCGGCGGGCGACACTGCCGATGAGCCCGAGGCCGGCGAGCAGCATGGCGAGTTCAGTCGGTTCCGGTACCGGCATGGCGATGAGCTGATCCTGACGCGTCCCGCTGTCCAGAACCTTGAACTGCCATTGACCCTGCTGGACAGTGCCCAGCGTGTTCAGCCAGCCAGTCGCGATGGTTTTGGCATTGCTGCTGCCGCCGCTACCGAGTTTGAACGTGTTTGCGCCGAGATTGAGCGCGCTGTTGCCATCGTAGGTGATTTCCCAAACGGCAATCTGGAAGGCGGCGGCCTTGTCACTGCTGGTATGGGAGTCTGCGTAATGTGCCGTGTACAGTTTGTTGAACAGGCCGATCTGCGCAGTACTGAAGCCATAGGCACCGGCAGTCTTGACGGTGTAGTCGCTGTAATTTGTATTCCAGCTGATGGTGTGCTGGACATCGACGCACAGGGACGAGAACGACTGGCCGTTGAGCAGAATGCTGAATTCGCCGGCAGAGGGGCTGGTATTGGCCGGTGCATCGATATCAACGGCAGCGCTGCGGCCACCAAGAAAACCGGTGAATTTAACGGTGTCGGCTTGTGCCACGCCAACGGCCGAAGCTGCCAGAACGATTGCGCCAACGATTTGCTTGAGTATGGTGGCCATGACCTGATTTCCTGCCCTGAACGGTAGTTGTCCAAACGTCGTCAGTTGACGACGAAGCGCAGATACTGCGCTCCAAGGACGCGCCGAGCCAATAGTCCGAGTGGGCCACGGCATATCGATCCATTAGTCCAAATAGACTAATGGTTTGGCAAAAACTGTTATTTTTCAGGGAACTGGCGTAGAATCGCGCCCCTTTCCCCCGAGATTTTTCTCTTGCCCATGCACTATCCCGAGCGATTCGACGTGATTGTCGTCGGTGGCGGCCATGCCGGTACCGAGGCGGCGCTCGCCTCGGCGCGCATGGGGCAGCGCACGCTGCTGTTGACGCACAACATGGAAACGCTGGGGGCGATGAGCTGCAACCCTTCCATCGGCGGCATCGGCAAGGGCCATCTGGTCAAGGAGGTCGATGCGCTGGGTGGGGCGATGGCGGCGGCCACCGACGAGGCCGGCATCCAGTTCCGCATCCTCAACGGGTCGAAGGGGCCGGCGGTGCGTGCGACGCGCGCGCAGGCCGACCGCGTGCTGTACAAGCAGGCGATCCGCACCCGCCTGGAAAACCAGCCGAACCTGACCATCTTTGCCCAGGCCTGCGATGACCTGATCGTCGAGGGCGACCGCATCGCCGGTGCAGTGACGCAGCTCGGCGTTCGCTTCGACGCGCGTGCCGTGGTGCTGACCGCCGGCACCTTCCTCAACGGTCTGATCCACGTCGGCCTGCAGAACTACACTGGCGGCCGCATGGGTGATCCCCCATCGGTATCGCTCGCCGCACGGCTGCGCGAACTGGCGCTGCCGGTTGGCCGGCTGAAGACCGGCACGCCGCCGCGGCTGGATGGCAAGACCATCGACTTCTCGGTGATGGAAGAGCAGCACTCGGACGATCCGATGCCGGTCTTCTCCTACCTCGGCAGCGCCGCGCAACACCCGCAGCAGCTGCCGTGCTGGGTGACGAACACCAACGAGCGTACGCACGAGATCATTCGCCAGAACCTCGATCGATCGCCGATGTACACCGGAGTGATCGAAGGTGTTGGCCCGCGCTACTGCCCGTCGATCGAGGACAAGATCCATCGCTTCGCGTCCAAGGATAGTCACAACGTCTTCCTCGAACCGGAAGGCCTGATGACGCATGAGATCTATCCCAACGGTATCTCGACCTCGCTACCCTTCGACGTGCAACTGCAGATCGTGCGTTCGATCAAGGGCATGGAAAACTGCCACATCCTGCGCCCCGGCTACGCCATTGAATACGACTACTTCGACCCGCGCGGGCTGAAGTCCTCGTTCGAGACGAAAGCGATCCGTGGCCTGTTCTTCGCTGGCCAGATCAACGGTACGACGGGTTACGAAGAGGCTGCCGCGCAGGGCCTGCTGGCTGGCGCCAATGCGGCGCTGTTCGCGCAGGACAAGGCGGCGTGGAGCCCACGCCGCGACGAGGCCTATCTCGGCGTGCTGGTCGATGATCTGATCACGCGCGGCGTATCCGAGCCGTACCGCATGTTCACCAGCCGTGCCGAATATCGCCTCTCGCTGCGCGAGGACAACGCCGACCTGCGCCTGACCGAGCAGGGCCGCGAGCTGGGACTGGTCGACGATGTGCGCTGGGACGCCTTCAACCGCAAGCGCGACGCCATCGCCGCCGAACAGGAGCGCCTGAAGGCGACCTGGGTCCGGCCGCAGACGCTGCCGGCAGCCGACGCCGAGCGTGTGCTGGGCAAGGGCATCGAGCGCGAATACACGCTGTTCGACCTGCTGCGCCGGCCGGACGTCAGCTATGCGGCGCTGGTGACCCTGCCGGGCGCCGGTCGTGAAGAGCCGTTGACCGATCCGCTGGTGATCGAGCAGGTCGAGATCCAGGCGAAGTATCAAGGCTACATCGACCGTCAGCAGGACGAGGTGGCGCGCAATCTGGCGCACGAGGAAACACTGCTACCGGAAGGCCTGGACTATGCGACCGTGCCCGGCCTGTCGAAGGAAGTGCAGCAGAGACTGAAACAGCATCTGCCGCAGACGCTGGGTCAGGCCTCGCGCATCCA
>Ga0268298_10003328_pt1 | contig 16547 bp, 13 predicted proteins | sample WWTPWeurt_MetaG_FD_194462 | JGI IMG/M metagenome (GOLD analysis project Ga0268298, IMG submission 194462) | Activated sludge microbial communities from WWTP in Nijmegen, Gelderland, Netherland - WWTP Weurt | ecosystem: Engineered > WWTP > Aerobic digester > Activated sludge | place... | reverse complement strand
CTCAGAAACGAACCACGGGTGGTGCCCAGCAGCTTGCCCTGGAACTGGAAGATGATGGCCAGATGCCCATCCTGCTTGAGAGTAGCAGTGAAGGGCTGAGCCAGCACCTGCAGGTCGGAAGTCTCGGCGTGTTCGCCGTAGTTGAAGAACTTCTCGAAAGGCAGGGCCACAAGAGAAGCCCGGCGACTGAAGACGATGCCCCGGCAGAGCCTGAGCACCGGCGTCCAACCGGAGGGGAACTTGTGCAGAGTGTTGTGAGCGACCGGCGTGTAGTTGAGCCCGATCAAAGGCAGGTCGGGGTGAAAGAAAGGCTTGCACACGGCGGTGACCGGCGGCATACCGGGCAGACGCTCGTAGCCGAAACAATCGGCCATGAGCTTTTCGTTGGCCGGTTCGCTCTTCCAGCGGCGAAAGCCCTCGTCGCTTTTGACCCTGGCCGAGACCAGGGCGCGGATGAAGACCTTGAGGTGATTGAGCGCCTCAAGCATGACGGGATCAGCACCAGTGGCGCGATTCCGCCTGGCATTCAAAGAATTCATAGACAAACCTCTCGAGAGTTAGCTTTTGATCGAGCCGGTCAGAAGCCGGTGGTGATCGTATAGAGACCGGCGGCGATGGTCAGCACGGCCACGACAAGCGCACCCCAGGCAAGCCCCATGCCGAGAGCACGGGAAACCTCAGGAAAGCTCTTGCCCTGCTTGCGCACCATGTAGCCGCGCATGACACCGGCGCCCAGCACCACAGCCACCATGGGAACCCACAGGAAGCTGACGATGGAAACGACGGCAGCCCCCAGAAGGAGCGTGTAGTAGCCGAAAAAGCCGCCCAGGGTGAAGACGAGGATGACAGTCAAAATGCCCGCAATCCACTTGAGGGGAGCGGGCCAGTTGGCGAAGTTCATTGCGATTTCCTTTCATTCGCACTGAAAATCTGTTTTTGGAACACCGAAAACAAAGGCGGTGATCTTGCGACCACCGCCCTTGAAATCAGCACCAGATGCCGCCGGACCTAACGAGTTCCGACAGTACAGGAACTCAGGACTGGACCGTCACCACAGGCAACACCACGTCGGAGTTGATCACCTCGATACCGGCAGCCTGCAGTTCGCTGACGACCGGTTCGTTCGGACCAAGCCCGCGGCAGCCGTCCAGGATGACGCGCACCTTGAACTTGTTGCCCTTGAAGGTTTCGGCCGCCGCGTCCAGCGCCGAGAACTTGACGCAGAAGTCGGTAGCCAGTCCGATCACGTCCACTTCGATGACGTCGGCACCGGCTTCCATTGCCTTCTGAACCATCCACTCGGCCAGACCGGTGGAAGTGCCCAGGAACGGATACTGCTTCTTCAGCTCCGCCGCCGCGCTCTTGCCGTTGTCATAGAAAGCCGAGTAGCTGTCCACGCGCTTGTCCATGCCCTTGCGCACGGTGAGAGCCACCATGGAACGGTCCAAGTCCTTGTGGAACTCGGCGTCCGTGGTGTTCTGCACACCGTGGGTGGTCCAGAACTTCTGAGGCAGACCGCTCAGCACGCCGTCCTCGAAGGGCTTGACACCCTCGTTGTTGGCGGCAAAGCTGCCGTGATCGGCCGGATGCCAGTCCTGGCTGTCCACCACGAAATCGTAGCCGCCGTCCCGGGAGAGACGGTTGGCCACCGGCACCACTTCATGCCCGAAGGGCACCGGCAGGGTACCCGTGGGAGTGAAGCAGTTCTGAATGTCGACCCGCAAGAGGAAGCGGATCACCTTGCCGACGGAGGGATTGGAATTGACAGCTTGTGCCATGGTTTTGAGTCCTTGCGATTGGGAGCCGTCCGAGCCCCCGTTGTTGGTCACTGCCGCTGCACCACTGGAGGCACATGCGGCAGCTTTTGACTGAAGCCGGAGCTTCTCCAGTTCGCCGTCCACCCAGGCGATCCAGATGTCCCCGTCGGCATCGCTCGGCATCCGCCAGTCACCGCGAGGTGAGAGGCTGATGGAGCCGACCTTCGGGCCATCCGGCACGCAGGAGCGCTTGAACTGGTTGTCGAAGAAACGCACCAGGAAGTCGCGCAGCCATTTGAGCAAATCGGCTTCGCTGTAATCCTGGTTGAACTTTGCGTGGCGCGCCAGATAGAGCATCTTTTCGGGGGTCATGCCGAAGCGCACCATGTAGTACAGGAAGAAGTCCACCAGCTCATAAGGACCGACTTTTTCCTCGGTCTTCTGAGCGATCTTGCCGTCCTTGCCCGCAGGCAAGAGTTCCGGCGAGATCTCGGTTTCGACGATGTCCACCAGGGTGACCCGGGTGTCGCCGTCGAAGACTTTCAGCGCCGCCCAGTGCACCAGGAACTTGACCAGAGTCTTGGGCACCGAGCAGTTGACGTTGTACATGGACATGTGGTCACCGTTGTAGGTGCACCAGCCTTTGGCCAGTTCCGACACGTCACCGGTGCCGATGACGAAGCCGTTGTCCATGAGGATCTTCGTGCGCATGCGAGCTTGCACGTTCTCGAAGTAGAGGTCCTTCAACTCCGTGCCCGTAGCCACAGCGTTGTCCTGAGCAGCCACCAGCTTGGCGGTGAAACTCTCCACATCGAGCCCGTCCAGATCGATGCCGAAAGGCTTGTGACCTTCCTCCTGCATCTGAGCCAGGCAAGCCTTGCGGATGTCCACCTCGTGCGGGGTGATACCCAGGTGCTGCATGAGGGCGTGGGCATTACCCTTGGTGCGGGCAGTGGTACCGTAGCCCGGCATGGTGTAGCCGTGGATGTTGCTGCGCGGCATTCCGAGCATGTCGAAGGTGCGCACGGCAGCGATCAGGGCCAGGGTGCTGTCCAATCCACCGGAGACACCGATGGTCACCTTGGGCGCCTTGCCGCTACGCTGACGCATGCGATCCAGACGCTTGGCCAGAGCCGCCGTCTGAATGCTGAAGATCTCGTTGCAGCGTAAATCCAGCGTGGCCTTGTCCTTGGGCACGAAGGGATGGGCGTCCACGAAGCGCTGCAACTTCTCGGGGCGGGACACTTCGCCCACCTGGAATGCCACCTGCCGGAAGTTGCGCATGGAGGCAAACTGGGTCTGGCAGTCGGCGAAGGTGGGGTTGGTCAGGCGTTCCTGCGACAGACGCTCCAGGTCGATGTCGGCGCTCAAGAGCAGACTTTCGCGCTCGAAACGCTGATTTTCAGCCAGGAAGCTGCCGTTCTCGCAGATCATGGAGTGCCCGCTGAAGACCACATCGGTGGTCGATTCGTGCACGCCCGACGAAGTGTAGATGTAGGCACAGATGTTGTGGGAAGCGCGACTTGAAACAAGCTCGCGCCGGTAAGCCATCTTGCCCACCAGTTCGTTGCTGGCGGAAAGATTGACCACCACCAGGGCGTTGTTGAGCGCCGCCAGGTGACCGGGCGTGATGGGCGCCCAGGCGTCCTCGCAGATCTCGGCACCAATAACCAGCTCCGGCAGGTCGCTGGCGGTGAAGAGCAGGTCCACACCAATGGGCACCACTTCGTCAAAGAGCCGCACATAATTGGTCTCGCCCAGAGCAGTGGAAGCAACGAACCAGCGCTTCTCGTAGAACTCCTTGTAGTTGGGCAGGAAGGTCTTGGGCACGATACCCAAAACCGCACCCCGGCTCACGGCCACGGCGCAGTTGAAGAGCTTGTTGTCCACCGAAAGCGGCATGCCCACGAAGACGATGCCGCTGAACTGACGGCTGGCATCCCTGATCTGGCGCAGAGCATCGAGACTACCTTGCAAGAGCGCTTTCTGCTGGAAGAGGTCGGCGCAGGTATAGCCGGTCAAGCCCAGCTCGGGAAAAACCAGCACCTTGATGCCGCGGGCTTCCGCCAGCGCCATCAGCAAAACAGTCTCGGCGGCGTTGAAAGCCGGATTCCCCACGGAGAGCTTGGGCACTGCCGAGCCGACCTTGAGGAAGCCGAGATTGGAGATAGAGGCAGAAGAAGGTGCGGCGACGATTGCCGTCCGCGCCCTGGTTTTCATGTTTTCATTTGTCATAAGTACAGTCCTCAGGCTTTCGAGCCTCAGCGGATTGGGAGGAGGGTTTGCTTTGCCTGCGGAATTACCGTCAGACCAGCTCCGCCCGTCCCTTGGAAACCGCTTGAGCCAGAAGCTCTGCTATAGAGTTTACAACCAGAAACGAATCCGCGAGCTCCACGGCCCTTGGATGCGAGTCCGTGACAACGACGGCCTGGAACACTCCCGAGTCCGCCAGCTTCTCTTTGGCGCCCGGAGGCAGCACACCGTGCGTGAGCACGGCCACCACCGCCGCAGCACCGCGCTTCAGGTAGGCCCGGGCCGCCTTGATCAGGCTGCCACCGGTGCGCACCATGTCGTCGTAGATGATCACCAGCTTGCCGGCCACATCAGCCGAGATGTCCTGCACCTCGGTCTTGTCGCCGTTGATGCGCCGCTTGATGATGAAGGCCGGTTCGGCTTTCAGGTTGAGCTTGACCATGTCGCGGCAGAGGCTGTCCACCCACTTGACCCGGCCGGTGTCGGTGGAGGCGAAGACGAAGGGCTGCGCCAGGGCTTCCGCCTTTTTGGCCGCCGTCAGTCGCTTCAAGCCCTTGATGCGCTTGTACTCATTGATGAGCAACTGCTGCACCGACTCGATGATGACCGGCTTGGCGTAGATGTGGTGGGTCTTGATGCCGTACTCGAAGTAGTGCTGCAAGCCCTCCACATGCAGGTCGACCATGAAGACGCTAGCCTTGGCAACCCCCTTGAGCACTGCCGAGATGAGCAGAGCCCGGGTTTTGGCCTTGACTGCTTCCCCCGGCTTGACGGCCCGTTCCATGGTGGAATAGCCGAAGAACGGCAGCACCAGGCGGATTTCACCAGCCCCGGCTTCCACCATCTTGTGGCAGAGGTCGAGCAGGTCCATGGTCTCTCTGTCGCTGACAGTGCCACCCACGATAACCACACAGCGGTCTTCCACGTCGGTGAGCAGGCGCAGGTAGCGTTCGCCGTCGGCAAAGGGCACGTCCTCGGGCAGGGGATTGCCCTCGCCGTCCATGGAGCGGCCCAGAGAGCCCTCCTGGAAGAGCCCGGTGGCCAGCATGCGCTCGGCGTAGTACTGATAGCCCACTGTGAAGAAGATAATCGGCTTCGCCTCGGCGGAGCGGAACTCCACCTGGGGCTGACGCCGGGAGCGCTTGCCGGTGCGGGCTGGCTTGGATGATTTTTCAGATTGGGTCATTGGTTCACCTTCTGTATCTTAAGTTGTGCCCCGTGAGCCGACCGACCATGGCCGGTTCACGGGATTGATAAATAAGGCGCTTCCTAGGCCTTGGCGGCGTCGAGGGGGGTGCCGAAGTGCGTCCACATGGCCACACGAATGGCATCCTTGTCGCCGCTGGCTTTCTCGGGATTGTCCGACAGCTTCACCACCGGGGTGGCGCGGCCGGCGTTGTCTTCCACCTCAGCCAGCTTGATCACGATGGACAGCGCCGGGCTGTCGGGACCGTAATCGTTGGAAAGAGAGGTGCCGATACCGAACCAGCAGCGGCCGCCGCGCTCCTTGACCCAGTTGTGGATCTCGATGGCGCTCTCGGCCGTGTTGCCGTCGGTGAAGCCCAGGGGCTTGCTCTTCCAGTCGATCTTGAGGGAGGTGTAGTGATCGATCATCTTCTGCGCCCAGACGAAGGGATCCCCCGAGTCATGGCGCACCGAGTCGAAGAGCCGCGCCAGCACACCGTCGAAATCCCGCAGGAAAGCGTCGGTGCCATAGGTGTCCGGCAGAGCCGTACCGAGGTTGCCCTGGTAGACGTCGTTCCAGTTCTGCAGGGCGAAGCGGTTGGCGTGCTTGAGCGAGAACAGGGCCGAATGGGCCATGATCCACTCGTGGGCCATGGTGCCGATCGCCTTGACGCCGTACTTCATGGCCAGGTACACATTGCTGGTACCGGTGAAGTTCTTGAACTGGCTGCCGATGCGCACCACCCGCTCCTGGGCTTCGAAGTGGCGACGACGGCGAGTGCCGAAGTCGCCCCAGGCCACGCCGGCAGCCTCCAGCATCTGCGCCTTGGCCAGCATCTTTTCGTCCTGACCGTCTTCGGTCCAGGCCGTGTCGATCTTGTCGAAGTAGACCTCGCTGGTCAGGGCAAGCAGGCACACTTCCCAGAAGATGGTGCGGCACCACAGACCCTTGATCTCCATCTGCAGGTTCTGCTTGTCGTCGAGCCAGACCCGCACTTCCTTCGGGTCATAGCGGTAGTTGGCCAGGAAGTCCCAGAAGGTGCGGTTGATCCAGGGCATCTGCGTCTCGCAGAAAACCCGCTCTTCCCGCGTCAGGGACAACTTGGACATGGCCTTGATGCGCTTGTTCAGTTCCTTGAGAGCCGGCGCCGTCCACCGCCCCTTGCCCTTGCGGTCGGTGAAGCGGTAGGACACGCGCAGGTTCGGGAACAGCTGCAGCACGGCGTTAGCCATGGAAAACTTGTACAGATCGTTGTCGATGATTGAGCGAATCATTTGATTACTCCGGTTGTTTGAAGACCAGTCATGGGACTGTCTCCGGGTCTTAGTGAAAGCGAAACGAAACGTCCCGCCAGTGGGAGGGACGCTTAGCGGAGCCGTCTCAGAAGGCGATTCCAGTAACGCTTCGCCGATACAGTCAAGCGACGCCACCTCTTGCGCAGGTCTGACCCACGCGGTGGCGTCTTGCAGCCGTACAGGCCGCGAACGCGGATGATATCCCAGACTTCCGGTAACACCATGTACCAGATCGACAGCTGCTTGCTGACGCGCTCACGCAGAAGCGTGCTCGACGTCGGCGGGCTGGGGCAGAAGTCCAGGTAGTCGATTTGCACCGCAAAGGAAGCCGCGAACTTCTCCTGCAGAAGCGCTCCCCAGGCGCGCGACAACTCGTTGGTATGTCCCTGGCGCGTGAACACCAGAAGACGCACCATCTTGAGCAGCTCATCCGAACCGGTCCAGCGCCCCACATTCCATTCGTAATCGGGGTCCAGATACTCGGACGAGATCATCAGGCAAAGCTCGGTGTCCGGTCCGTAGATTTCTCTCAGTTGCCTGACGGTGAGCAGAGTGAAAGACTTGCCCTCACGCTTGAGTTCGATGTCGCAAGCCTCGAAGAAACAGTTGGGTGCACATGCCGCCTCAACCATCTCGTGGCGAATGCGGGCGTCGGTGACACCACTGTCCTTGTGCGGCGGCACCGCACTGGTCACGAAGAGAACCTTGTCGAGGGCGAAAGCCTCCCTGGTCATCTCTGCGCAGAGCAGGTGCCCCAGGTGCGGAGGGTCGAACTTACCTCCGTAAATGCCAATTCGTCGTTTTTTCATGAAATAGCTCCTGTTGCCGTCTGTGACTGAACGGCCTGGTTGGCAGACAAAAACCATCTCCGGTCGGCTATAAGCCCTACGCAGAGACAGTAGACGGGTGCGACAAGTACATAGAACTCGCCGTGAATCGTGGAAAGAACGTAATCGAGTTAGAAATCCGCAGGGCGACAACATACCGGGACTAATCCTTTACGGTTGTCCTCGGAGAAAATGCTTACGACGCGGGAAATTTAGTTACTCGATAGCTCTTACCAGTGATGAAATTGAAATAGACCTCGACCCTAAGGTTTAACCTCAAGAATCACAATCCGTCTTCAGGTCTGTAAACATGAACTGTTACAGGTTTCAGGACTCGAAAGCCTGTTTTACTGTTCATGTGAAAGATGAAATGAAGGAGGCATTAACTAGCGCCGTTCGCGCTAGTTGCCAAGTGTCCCATTTTTCAGCAAATTTGCGTCCGTGGCGGCGGAGTGAAATTCCGCCGCCTGACTCCGGCTCGCGAAACCTCATCTCATAAATTGCACATAAACATGGCTGACTTGAGACCAATCAAGAGCGACCTATTCAATCACTCTTGCGCAGGGAACCAAGTCCCTTCTGCTTCTTGCGCTCCTCTTCAAAGAGCTTATCCATATCCACTTCCGGCTCATCAGGCGGCGCAGCCTTTTTATCCCCAGAACCGAGCGGATCAGCCACCCGTTCCGTTGGTCCAGGCGGGTTCTGGGCCTCCCGTACTAACTGCATGAAATAACAGTAAATTGCGCCGAGAATGACAGCGCACACGGCAATGGCGGCGATGAGGTTCTTCTGCACCCTGGTCATGGACAACACCCTGCTTGAAACTGAACTGGCAACCAAATTCGTAGTAAATGCCGGCGCGCCATTACCGGCATGGACGCCAAGCATAAACCAAAGAGCCATCGCTCAACAAGGCGGCCTAAGCCCTTTGCAAGATGGAAGCTGCCGCAGCCAGAAGCGGCTCCAACTCTTCGTGACGCAGGATATATCCATGATTGCCTATGGCCCTGGCGAAAACGCCGGCCATACGCTCTTCCTGCTTGAGCAAGGGAGCAAACTGATGCAAGACCTGGTCATGATGCAAAACATAGGGAATCCAGTCTTTGCGTCCGACATAGATGACGAAGTACGGTCTTTCCATCACCCGTGGATTATGCCCATGCACGAGCATCTCAGCCCAGGCCCGGTAACAATCGAAATCAAAGACATAGTTGATCATATCCAGGGTCAGACCGCCGGGAGGTCTCATGTTTACCTCCAGGGGCATGAGCTTACCGTCGCCGGTGCGAAAAAACTCCAGGTGGAAAAAGCGGGCTTTCACATCAAAAGCCTTCAAAGTAGAAAGCCCCACTTGCTCAAGATCGGGCTCGATGGAGCGCACCGTCCAATAGTAGACATCGGAATCTTCGTTGACTATTTCCATGATGCCCCGGCAATAGCGCAAAGAGGTAGAGAAAACCAACTCTCCCCGCTGATCTACCAGACCGTCGAAAGTGACAATATCGCCGCTGATAAATTCTTCCACGATGTAGTCGCAATAGGCCTTCTCAGTCCAAAATCGCTGTATGTCAGCCTCGCCTTCAATTTTGAAAGTGGCGGCGGCACCCACACCATTGTCTGGTTTTGCCACCACCGGCAATCCCACTTCTTTGATGAAACTCCTCAGTTCTTCGTCGCTGCGGCAGATCCGACCACGGGCCGGGCTAAGACCGGCATTGCGAAAGACTTCCTTCATTTTGGACTTGCACTTGATGTTTTCAATTTGCCCACACTTGATGCCGGCAATATTGAAATCGGTGCGCAAGCGGGCCTCGGTCTCCAACCAGTACTCGTTGTGCGAATCGATATGATCGATCTTGCCGTAACGGTGAGTAAAGTACCCCATGGCCCGCACCAGCTCTTCATAATTGTGCATATCTGAGACACGGTAGTACTCAGTCAGGGAACGCTTCAGTTCGGGACTGAGATCGTCATAAGGCTGATCGGCCAGACCAAGAACGGCTACGCCTTGCTCTTTCAATCGACCGGCGAAATTGGCGAAGGAAGGCGGAAAATGCGGCGACAGAAAAACAGATTTCATAACACCCTCTCTTTGATGCTGACCACCAGGGCTATTATCAGTGCACCAAAAGAATACCATCCAGTCCAAAGACGAGGGTTCCTTTCGACGATGCTATAATTGGCTACCCATCGCCGCTTTGAAAGCGGCACCAGAAGCGGAAGGCAAGAACTCAATTATGTTGCGGGAATATCACAAAAGTTACAGTAGGGCCCTGGAGCGCGACATGGAAATGCTCATTTTCGGTCATGCCGGAGCCAGAATTTTAGCCTTTCCCACCTCCTGCGGGCGCTTCTTCGACTGGGAAAATTTTGGTCTGGTGGAAAGCCTGGGCGAGGCTCTGAGCCGCGGCTGGTTTCAACTCTTCTGCCTGGACTCCGTCGACGTTGAATCCTGGTGGAACCAGAATATCAATCCGGAAGCTCGCCTCGAGCGCCATCTTGCTTACCAGAAATATGTCATCGAAGAAGCTCTACCCCTGACGGAAAGTCGCAATTCACACTCCTACAGTATCGCCGCCGGTTGCAGCTTCGGCGCCTATCACTCGGCCAATCTGGCTCTGCGTTTTCCCGACCGCTTCAATCGTGTATTGGGTATGAGCGGCGTCTACGAAGTGCGCACCTGGACCGACAATCGCATGGATGACCAGCTTGCCCTGGGCAGCCCCAGCGATCTGATCTCAAAAATAAACGATCAGCCGCTTCTCGAACAAATCCGTTCAATAGACTGGATTTTGCCTACCGGCGCCGAGGATCCGCTATTGCCCAGTAATGAAGACTTTTCACAAGCCCTGAAAGCAAAGGGCGTGCCGCACCACGTCGACATCTGGGACGGCAATTGCCATGATTGGCTTTCATGGAGCAAGATGCTGCCCAAGTACATCGGCGGCGTCCCAGCCGGTCAAACTTCTACGGCAATAGGATTGAAGAGCTTATAGTTTTTCTCGCCAAAGAGGGTGGCGCCGCCGCAACGGATGGAGTCGGCCGGCAGCTCCGCACCCCTGAATTCATAGGGCACAAGCTCTCCTTCGCAAGAAAAGCCGTTCGCTTTCATCATTTTGAGAGTGTGCTCATTCACCACGCTAAGCTCTTCAACATCGGCAAAAGGCTGCCAGCTTGAGGGATTGATAGCTATAAGCTTATCCCCGGCAGGCAATACGTCCATGATGCGAAAGAGACCCTGGAAGCGCCCGCGAAACCGCTCCATATCGATGGAGCCGCTTGCTTCGGCAGCTTTTACCATAGTCGAATCTTCTCCAGCCGCATAAGCAGCCGAGAAATGATCGGCAAAAGCAAAGACAGCGCGGGCAATGGCAGTGGGATCGGCATCAATACAATTAGTCAAAACGGAAACCACCATCTTGTCGGCAGGATCGCAGAGAGTGCGGGTAGCATGGCCGGGGAAGCCGCCCGCATGTCCAAAGACACGCCTTTGCTCCACATAGTCGATTTGCAGACCCAGACCGTATTCCTGACCGAAGGTACTGTTTGTCACCGGCCACTGCGTGCGCTGCATTTCCTTCTTGCTGGCATCTTGCAGAAGCAGACCGGAACCCACTATGTGTGCCGAGAAATAGCGACAGAGATCGGCGGCGTTGGAATAGAAACCGGTAGCGGCACTCAAGGAAGCGGTATCGATGGTAGTATCAAGGCGAGACCGTGCGCCGCCTCTTTCCACACGGGTATAGCCTCTAGCCAGGCGGTTCTCTATCGACCGACAATAATCCGCGCCGGTGTTATCCAGCGCCAGGGGCGCAATAATATTCTCACTGACATAGGCCCGGAAGCTCTGCCCGGCAGCCGCTTCAATCACCAGCCCCAGAAGCCCGTAACCATGATTGGAATACTTCATCTTAGTATTGCAGTCGAAAATCAAGCCCGCTTCCAGGAGCTGCTTTTGTAGCTCCTGAGAATTCGGAAAAGGCCTGTTGAACTGCCAGAAATCGGCATCCAATCCGTCTCGAATCACGCCGGCACTGTGACTGAGAAGCTGCCGGCTGGTAATCTCCTGGAAGCGCTTATCTTTATGCTCTTTCAGCCAGGGCAGATATTGCACCACCGGCGCCTCGATATTGAGCTTGCCCTGTTCTTGCAATTGCATGCAGGCCGTGCCCGCGAAAGTTTTAGAATGGGATGCCACCCGAAAGAGGTGCTCCGGTGTGAGCACCTCCTTCTTTTCCAGATCCGCATAACCAAAGGCTTGATTGAGAATAAGCCGACCATCTATGGAAACGGCCACACTGAAGCCGGGAATATCACATTGGTCATAACGAAGCGAAAGCCAGTCAGAAAGATACTCGGCTAATTTCCGGGCGGCTACTTGGTGCATTTTTCCCTCGACTGCAAAGATATGCGATATTGGCCCAGGGCAAATTTACAGAGCCTCAGTGGCGGCTCCCCTTCCCGTTCGATGCGACCTTCAAAACGGCCATGCCGGCAAGTCGTCAAGCGGAATACTAGCGCTAGGCGTGCCATAGTTTAAACGAAACGGTGGTCGGCAAATTAGTTTGCATAAATATGAACCGGAATTACATAAATAGCCTTTGAGCTTGGACCATGTAATTTAGAAACTAAGGCACATCAATTCCACTTTCTTTCATTACGCAGTATCGGAAAAACACGCTCGCTACCAACCACCCCCAAGTGCAGCTACCAGTTCAGCCGGTAGGCAAGTCAAACCCACTTGCTGAAGGCAGACACTGAGCCTGACGGTTTTTCCGCTCACCTTGCAGTTTTAAATAACCCCTTTCAGCCGGCGCCAGATCAGGCACCGGCCGTTATCTTTGGCAAAGGACATGTCTATGTCGAACACCAATCAAGACTTCGGTCTGGATGTAACTTACATAAAACAAGCCATGAAAGACTGGGACGTACCGGGTCTTTCCATCGCTGTCGTCAAGGACGGACAAGTAGTCTTTGCAGACGGCTTCGGCTTGCTCAAGAAAGGCGACGGACGTCCCGTCAACCGTCGCTCCATTTTCACAATCGGCTCCTGCACCAAGGCTTTCACCACGGTAGCCATGGCCATTCTTGCCCGGGAGAAGAAGATCTCGTTTGACGATCCGGTGCAAAAATATGTGCCGGAATTTTCCCTGGCCGACGCGGCAGTGGGCAGAGCCCTTACCATCAAGGACGTCGTCACTCACCAGAGCGGTGTGGAAGACGGCGCCATCACCAATCTGCCCTCCCGCACCCTGCAGGAAGCCATGCGGCATGTGGCCGGACTGCAGGCGACAAGACCACACCGGGGCGGCTTCAGCTACAACAATACCCTTCTGGCCGTGCTGGCCCTTGTGGTGGAGAAGGTCTCAGGCATGAGTTGGGAAGACTTTCTGCAGAGCCGCATCCTGCGACCCCTGGGTATGAAGGACAGCTTCGGTTCGGTGAAAGCCTCGGCAAGGCGTCGCAACCGCGCCGTTCCTCACCACATGCCGCGCAACCGCAAGCGCCCGGCTATCATGAAGGTGAAGTCTCTCGACTACCTGGCTTCTTCCGCAGCCTTGCAGTCGAGCATCGACGATATGGCCAACTGGCTGAAGTTCCAGTTGGGTACCATCGGCCGGGAAATTCTCGATAAGAGCGACCTCGACGAGATGCACCGCGAGCATCTGCAGGTGGAACCCAACGCCTTCACCCTCATGATGCATCCCGGCTCAACCCGCCACGGCTACGGTATGACCTGGTTCGTGCGCGACTACGGCGGCGCCCATCTCGTGCAACACGGCGGCTACGTCGACGGCTTCACTTCCTTCTGCGTGATGGGTCCGGCTCAGGGTTTCGGCGTAGTAGTGCTGACCAATATGCACAACTCGCTTCTGCCCTTCGCCCTGGCTTACCGCGTCATCGACGCCTATCTCGCTCAGCCGCAGGTGGACTGGAGCGCCTACTTCCTGCAGAAGCGCGCCGATCACCGCAACAAGGTTTCACCTCACAACGAGGAAAACGAAGCCCTGCAGCGCCTGGAAGAGGAAGAAGCCCTGAAAGCGTGCCTGGCCAGCGAGGGTGGCGACCTGGAAACATGCCGGGCCAAAACCCGCCGCAGAAAACCAGGCAAGCCAGGCCGTTCGAGGAAGCCCGGTCAACATGGCAAGGCGAAAAAGTCAGGCCGGAGCAGCAAGACAGGGAAGCCCGCTAAATCCAGGAAGCCCGGCAAGCGTCGGAAGTCCTGAAACACCGGTCTGCTCCAATCCGTCCCCATCCATTCCGATAAGCTACCGCTCAATGTTGAGCTATAGCCGTTAACCAAAAGAGAGGCACCGGTGCTACCGGCTCTGGTGCCTCTCTTTCCTTTTCGAACTGAAGAAGAACCGACACTGTCTCCTTCTGAGAAGGGAGGCAAAGGCGAAATTATTACGAAAATCGCTCAATGGTGGGGTTATCTCAGCGATTTTTTTGACTTTCGAGCGAAATTCTACATTTTTTCGCACGCGCCTCGAAAACACCGGAGACCCAGTCAAGTTCATCAACATGGTAAAAAAAACCACCATTTCTACTATTACCTTTAGTATTTTAGGGTCAAATTTTTTACACCAAAACCAAGCACCTCCAACAAATTTACTGACTGTATTTCAACATAGATGCCGCCTGCGTCACGCCAGCAAAGTCTTGTCAAACAAGAATTACTCTACTGGCGTCGACGGCAGATTAAGCATCAGCCACCCATAATCTCCGCAAAGAAACACACGCCCCCCTCAATATCAAACCGCTTTTGCTGTCTCAACCTTCTCAGTTTCCATTTCCTGACTGCGTTCCATGGCTTCAGCCAGGGAGCCTAGGCGATTGGTGATAGCAGCATAGTGGGTGATACCGTTGAACTGTCCAATCAACACGGTGGCTCCATTGAACACAGCACCAAAAGCCATGGCAGCCTGGGTGATAGTGCCGAAAGGAATCTCACCGGCGAAATAGGAAGGCACAACGATGACGATGGGAATGAGTTGCACAAAGAGATTGAAGGGAGTGGTAAAGAACTGAATGCGGCGATTGACCAGAGCAATACCCAAGAGCGTTTCGATGACACTGTTGAGATTGTTTTTGGCCTTCTGCAACTCTTCCGTTTCTGACGATTCACCACCACAGGCAATCTCATGGGCGTTATGGCGAGCGGCTGTAAGACCAGCTCTCAGTCCACCTTCGGTCATCATCTGGGAATTGTTCAAATCAACCAGACTTTTGCCGATTGCCGATACAATCACCAGACCAAGCGTCGAGTACACCATTACCGTCACGGACAGGCTGGGAGAAATCACCCACAGTACCGTCATGAAAGTAACCACGTGCACGCAGGCATCAAGAATAGACATGAACAGTCCTACGGATGAATTGCAAAACGAGTCAACGTCTTGCGTCATGCGCTGTTCCGGGTTATCGATCTCATGCTTCATTGTCAATCTGAGATAGGCTTCGTTTGAGAAGTATCGGGTCAGAAACTCCTCGCCAAGCCATTTTCTCCAGATAAGCGCCAGCCTGGTTCTCATGAAGTTGTAGTAAACATGCACGGGTGTGTGTAACAGAAATGCCGCCACCCAGGCAAAGAGAAACAAGTAAAAGTCCGCAAGATTTTTGGACTCGACGGCAGTCATAAACAGACCGGCGAACTTGTTTATGAAGACAGCGATAATGGCATTCAAACCCATCAGGGCAAGTATTGCCACCAGATGAACGAAGCCATCCGAACGTTTTTCGGAAACCCAGAAAGGTTTTGCTACGTTTACCAATCGCCGCCATGGTACGACTTTGAATATGTTGCTCATGACACGCTCCAGCAAATTGTTAGAAAGTGCAGCCTCCACCGCTCCGGGTGTCGGTACTGTTTTGATTTGAGTAGGGCGTAGATACTTGTTGCGCGGTACTCGCTAAAAAATTGAGGGTCTTGTTTTCATGGAAAACTGTTTTAGATAACTCCCTTCTCTAACAAAAAAAGAAAGCTCACCTCAATGGATTCGGGCAGTTAACTAAGGTGCCCGGCAGAAAGGGAAACGGCGAGGGTTTCAACGTCTCGCCGCATTCAAGCAAAGCGGCCCGGATCTATAGACTATTCGACCGGTCTATTCTCCTTGCAAAAAAAAGAAGAACAAAAAGAGGAAGAGTGCGTTTGCGTTGCCGTCGACGTTGCCGCACTCTTCCTCATACCACCTGCGGTTTAGCTATCGGAATAGCTTATGTTTTCTCTCTGGACCGGAGCCGGGTATCAGCCGTTCTCACTGGTCGCCGCCGCCCTCAAAGTTCTTGAAGGCGATGACGAGAGCGCTCACAAGGGAGACGGTGCACATGCCGGCACAGACGGCCAGGCGAAAGGTGTCCTTGAAGACGAAGGCACCAAAGATAAGTGAAACCAGGAACAGCACCATGAGAAGACCGACAAGAACGCGATCTCCCATGGACAACGGCTCCTGGCCGGGAGGCTTTTGATTGGACATTTCTGAAACCCTCTTGCCTGAGCTCTTAGCTCACGAAGAAACGAGAACGGGCTCACCGTCCTCCTGCCCGGGCTTGAACCAGTATTCGGCCTTGACACCGGCGACGGTGCCGTCCAGACCGGCTTCGGCCAGAGGCGCGAAGACCGAGTCTTCCAGGAGCATCACCTCCAGGCAGGAGGCACTGGCGAACTGCCGGTAGCCCTCGGGCTTGGCGCGCAGGTGGATGGCCGCGAACTGCCGCGCCATGTTCTCGCTGCGGGCAGCCACGATGGTATAACCCGTGCCCTCGCCGCCGGGACCCCAGTGCAGAATCGCGTAGAGCGTGAGCACCGACGAACTAGCTTGTTGCATGAAAGACTCCTTACACGCTGACTTGTTGAACAAACAACAGCACGGCCTGTTCCTGCCGGCTGCGGTCACCAGAGACCGGCGGGCAGCGCTCGCCAGTCTCCCTTGCTACTTGGACTTGCCGGAAAAGCCTTTCGGCAACTGCCAGCCGAGCCCTTCCATGTCCTTGATGGAGTAGGTTTCGTCGAGGGTGAGGGAAAGCAGAAACTTGCTCACCTTGGATGAGACCCGCACCTGACCGGCCGCGCCGGGGCTCAGTTCGATCCCATCGAGATTGACCCAACCAGGAGCACCGGGCCGCGTCACGGTCACCCCCTGGATGGCGGTGATCCTGATGCGGTTGTCGGTGCCCTGGTAGGCGAAGGAAGACTGGGCAGCAAGGCGCATGCGGCCTTGCTTGAGCA
>Ga0268298_10003327_pt1 | contig 16549 bp, 16 predicted proteins | sample WWTPWeurt_MetaG_FD_194462 | JGI IMG/M metagenome (GOLD analysis project Ga0268298, IMG submission 194462) | Activated sludge microbial communities from WWTP in Nijmegen, Gelderland, Netherland - WWTP Weurt | ecosystem: Engineered > WWTP > Aerobic digester > Activated sludge | place... | reverse complement strand
CCCATCCAACATACTTTTGATCCTTGTCCCATTAATGCCGAACCTGCCCCTTGCCATTGGGATATTGCTCCTGCGCTTCAGCATCTCTCAAATGGATGTTCCCACGCGTCAATCCTATACGATGGCTGTGGTGGCCCCAGACGAAAGGTCCGCCGCCTCGGGCGTAACCGCCATTGCGCGTTCGGTTGGCGCATCTCTTTCCCCCGCCCTCACCGGACTGTTTTTCAGCATCCCTGCTTTGTTCAGCGCCCCCTTCTTCTTCTGTGGTGGACTCAAGATCGCATATGATCTGCTCCTATGGCGCGAGTTCCGCCTCATCAAGCCGCCGGAAGAGTCGTAATAAGGATGTAGGGGCAAAGCATTGCTTCGCCCCTACAATAAATAATTGGAGGAACCACCATGTCCACTGCACCAAAATCACAAACCCTGCATATTGCTGAACTGGTCAATTATCAGGAAGGCTCCGTGGTGAGTCGCCAGATCCCCAAAGCCGAAGCGGGCAATGTCACCCTGTTCGCCTTTGACAAAGACCAGGGCCTGAGCGAACACACCGCTCCTTTTGATGCCCTTGTTCATGTGTTGGAAGGCGAGGCCGAGGTGACCATTTCCGGCCAGCCATATTGGTTGAATGCAGGGGATGCCATCATCATGCCTGCGAACGAGCCGCACGCTTTGAAGGCCATCCAAAAATTCAAGATGCTGCTAACGATGATCCGCGCTTAAAACAAATGCCGCAGAGAAGAGTCTCTGCGGCATTTGTTTATTTTCGCAAGTGGTTCTCGAATTCGGCAAAGTCCACGTTGGCGGTCATATCGAGGTTCAACGGAGTGACGGCGACCTTTTTCTTTTTTCGCAGCACATATACATCAGTATCCTGCTGTTCGTGGTCGAGGTTGTTATCAAGCCGGTAGCCGATGGAACCCGGTTCGTCCCATGAAGCTCGTTTGGCGGGCATTGGTTCATAGTATCGGAGGCGGGAAAGGCGCGAGACCTCCCACTCCGTTTCAGGCGTGGCGTGACGCGGTACTTCCACTTTCATCAAGTCCACCCCTTTGAACTGTTTGTTATCCAAAAGCATTCTGGCAAAATAAGCGGCAAAGTATCCCGCTGTGCTGAAGTCGATATCATCTGAATGGCTGAGATGATAGTGCGGGTCGGTTTCGAGCGAGACGGCCAGCGAAAGAAAGCCCAGTGAGGCTGCTTCCATGGCCGCGCCCACCGTGCCCGAGATGGTGATGCCCAGCCCGACGTTCTCACCGTAATTAATGCCGGAGACGATGATATCCGGTTTGTGCGGGACGATCTCCAGAATGCCGTGCAGGACAGCCTGGGCCGGGGAGCCGCCCACAGCATACACGCTCCATTCCTGACCGTTGACCTGCACCTGCTCTTTGCGAATGACCCCGTCTGAGGTGCTGGGCAGGCTGCGGCCCATACCGGTGGATTGTTCGCGTGGCGCCGCGACAGTGACATACCCGATCTTGGCGAGTTCGCTGGCGGCTGCCCATAGCCCGGGCGAGCGGATGCCATCGTCATTGGTGAGAAGGATGTGGGGTTTGGTTTTATTCATAGGGTGAGATTATAAGGTTGGATGATGAAAACAAAAAGAAGCGGTTACTCCGCTTCTTTTATGGTGCTCCCGGCAGGACTCGAACCTGCGACCTATTGCTCCGCAAGCAAGCGCTCTAATCCACTGAGCTACGGAAGCATTGATTAATGCGGGCGGTATTTTACTGTATAGTACGGGGACGGTCAAGGTGCGGGTTTCGACCATGCGGAGGCGCATGATAATGGTGTATTTCACAGGATTTTTAGACAATGGAACGAAATTGCTGGTATAAATCAACCTGGACGTTCATCATGAATAGTGGAAGCGCGATGTGATGAAGAAATTCACTCAAAAAGAACTGGATACCCTGATCGAGGCCAAGTTCAAAGGCTTGAAAGAGGATGTCGATGCTGGCCGGGCAGATTGGCACGAGGAGGATCGATCGACAGCCGATTTTATGTTGGCCAAGTTGCTGCATGCCGCGCTAAGCAATGCCCGTATGAGCGGCGCGGATCTGAGCCGGGCACGGTTGATCGGGGCTAATCTTAGCGGCGCGGATCTGAGCAAGGCAGACCTCATGGGAGCCAATTTGTGCAAGGCCAACTTGAGCGGCACCAACTTGAGCGGGGCGCGGCTGATATTTTCCTTTCTTTTAGGTGCGAACCTAAGCGGCGCGAATCTGCTCGGCGCAGACCTTAAAGAGGCGAAATACGACCGGGAAACTCAATGGCCGGAAGGCTTTGACCCGGTTTCGGCGGGTGCCATCTTCAAGCCTTGAGAAATTGACTTGCCCAATCCTAAAAACGCCAATATAATAGCGGCTGCATGCGGGAGTCGCCAAGCGGTAAGGCATCAGCCTTCCAAGCTGATATTCGCGGGTTCGAATCCCGTCTCCCGCTCTGTTTAGCGGTTAGCCATTAGCATTTTAGCGACAAGCCGGAAATGCTGACTGCTAATCGCTAATTGTTTTCCGGGCCCGTGGCGCAGCGGTTAGCGCAGGCGACTCATAATCGCTTGGTCGCAGGTTCGAATCCTGCCGGGCCCACAATTTGTTCGTACGCCTTGGATGTAGGGTGCGAACAAATTTTAATTTTTGGATTGCGATTAAATCAAGACGGACGGGATGAACCCGTCCGTCTTTGTTATTTCAATTGGGACTTTATTTCTTCGTAAATTCCGGGTGTGGCGGCGAGGAAGGAGAGGGGGGCGGAGAGGAAGTCTTCGCGGCCATCGATGGAGGTGACCCTGGCTCCGGCCTCTCTGGCAATGAGGCCTCCGGCGGCCACGTCCCAGGCTTTGAGTTTGTATTCCCAGAACCCATCGAAGCGGCCTGCGCCCACGTAACAGGCATCGAGTGCGGCGGATCCCAGCCGACGTACACCCTGGGTCATTTTGCCGAGGCGTTCAAAGTATTTGAAGTTATCCAGTTCAGTATTCCAGGTGTCGTAGGGGAAACCGGTGACCAGCAGGCTTTTTTGTAATTCGGTGGCGCCGGATACTCGAACCCTTTTCCCATTCAGGTATGCACCCTGCCCGCGCTCAGCGGTAAAGAGTTCTTCACGTAACGGATCGTACACAGCGCCAAGAGTCATGACCCCGTTGCTGGCAAACCCGATCGATACGCAGAAGATGGGAATATGGTGTGCGTAATTGACAGTGCCATCCAATGGGTCAATGTACCAGATATCCTCGTTCTTTCCTTCAATGCTGCCGCTCTCTTCGGCAAGGATGTGACTGTCGGGGAAGCGTGCCTGGATCTCACCCAGCAAATAGGCTTCAGAGGCATGATCGGCTTCGGTCACAAGATCAATTACTCCTTTGTAATGAACCGTGTGTTCTTTGTTATATCCCTCACGCAGGATGGATCCGGCTTCGCGGGCGAGTCTTTCAAGGTCAGTGATAGTCGGTTTCATTTGTCTCCGTTACCAAATGCGGCGGCCTAACGCGGAGAGGGCAAAATCTACAGCGAGGGAGGCGGTTCGGTTTTGTATATCGAGAATAGGGTTGACTTCGACCAGGTCCATGCCGACCAGTTTGCCGGTTTCGGCGACCATCTCACAGGCGAGATGCGCTTCACGTTGACTGAGACCGGCGGGAACGGGTGTCCCAACTCCGGGGGCGTGCTGGGGGTCGAGCGAGTCCAGATCGAGCGAAAGGAAGATGCCATCCACATCGCGGCTGACCCGTTCGATGGCTTTTTCCACGGCATTGACCATCCCGTAGCGATCAATCTGCTCCATACCCATTACCAGCGACCCCGCCTTCTTTAGGTTGGCCTTTTCTCCGCCATCGAGATCACGCGCGCCAATGACGGCGATCTTACCCGGGTCGATCACGGGGATGGCTTCATCCCACAACTGCACAAGACTCTTGTCTCCCAGCCCGGCCAGGATGGCAAGCGACATGCCATGGATGTTGCCGGAGGGGGTGGTTTCGGCTGTATTGAAATCACCGTGCGCGTCAATCCAGATGACGCCGATCTTGCGGTTGCGAGCCGCGCCTCGCACCGAGCCGATGGAAAGGCTGTGGTCGCCTCCGAGGATGAGGGGAAAATTCCCCGCTTGTATGGAGGTGGCGACTGCTCCCGACACACGGCGCGACATGGGGATGATGCAGTCAAGGTATTTCAGTTTGGGGTTGGTGATCTTGCACATTTCTGCGATGGGTACTTCCACGTTACCCTGGTCGCGGACCTCGTAGCCGATGTCTTCAAGTTTTTTCTGTAGGTGGGCGTATCGAATCGCGCTGGGACCCATATCCACACCGCGGCGGTCGGCGCCAAGGTCGATGGGGACTCCGATAATATCGATCTGCATGATGTTCTCCTGAAATTAAAATATCAAATTGTTGTGGGTGAGTAAACGGTGACGCGATTGCGTCCATCCGATTTGGATTGGTACAAGGCATGGTCTGCAAAAAGCAGCAAGGCTTCTGCAGAATTGGAGTGGGCAGGATAGGAGGCGACTCCTGCGGAAAAAGTGCATTTTAATTTCCTGCCATCATATTCGACTTCCATTTGTTCAAATTGCTGACGGAATATTTCTGCGCGTTCAAAAGAGGATCCCGGGGTGGCGTCTGGCATGAGAATGATGAATTCTTCGCCACCATATCGACAGACGATGTCGCTGCGGCGTGTGTTGTTTGATAAAAATCCGGCCAGCGCCTGCAGGACGATATCCCCGCATTTATGGCCATAAGTATCGTTGAATTGTTTAAAGTGATCCACGTCAAGGATGATCACTGAAAATGGAGTTCCCTCACGGACGGCTTGAGCGAAATCCTTATCCAGCGCCTCTGCAAAAAAACGGCGGTTGAATACGCCGGTAAGAGGGTCACGGATGGCTTGCTCCTTGAGTTGATCTTGAAGTTTTTGATTTTCCTCCAGTTTTTCCCGCAGGGATTGATTCAATGATTTGAGTTGGTTTTCGAGTCTCTTCCGCTCGGTGACATCTCTTGCGAGAATGACGCGTCCTTCCAATACATTCATTTTGTTATAGATCGGGGTAATCGTGATTTCCAGTGTATGGACAGGGTCGCCGGGGATTTCGATTTCCTCACGCGAATATTCGGTGAAAAAGAAGCGCTTAAGTAACTGTGGCCAATGGTGGAACACATCGATCGGGTCTTTTCCTATGATCTCATGAAGGGATTTGCCCAATTGTTTCTGTGCAATGGCATTGGCATCCACCATCTGGTCATTCGCATCCACGACGAACACCATCTCCGGAATGTGTTCCATGACCGAATCGCGTGCGATCGGGACCAGGTCGAACAGGCGCAAGCCAAAGATGCTTGCGACGATCAGGGTGGCGGTTATGTTGAAGAACAAGGGAGTGAGGTCGACCGGCACTGAAAAGATGGGGAGTAACCCCGGCGCGATCTGGTAGATCATGTTGATAAAGAATGGGATGACTACGGCGCCGATCAGGTAAGGAGTTTGCCTGCGGTACATGATCCGCGAGGTAAAGAAGCGCCAGGTTAAAACGCCAATGGCTATCATGTTCAGGATGTAACTTTGAACCAGCTGTACCCAGTACATCGGTCCGCGACTGATGATCAAAGGCCCGCCGGTTTCTGCCGCCAGATGCGTGGATGTGTAATACAGGTGAAACCATTGTTCCGAAAACAGCAGCAGGATCGATGTAGCGGGGATGACCCAGAACAGCAATATCGCCGCCTTGTTTGCCATCCACCCGTCAATTTGGGTGTAGCGCAGGGAGAAAAAGAACCACAAGACTGGTACCGATACGATGCCAATATTTTCGATCTTCAGCCAGAAATGTTTTTCCTCAAGGGAATAAGAAAGCGCGATCATGGCATAAGCGAAAGACCAGATTCCCAGCCCTAATAGGACCTGAGACATTAAACGAATGCCGGTCTTTTGCGGCCTTCGTAAAAGGATTACCGCAATGGTAAAAGCCGCAATTGCATTGGCGATCAAAATGATCGCGAAAATGATCCACTTGAAATCCATTTAGGGAATGCCCGACGGGCTAGGCGGTACGATAATACCCAACATCCACAGAGTAGACCTGCCCGCGTTTGATCACCTGCTTGATGAGGTTGGTCCCATAACGGTAGCCCATTTGGCGGTAATCGGAAACAGAGAGAATGAGGATATCGGCCTGCTTGCCAACTTCAAGAGATCCGATCGTGCCGGCTCTGCGAATGGCGTGCGCAGAATTGATCGTGGATGCGGCGATGGCTTGAGCGGGTGTCAGTCCCATGTAGCGGCACGCCAATGCCAGTGCAAATTGCATAGACTCGTTCCATGAGGTGCCAGGGTTGCAATCGGTCGCCAATGCCAACATTGCATCCGCGGCCAATAATTTTTTCGCAGGAGTGTAATGCCGCTCGGCAAGACCAAATGGAGTACAAGGCAGGGCAACGGCGACAGTGTCAGATTTTCCCAACGCTTCAATATCCGCATCAGACGTGACCACAAGGTGGTCGGCCGACGCAGCTCCCAACTCCGCTGCAAGCGCAGCCCCGCCGAGGTTGTCGAACTCATCAGCGTGGATCTTGAGTGGGAAGCCTAGTGACCTTGCCCGGTCCAGGATCTGACGCGATTGATCGAGAGTGAAGGCTTTTGTCTCACAGAAAACATCCACAAAAGGCAATGCCTTTCGTGGCGCATGAGTCTCCCACCATTCCTTGAGCATGGGCAACATGGTGTTGGTGATTTCATCTGTATACCCTTGAGGATTGTCTTTATATTCAGGGGCAATGGCATGTGCGCCGAGAAAAGTGAATGCCAATTCAAGTGGGCTTTCGTCGCTCAGCGCCAACAAAGCCTTTAGTAATCTTAATTCGGTGGATGTCTGCAAACCATATCCTGTCTTTGCTTCAGCAGTGGTGGTGCCATGCCTGAACATGCGTAATAAACGTGGGCGGGTCTGTGCCATCAAAGTTTCCATGCTGGCTGTTCGTGTCGCTTTGACCGTGGATAAGATCCCACCACCTGCAGCCAGGATATCCAAATAAGGAGTACCCGACATCTTCAACTCAAATTCATTTGCCCGGTCTCCTGCCCAAATAATGTGTGTATGCGGATCGACAAATCCCGGCATGACCACACAATGCCCTGCATCCAGGGTTGGCTCATCGGGGTAAGCGCTTCTAAGTTCTTCTGTGGTTCCTGTTGCGATGATCTTTTCATCGCGCATGACAAGGGCACCATTTTCGATCAGGCCAAGGGAGCCGAGCGCCGTCCCGCGCTGGGGACCGCCTTTCAGTGTAAGAAGTTGGGATGCAGAGTGGATAAGCATATCTACCGCCGGGTTTAAGATGTTAATTGCGAGTCAATTTAACCACAGAAAAGCCGATAAAGGACAGGAATGATGCGAAAACTTTGTGTTTTTTTCGATTCTGGCTGATATTCCCACAAAATTACCCACCTTGCGAATTTGTAATGGCGTATGACCGATTTGGGGGAGTTGCCTTTTTAGACAAAACAAGTAAAATATAAAGCATCGTGAGAAATTATTCTCAGGAAATTCCAAAGAAAGGAGAAATTACCATGTTGTTCTCACCCAAGGAAAAAGGTCAGGGTCTCGTCGAATACGCTTTGATTCTCGTTTTGGTCGCCATCGTTGTTATTGCTGCGTTGATGATCCTCGGCCCCATGATCGGCAACGTGTTCAGCAAGATCAACTCCAGCCTCTCCGGCGTGTAATCGCTTCGCTGAGTATATTGCAAACCATATAACCCACCCCGAAACATGTTTCGGGGTGGGTTCTTTTATACTCTTAACTCTAAGCTTAAATACATTGAATTTCATCCATTTTTCCTGCAAAATGGATGTACTGGTTTGGGTGTGATTATGGTTGATAAAATTTCATAAAAGGAGGTATTATGCCATGCTGTTTTCGCTGAACGAAAATGGCCAGGGACTGATGGAATATGCATTCATTCTTGTTTTAGTCGCCATCGTTGTCCTGGTGTCCTTACTGATCCTTGGTCCTTTTATTGGAAATGTTTTTAGCAAGATCAACGCGAGCTTATCAGGCATATAACGAATCTCTCAAAAAACCCATGCACCTTTGTAAGGCTAACATTATTGTTAAGGAATCGCAGAATGTCGCACTTGCGTTTTTTGGTAGTCATTGTAAAATAAAGTCAATCTCAGGAAGGCCTCTTGAGAAATTTATAAAGAAAGGAGTAAAAACGCCATGTTGTTCTCACCCAAAGAAAAAGGCCAGGGTCTTGTTGAATATGCTTTGATTCTCGTTTTGGTTGCCATCGTTGTTATCGCGGCTTTGATGATTCTCGGCCCGATCATCGGCAATGTATTCAGCAAAATCAACTCCAGCCTTTCCGGCGTGTAGTTTTGTCAAGGCTCGAATAAAAAGTCCTGTCGGGATGACAGGACTTTTTATTTTTTAACGGGCAATGGATGCAAATGAGCATGAGGCCGTAGAGATTTTTTGGGTCTGCTTGTCAATCCATTTGCATTCTCCTCAGGGCTAGTAACCCAATGATATTAAATACCACTGCGGTCAAGGCCACAAAAATAAACCCAAATTGCTGATAGATAATGGCTGCGAGCGATGCGCCTAAGGCACGTCCCAAAGCGTGCCCGGTGACGTTGATGGAAAGCAGGGTTGCCCGCGCTGATGGGACCAATTCCGTTACCATCGGGATGTGACTGACTATGACATACTCGAACGTGATATAGAACAGGAAGAGGCCGATCAGTGCCCCGGTTTGAGTACGGCCGATAAATGGGAGCAAGATTGAGGCGAAGGAGTTGGCGATCAGGCCGATGGCAAGCGCGCGAGGTTTGCCCAACCTGTCTGTGGTCAGGGCTACAAGGCCTTCACCGCTTAATTCCGAAATGCCGATCACAGCTGAAGCACCTGCCAATGCAGCGATTTTCAACCCAAATGAATCTTCCAGCCACACCCCAAAGATCACATTGACCAATTCGTTGGCGGCGCTGCCCCATAGCGCGATGGAAATTCCCGCGAGCGCAGGGAAGGATCGTAAAACGGCGCGATATCCATCCATTGAATTAGTGGTGGGTTCGTGATGCGGATCTTCGCTGGGGACGATGCGCCAGACAACAAAGAAAACGATCAAACCGAGTATTGTGAATAAAGGAAAAGGCGCAGACCACCCGAAGCGGTCGATTAGAAAACCTGCCACCGGTACGCCAATGATGAATCCCATGGACCAGGCCACTTCAGTTACGGCCAACGCTGTCCCGCGTTGGTGATATGGGATGCGGTCCCCGAAGTAGGCTTGCATGGAAGGGTCGAACAGGAATTTGCCGATCATGGCGAGTCCAAGCGCAACGGCAAGAGTCCATAGGGCGGGGTGGATGGCAACGATGCTCATTCCAAAGGCGAAGATGCCAAGCCCCAGAAGCATGCCAAACCTCCTGCCACGTAGATCGGCAATGGGGCCAAGTAGCGGGCTTGTGGCTCCCAGCAAAGAGCGCATTGTCATTAGGAGTGACATGGTGGAGAGATCCACACCGAGTCCACGGGCGAAGATGGGCAGGAAAGGATAGATCATCCGATGAGCGGTGTTGATCACCGTACGAACGACCATGAAGGCCAGGAGTTGAAAACGGATCTTCAAGGGTGGGCTCAATTACCCGGTTTGACCGACAACAGAGAGCGGGTGAGGAAGTAGGCTGCCAGCCAAGTCAACAGGTTTAAGCCGACGAAGAAGCCGATGATGACATAATTCCCTGAATTAAAAATGGGAGATGGCGGCGGGTGCATGATATTCTGCGCGGTGGAGAATACCACTCTCAACACAAGGATAAAGAGGATATTTGCTGAGGAGGTCAACCAGGGGATGCTGAATAACCACAAGCCCAGTTGGAGCAGAATGCCGGTGATGGCAAAGATCAGGGCAAGCCGAAAACGGGGTTCTGCCAGAAATAAGCCGTTCCAGTTACTCTGCATGGCCAACATGGAAAGAGGCAGGTAACTGACCCAGAACAGGATGCCAGTTCGGCCGAGGGCGGCGCTCCAGGTGTGGAAAAGGTCACGTCGCAGGAGCAGGCCTAAAAGTCCGGTGAGAGCCGCAGCGAAGAATGCGATCTCGGCAGTCAGCACCCAGGCTCCATGCAGATAAACGATGCGGACGTTCGATCCCAGAGACTTTTCTTCGGGACCAAAAAGGGCCAGGATCGCGATCATGCCAACTGTAACGATAAAATAGACAAGCGGGGATTTTGAGTTTTTCATGCGCTGGATTTTAACCCTTTGGCAGGTATTTTGCAGTGTCATTAATCAGTTCCACCTGAGTGTCAAGTGGGATAAAATCCCATGCGGTGTAAGACCAAACGGACTGAAAGGTTTTGGAAAAAATGGCTTATTGGCCCCTGATTGTGATCGTGTTTCAATTGATCTTTTTGGAGGGGATTCTCTCCATTGATAATGCAGCAGTGATCGGCGCACTCGTTTCGCCGCTACCGGATAACGAAGAAGTTCCGTGGCCGGGTGCGTTCAATAAACTGGGCCAGGCCCTGCATCCGTTCCTTGGGTTTCAGCGGATGGCGGCGCTGCGAGTCGGTCTATTGGGTGCTTATGTTGGCCGTGGCGCGATGCTCTTCCTGACAAGTTTCCTGATTCACAATTCATGGATTAAATTAATCGGTGCAGTGTACTTGATCCATCTGGCTTTTGATAATCTTGAAGATATGACAGGCGGGGATGATGGGGAAGAGGGTGTTGCCCCGATCAAGGCGCGATCTTTCTGGGCTACGGTCCTGACCGTGGAGATCATGGACCTGATCTTCAGCATCGACAACGTGGTGGCAGCGGTATCTCTTTCGGATAAGATCTGGGTGGTGATGACCGGGGTGGGCATCGGCATACTGACAATGCGCTACGCGGCGGGAATTTTCAGCTATGCAGTGGAACGCGAGCCGATCCTGAAGCAGGCGGCATATATCCTTGTATTAAATATCGGCGTGGAATTGATCCTTGATCAGGTGTGGCATATCGAGATCTCGGACCTGATTCGGTTTGGCGTATCTGTGGCTACCATTGCTCTGGCACTGGCGTATGCTCATTTTCCGGTGCTGCAAAAATTCCGCTTTGTATTGGTCTGGCTTGCCAGGGGAATAGGCATCGTGAACGAATTTGTGGACTGGTTGTTCATCCCTGTTAAGGAGACCTTCAATCTGGTCTTCAGAATTTTTACACGTACCCCAAACTCACAACCTTCAGAATAAAAGAGAAGCGAGGTGATAAACACCTCGCTTCTCTTTTTAAGATTTCAATTCCTTTTCCATCCATACCAGGTGGATGGTGCCGAGGTGTGGGGTGGGCAACCCTGCGATGTGATAGCCATGTTTTTCGAAGAAAGCCGTGGCAGTGACGCGCGCCATGGCGCCCAATGTTTTGAAGCCCATTTCACGGGCTCGCTTTTCGACGGTTTCCACCAGGAACTTTCCGACGCCCTTGTGCTGGCGCTCGGTGGCAACGGCCAGGTGCGATACCTGCCCCACCCCTGCTGTTTTCTCGAACAATTTGATCACACCCAATATTTCTGCGGTCTTTTCATCCACTGCCATGAAGTGCTCACTGATGGGTTCATAATCATCCTTTTCAGTACCCTTGGGGTGACCCCAGGGTTCCCGCAGCACTTTATATCTAAGCGCATAATAGGCTTTAAAATCTTCACGGGTCTTGGGTGTTTTTATTACAGGCATGATCCCTCCGCAACGTATTCTTCAATTCCATTATACTGCCCAAGCCGGTTCCCGGGCTGTCCGCACAAAACTGTCAATCCTTTTCCTTGACATGGACTTTTACAATCGGGTACACTGGCTGTGGTTGGGGAGTAGCCGCCTGTTCCCCACAGGATGGATTGTCGTCAAACCATTGGTGCAAACACCATCGGCGATTCATACGCAAAGATGCGTTGGCAAGACCACCACGGTGATTCGTGGTGGTCTTTTTTTAACTCACTCAGGAGACGATTAATGGCTGTCGATATTAAGGAAGGCGCATCACCGGATATGGCGTGGCACGCGCTGGGCGCGGAACAGGTTCTGCGCGACCTCAAGGTTCATGAAGAAGGCCTGACCACTGTAGAGGCGGAGAAACGGGTTGAACACTACGGCCCCAATCAACTGCGCGAAGCCCCGCGCCCCGGTTTTCTTGCCATGCTGTGGGACCAGCTCAATAACTTCGTTGTGATCCTCCTCATCGTCGCTTCGGTCATTTCGGCGCTGCTTGGAGATTACGTGGAAGCCATTGCCATCATGGCCATCGTGGTCTTGAACGCGGTGCTGGGGATCATCCAGGAGCAGCGTGCGGAACAGGCCCTGGCGGCCTTGAAGAAATTGGCCGCGCCCGAGGCACAGGTGATGCGCGACGGTTCGCGTAAATCGGTGCCCGCCTATAATTTGGTGCCCGGCGACATCGTCTTTCTCGAAGCGGGGAACTTCATCCCTGCCGACCTGCGCCTGCTCGAAGCCGTCAACCTGCGGGTGGAGGAGGCTTCCCTCACAGGCGAGTCACTGCCGGTGCAAAAGAACGCAGCCACTGTTTTGGATGAGAACGTCCCGCTTGGCGACCGCAAGAACACAGCTTTCATGGGAACCGTTGTCTCCTATGGGCGCGGGCGTGGCGTGGTTACCAGCACTGGCATGAGCACTCAATTGGGTCTTATTGCCACCATGTTGCAAAGTGTGGAGGCCGAAGAAACCCCGTTGCAGCGCCGCCTCGACAACCTCGGAAAATCCCTGAGCATCGGTTCGCTGATCCTGGTGGCGGTTGTCTTTATTGTGGCGCTTATCAACTACACCGAGATCGGTTCGCTTTTCTCCGCCCCGGTCGAATACTTCAAAGAATTTGCGGGCGAGATCACCGAGGTCTTCATTATCGCCATCAGTCTCGCCATCGCTGCGGTGCCCGAAGGCCTGCCCGCCGTAGTGACCATCTCCCTGGCGCTCGGCATGCGCGAGATGATCCAACGTCATGCGCTCATACGCAAACTATCCTCGGTGGAGACTTTGGGTTCAGCCACCACCATTTGTTCAGATAAGACCGGGACGCTCACACAGAATGAGATGACGGTCACGCGCCTCTGGGCCGACGGGCAATTTGTCAGCGTTTCAGGGACCGGGTACAACCCGAGAGGGGATTTCCAAGTGGAAGGCAAGGCTGTGGACGTCAAACAATACCCCGCCATCCTTTCCACGCTTTGGCTCGGTGTGCTAAACAATGATGCCGAGATCGAGATCACCGGTGAGACTGATTCACAAAAGACCTATCGCATCGTCGGCGACCCCACCGAAGGGTCTTTGCTGGTGGCCGCAGCCAAGGCGGGTGCGATCCATGTGGAGATCGACGAAGCCTACCCGCGCGAGAACGAAGTGCCCTTCGACTCGGAACGCAAACGCATGATCACCATCCATGATGTTCAAAGGCCGAACGCCAGTGACCCTTCGCCATTCTATGATGAGAAACACAAGGATTGGGATGTCATCGCCGTCAAAGGCGCGCCTGATATCATACTGACGCTTTGTTCCAAATACCAGGGCATGGACGATAAACCACGCGACCTGACCGATGGTATGCGTCAACAGATCCTGGCTTCCAACGACGCCATGACCAGGGATGCCCTGCGCGTGCTTGGATTCGCCTACCGCCTTGAAAAGAATGTTCCCGATAATATGGAGGAAGTCCGAACCGAGGAGTTGGAAAAAGACCTGGTCTTCGTTGGTCTGATGGGTATGATCGACCCGCCGCGTACCGAGGTCAAACCTGCTCTTGAAAAGGCGCGCCATGCGGGGATTCGCACGGTGATGATCACAGGGGACTTCCCCAACACCGCCAAGGCAATTGCCGAATCCATTGGCTTGCTGCGGCCCGGCAAGAAAGTGCTGACTGGTGCGGCGTTGGATGATATCGATGATGCGGAATTGAAGAGCATAATCGAAGATACCGATGTGTTCGCCCGTGTCTCCCCTGAACATAAAATGCGCATTGTGGATGCGCTGCAGGCCAATGATGAAGTGGTTGCCATGACCGGCGATGGGGTCAACGATGCGCCTGCCATCAAACGCGCCGATATTGGTGTGGCAATGGGGATCACCGGCACCGATGTGGCCAAAGGGACCGCCGATATGGTGTTGACGGACGATAACTATGCCAGCATTGTTTCGGCTGTCGAACAGGGACGCATCATCTACTCGAACATCCGCAAGTTCGTGTTCTTCCTGCTCTCTTCGAACGTGGCAGAGATCATGATCATCTTCCTTGCAACCCTTGCCGGCCTGCCCGCGCCGTTGACCGCCATTCAACTGCTCTGGCTCAACCTCATCACCGACGGCGCGCCTGCACTCGCATTGGCGATGGAAAAAGGTGACCCGGATATCATGGACCAGAAGCCGCGCTCCAAGTCTGAGCCGATCGTCAACCGCTCGATGGGAGTCGGTATCCTCGTGCAGACCTTTGCTCAAACCGGCGCGGTACTGACCGCCTTTGTGATGGGGTTGGCATGGCATCTCGAAGCAGGAGCCGTCATCCCGTCCGGCGTGAACGTGTTGTCCTTCGTCCTCGCCCACGATTGGCGCGGTGTGGATGTTCAAACTGCGGAGACCATGGCATTCGTCACGCTCTCGATGGCGGAGTTGTTCCGCGCCTATACCGTCCGTTCGGAGCGCGCCTCGATCTTCAGGATCGGGGTCTTCTCCAACCGCTACATGCAATATGCGGTGGGTCTTTCTGTCGGTTTGCTGCTGCTGGTTACCGGGCTGCCTTTCCTTCAACCGATCTTCAATACTCACTTCTTAAGCATACAGGAATGGGGTTTGGTGATCGGCCTGGCGCTCGTACCCGCCATTGCAGAAGAGGTGACGAAGTTCTTCCTGCGAAGGGTGGAAAAGTGAGATCGAAAATCTCCCGCACAATGCGGGAGATTTTTTTATTGTGACGTTCGTCCATTGAAAATAAATCGAAAGACAATACAATTTGAACCATGACACATGAACGCGAACGCAAAAGCCTGATCGCCGTCAACCTTGGCCTGGGTGTCAATGTTTTCCTGGCAATGGTCAAAACGACTTTTGGCGTATTGGGTCATAGCCCGGCGCTGCTGGCCGAAGGCATCAATTCCACTTCGGATGTAGCCTACTATATTGCTGCCAGCATCTTCGTGCGCATGGCCAATAAACCGGCCGATAGCGATCATCCTTATGGACATCGGCAGTTCGAGAGCATCGGTTCGCTGTTGATCGGTTCCTTCGTCATTACTACTGCCCTCGCCGTGTTTTGGGATGCGGTGGATAAGATCTGGGATTTTGCCGATGGTGTGGCTGGCTTTACAACCTCCCATCCCTTTGCTTTGTATGTGGCTTTGGGTACGGTCGTGATTAAGATCTTTTTGACACGGTACATCCGCAGGCTGGGACGAGAAACGCAAAACCCTGTTGTAGATGCATTGGCGTTCGACCATCGCAACGACCTGTTCTCTGCCAGCGCGGCAACGGTTGGCATCTTCCTGGGGCAGCGCGGGTTTCCGTGGGTGGATCCGCTGGCGGGTGCACTGGTGGCAGTACTCATCTTTCGCACCGGGCTTTTTATCCTGCGGGAATCTTCCACCGACCTGATGGCGATCATCCCAAGTCGCGACCTGGCCCAGCGCATCTCGGACCTGATAAGCGGGATAGACGGTGTGACCCAGTTGGAGGAATTACAGGCGCACCGCTTCGGGCCCCACATTGTAGTGAACCTCACCATCGGCATCGACGGCGCTTTGAGCGTGTTCGACGGTGACCGCATTGCCAGTAGCGTCGAAGAAGTGCTGCTGCTCTCGGTCCCGAACGTGCGCCGTGTGCATGTTCATTATCATCCGGCCGTATCTGAACATGCCGGGATGACCATCGATCAGATCCTCGAACCGCATCGGAAATACAACGCCCCGCATCACCCGGAATATTATGAATAAAAACAGCGCGGACGAATTCGTCCGCGCTGTTAGTTTAAGCAAAGTTTATTCTTCCTTCATCCAGCGCTTCACCGCCTCATGCGGATGTTCATACTTTCCCATCGAAGCCAGTAACAAGCCCGGTTCAGGCTCGCACGAAATGGCCTTGCGATGTTCTTCGAACACGAAGCCTTCCGTCACGGCATGGTCCATGGCGGCCAGCAGGGGAGCGTAATAATTTTTGACGTTCAATAAGCCGACGGGTTTCTCATGTGCACCGGTTTGTGCCCAGGTGATGGTCTCGAACAGCTCGTCCCAGGTGCCGAAACCGCCGGGCAGGGCAATATAACCATCTGCGAGTTCGTGCATGCGCGCCTTGCGTCCGTGCATATCGGGCGTCACATCCATACGGGTCAGGCCGGTGTGCGCCAGCGCAGGTGTGTTCATGGAAGGGATGATGACACCGATCACCTCCCCCCCTGCGGAAAGCGCCCCGTTCGCCACTTCTCCCATCAAACCCGTCTTCCCGCCGCCATATATGAGTCGGATGCCGCCTTCGGCCAGGATCGCTCCCATTTGAAATGCCGTCGATTTGTAGTC
>Ga0268298_10003326_pt1 | contig 16552 bp, 14 predicted proteins | sample WWTPWeurt_MetaG_FD_194462 | JGI IMG/M metagenome (GOLD analysis project Ga0268298, IMG submission 194462) | Activated sludge microbial communities from WWTP in Nijmegen, Gelderland, Netherland - WWTP Weurt | ecosystem: Engineered > WWTP > Aerobic digester > Activated sludge | place... | reverse complement strand
CCCCTACCTCTTCGGCAACCTCGCCGTCGGCGCCAGCTCCCACACCGCCACCGGCGTCACCGTCTTGAACGACGGCAACACGACGAACACCTACTCGCTGTCCGTGGCGACCTCCACCGCCGGGTCTCCCTGGTCCATCGGCACGTCACTGCCCACAAGCCCCAACGTGGCGGTGGTCTCCGGGGGGTTCCACGCCACCCGGCCCCTCTTGGGCGATTTCGCGGCGAACGACATCGTGACGGGGACGGCCGCTCTGTGCACAAACGCCGTTTTCTCCATTGACGGCACCCAAACCGGGGTTTCCGTCGGTGTCGGGCAAAACCGCACCCTCTGGTTCCGCCTCGACATGCCCACCGCCTCCGACACCGAATCCACACAAGACCTCACCGTCACCGTCACCGCCAACCCGTAAAGTCAGAGCGAATTTTTACGCAAAGCATCGGACGGAGCTTCGGGGAAACGTCTGGGGATTGAGGCTTCTCGTCGGACTGCGGGCGCGGAGAGACGAGAGGCTGTCTCCCGCCTGAAAAAGGAAGGGGTCTGCGGGAAAAGGGGCGGCGCGGGGTGCTTTTATTCCGCGTTAAGGTCGGGGCCCGGCGTGCCCGCGGGCGTCTTCACGCTTCTTATGTGGGATATCAACGCCGTGATTTGCTCTTGGGACAATTCCTTATTGAATTCGGGCATCTTCCCTTTCACCGCCCCGTGACGAATAATTTTCCTCAGTTCCGCGTCGTCCCGAAGCTGGGTGGCGTCGGTGGTCAAATTAATGTTCGGTCCATAGATTTTTTTTAGCGCGGGATTTCCTTTCCCCTCCGGCCCATGGCAAGACCGGCATTTCGACATAAAGAGAGCCGACCCATCGTCCGCGACGGCCACCCCGGCCATCCCGACCATTAGAAGTCCGACCAGAACCCGTGTTTTCACTGAAAGCCTCCCCTGTCTTCGGAATCCGTCACGTCTTTATTTAGACAGCGCTTATGTATACGGGGCAAACCGCAAATTTTCAAGGGGAAGCGCGGCCCCCCCCGCGGAGAGGATCTTGTTGACAAAATTCCGATTTGGGCGCATATTTAGCGCGTGATCAAAACCGCGGGAAATCGGGCGGAGAGAACCGCCGACCACTCATCACGGGGAGTCCTATGAAAAAATACTTGTTGATGGCCATGGGGTTGGCGGGCGTCGCGGGGCGGGCGGATGGGGCCGCGCTCCTTGAATCTTTTGATTTGCGTCCCTACGGCTCGTTTGAGTACCGGGGCGAACGGGCCGCCAACGAACAGGATTTCGATTCCGCCTTGGCGGACGACCGTCAACAAACCCTCACCCGCGCCCGTCTGGGCCTCGACGCCTCCATCGCGGACGGAATTTCCGGACGCGTCGAATTTGTCCGCGCCCCCAACGGCGGGGCGATCAACAACAACACGCAGTTCGGCAAACCCCCCAGCGACATCAACACCGAGCTTTCGAATTTTTTCATCCAGAACGCGTATTTCGACTTGAGGGGCTTCGGCGGCATTGATCTGATTCGGCTGGGCCGGCAATATTTGGGGAGGCCGGGCGATCTTTTGGTGTATTACGGCCCCGTCAACGACAACGCGTTGACCGTGCGGTCGCTGCAAGGGATCACCGTCAAGGAAAATCTGGGGAAGGTCCAGGCCCAATTGGTCTTCGCCAAAGGGGTGGAACAGGACACCATTCCCCAACCGGGCGTGGGGGGCGACGGCTCCACCGAATTGGACGAGGGGACCAACGCCGGGGACGTCAACCTGTTCTACGCGTTATTGAACACCGACGAGCAATTCAAGCAATCCATCATGAAGACGGAATTCGAGCTCGGGCTTTACCGAGGCATCGATAAAAATTCCAGCCTCTCGAACGACGCCAACGTGATTGACATCATCGACGCGCGGGCCCGTTTTTTCATTCCCATGCCCAACGGGTTGGACGTCCTTTCTTTTTCCGCGGAGTCGGCGTTCAACGCCGGTCATAACCGTGAAACAATCTATGACGGCTTCGGTGTCCCCATCAGCACCACCACCGGGGTTTCCCGTCGGTATCAGGGAAGCGCCGCCCTGATCCGTGTCGGCTACGATTGGCGCGCGCGTTTCCAGGCGCACGGGATTCTCGCGCGATCCTCCGGGGACAAAGACCCGAACGACAACAACGTCAAAGGGTTTCGGGATTTTTCGACCTTGGGCCTGTCGAACGGGGGAGCCACCGGCGGTTTGCCCGGATCGGACTTCCGTTACGGGAAAATATACCACGACAACGTCAACCTGGGCGTCGGGGCGGGACTGGACACGTCCCGGATCGGGGATTTCGGTCTTCGTCTCTTCGGTCTGGGCGTTCAATACACCCTTCCCCTCTTCGACAACCGGCTTTCCTTCAAGGGGGATTATTTTGACGCCCGAGCCGATCGAACCCCCAACGATGGACTGGGAAACCACATCATGAACGAAGTGGATTTGGAAATGCGGTACGTCCATTCCGAAAACGCCAGCGTCGAGTTCGGGTACGCGTGGCTTCGACCGTACGAACGGTTGAACGCCATCCGGTCCACCGCCCTGGGACGTTCCGTGACCGGCAACGACGCCATCCGCATGAGCTACATCAACTTCACCATCAAATTCGGCATGCCGCCGGAACTTCTGTCTTATTAACCGGAAGAACCCCGTTAAGCCACAACCTCTTCGAGGAACGGGGAACTGGTATAATCCCGCTGTGTTGAAGAAATTCGCCCTCGCTGTCCTTTGCGCGTTCGCCCCTCTTTGGGCCTCCGCCTCCCCCGCCCGGTATTATGTCCTGACCGTGACGGGGGTGATCGATCCGGTCGTAAAAAATTACATCTTGGACGGATTGGACCGGGCCAAAGACGACGGCGCGCAAGCGGTGCTGATCCGGCTGGACACCCCCGGCGGCCTTCTGGACGCGACCCGGGACATCGTTCAGGGAATCCTCAATGCGCCGCTTCCCGTCATTGTGTACGTCGGCCCCTCCGGCGCGCGGGCGGCGTCGGCCGGCGTTTTCATCACGCTCTCCGCGGACGTGGCCGTCATGGCCCCCCTCACGCACATGGGCGCGGCCCACCCGGTCCAACTGGGGGGCGGGTCCCCCCTCGGCGGCAACAAAGATCCCAAGGAAGGCAAGAACGATAAAAAAGGCGACAACAGCACCTCCGCCATGGAGGAGAAAATGGTTTCCGACGCCGCCGCCTACGCGCGCGTTCTCGCCACGGCGAAAAACAGGAACGCCGACTGGGCCGAGCGGGCCGTTCGTGAAAGCGTTTCAATCACCGCGGAGGAAGCGTTAAAAAGCAAGGTCATCGACTTGGTCGCGCCCGACGAAGCGACGCTTTTTGCGGCGCTCAAAACGCGGGAAATCAAAAAGAACGGGACCGCGTGGACCGTGGATCTCGTCTCGGCCGCGCGTGTGGATTTCGCCATGAACCTGGTTCGCCGCTGGTTGCACACCCTGGCGCACCCGAACTTGGCGTACATCCTGTTGGTGCTTGGTTTTTACGCGTTGGTCTACGAATTTTCGACACCGGGCATCGGCCTCGGCGCCATCGCCGGGGTCATCTGCCTGACGTTGGCGTTCTTCTCCCTGCAGGTCCTCCCCCTCAATTTCGCCGGATTGACTTTATTGGTCGCCGGCCTCATCATGATGGCCCTCGACGTGCTCGTCGCGTCCCATGGGCTTTTAATTTTCGGCGGTCTATTGTCTTTCGCCCTCGGCTCCCTCATGCTCTTTGACCGGGGGCCCTCCGGCGCGCGGGTCTCTCTCGAACTCATCGCCGCGACCCTGTTGGTCTCGGGCGGGTTTTTTGGGTTCATCCTCAAAAAGGTGTTCGACATCCGCAAAGCCCGCCCGGTGAGCGGGGCCGAAAGCCTCGTGGGCCAGATCGCCGAAGTGCGCGAACACGGGCAGGTGTTTTTCAACGGCGCTCTCTGGACCGCCGAGGGGACCGAGGGCTTGGCGCCCGGGACCAAAGTGAGCGTGCTCGCCGTCCTGGGCACGCGCGTTAAAATTCAAAAAATCAGCTAGGGAGGTCCGCATGTTCGGCTTGGGGTTCGGAACCGTCATTTTCTTGGTCATCGTGGTGTTGGTCTTTATCGCGAACACCGCCAAAGTGCTGAACGAATACGAGCGTTGCGTCATCTTCCGACTCGGCAAATCGACGCGCGCGCTGGTGAACATCGGGGGCGGCGGCAACGGGCCGGGCCTGGTGATTTTGATGCCTTTTATCGACAAACTGGTTCGGGTGAACCTCCAGACCATCACCCTCGACGTGCCCGTGCAGGAAGTCATCACTAAAGACAACGTTCCCTGCAAGGTGAACGCGGTGTGCTATTTCCGAGTCATCGACCCGCAGCGGGCGGTGATTGAAGTTCAAAACTACATCCTCGCCACCAGCCAAATCGCCCAGACGTCGCTGCGCAGCGTGTTGGGGCAGGTGGATTTTGACGAGGTCCTCTCCCACCGGGAAAAAATCAACTCCAAGCTCCAGCAGATCATCGATCAACAAACCGACCCCTGGGGCATCAAGGTGTCCATTGTCGAAGTGAAAGACGTCCAAGTCCCGGAGTCTATGCAGCGGGCCATGGCCCACCAGGCCGAAGCCGAACGAGATCGCCGCGCGAAGGTCATCGCCGCGGAAGGGGAATTTCAAGCGGCCCAAAAATTGTCCGAGGCCGCGCGCATCATCAACTCGGAACCCGCGGCCCTTCAATTGCGTTTTCTGCAAACGGCCAAAGAAATCAGCTCGGACCGGACCTCCACGTTCATTTTCCCGCTCCCGGTGGAGTTGTTAAAGTTTTTTGGGGGAATCACGGAGAAACCGAAAGTCTGACCTTGACTTAGGGCCCACTTCGATCTACCCTTAGGGGAATTTAAAGGGCGTTCGGTTAAAAATCGACACGCCACCGAAGGGAAGAAATGACTGAGCCTTTTGTCCTCATCGTTGAAGACCATCCAGTGACACAAGCCACGCTCCAACGGGAATTGGGGGCGTTGGACTTTCGGACCCACGTCCTCTCAACGGCCGAAGAAGCCTGGGACTACCTCCAAAACAATCCTTCCCCCCACCTTATCATTCTCGATTACCATCTTCCGGGAGAAGACGGTCCCAGTTTGTACCGCAAGATCGCCTTAGATCCCCGCCTTGAAAACATCGCCATTATTCCCTTCACCGCCTTGGCGGACATGAAAAACAATTCCGACGAAGGCCTCCTCACTCTCCAGCGCGGGACCGACAAGGGGTCGGGAAGCCAGCGTTTGGGCATCGTTTCCAAAGGAGGCCATGAGGAGGTGAACACCGTCCCCGGCGCGCTTCTCCTCGCCTTGGCCAACGCCTTGCGCACCATCAATGTTCGCTGCCCCCAAAAACTGATGTTCGCCATCCGCGCGTATTTGCAGGAATTTTCCGATTCCCCCGGAGATGACCCGATGTCGGGTTGGGCTTACTTCCTCCACATGGACAATCCCGAGCCCGACGTATGACGCCCCCCCCCGCCCCCCGGCGGGTGGGCCGAACCCTTTCCCTTTAGGCCCCCATGGACACACGTGTCCTTTTCGCGACCATCGCCTCCACTATCACCACCGCCATTGGATTGGTTCCCTTGATCCAACGGCGGGATCGATTGACGGTTTTTTTCGCCTCTTTCAATCTCTCCCTGTCTTTGTGGTGCTTTGCCGTTATCGTTCCTTTTCTCCCCCTTCCCGAAGGTTTGCGGCTGGCGATCTTCAGAGTTTTGTTTTCCGCGGGCGTATTCACGGGCCTTTCTTTCTACCTTTTCATTTTCGAGTTTCTCCATATCCCCCTGTCCCAGCACAAACACATTTGGCGGGGGCTTTGCCTGGTCGGATTCCTTTTGATTTGCCTGACTTTCACCCCACACATCATTGCGGGTGTCGATTTAACGGCGAATCCCTTCCGTGATATCCCGGGGGCGGCCATGCCGATATTGCTTGCCTACTTGGCTTTCGCCATTGGTTTTCCACTTATTAAGGCCTTCCAAGTCTACCGACAATCCCGGGGCCTCCTTCGAACACAAATCGCTTATGTTTTCTTCGCGATGTTATTTATTTCGGCCGAACTGCTGGCCTACGCGAGCACGATGTATTACAAAAATCTTCCCCCCCACTATTACTTTTTCCAGATTCTTTATTCATTAACGCTGATCTACGCCATGGCCCGCCACCGGTTAATCGACATCGGGGTGATGCTCCGGTATGCCGCGCTCTATTTTATTTTCGCCCTTCTTTTAACCCTCCCGTTATCTATGGTCTTATACTTATCACATCATCGAGGAACCGTTGTGTTCCTGTTGTTCCTCACCCTCTTTGCGACGCCGTTGATTGAAAGAAAATTTTTTGAAACGTTTCGGGACCTCCTCTCAAAATCCCCTCCCCGCCAAGGGGATCATCAATTTCTGGACCAAATCCCCGGCATCAAAAACAAGCTTGCGTTTTCCCCCTCCGTTAAACGTTGGGCCCTCCATTTGTCCGAATCCATCAACCGCCTGATTGAAGTGGACACCGTCACCGTCTTCGTCTTAAATGGAGAAACTCAAAAATTTTCGCCCGTGGCGGGAATGCGGGCCGACCTCCCCCGCATGGATTTGGTGTGCCCTGCCGCCGACGATCCGTTAATCACGTTCCTGAGTTTGACTCAAGGGGCCTTGGGGCCCAGGGACGTGAAAGTCAACACCCCGGAGCGGGCGATCGACATCCTGACGTCGATGCGCCTGATCAAATCGGAATTGTGTCTCCCGTTTTTCAACGGCTCCACGCTTCTTGGTTTTGTTTCCCTCGGAAATAAAATTATTCCGGGAGAGAACTCCTTTGTTTCGGCCAACATAAAGATCTCGGCTTTTCAGAATCTCTTGGAGATCGATCCCACCCCCACCCCCGGTTCTGTGTATATCATCGGTTTGCTTCGACGGGAGGTGGGTGTTCCCTTTCCCAACGACTCCTCCTCGGTCACGCCCCAAACGGTGGCCGAGGCGCTCAACCGCCTCGTCCTCCGAACCGGTTGGGCGGGAAAAATACCCCGGTTGAATCAATTAGGTTTCCGCGCCCAGGCCGCCGAGTTAAGGGATCGTCTCCAAGATTCCTCGCCGCTCTCCCACGATCAGGAAAGAAAATTAAACAGGGCGATTTTGGAACTATTTTACCAGCGGGAACTGACCATGAATCACAAGACCGAAGTCTATCACAGCGACGACTTGCGAAATCTGGGGTTCCTGATCCGGGGGGCGGAAAGTTCCTTGGTGGGAATCCTTTTGACATTGTCGGAAGAATTTAAAATAAGTGAGGATGCCCGCGGACTGAAAACCTTCGTGTCTTCGTGCCTCCACACCCTCGAGCCGATGCTGGCGGGGGAGAAGGGGCCCCTCACCCTCCCACAGCTGCGGCTGCTGACAAAGTTGAGATCGGACGCGGCGATCGCCAGGGTGGAAATTGATCGGCTTATCTCCCCCGGATCATCGAACGAGACCCGATCCCCCTCTTTTGATCTGGGCTCTCTCGCGCGATCCACCGGGGAATCCTTCCTCTACTTCGCCTCGGCGGCGGGCGTGGACCTGCGATTGAGTATTCCCGAAGACAGGGTGTTGGTGCGGGGCGATGCGGCTTTTTTTCGGTACGGGATACTGAGCGTCCTCTTGGAGAAGGCCTTTGAATGGACGTCCCGCGGGGGGAAAGTTTCTCTCGAGGTGAAAGCCGAAACCTCCGGGGCGGTTTTGTCCCTCCGGTGTGTCGGCGCGACGAGCTTCACCGACGCCGACCGCGCCGAGCTCTCCTGTCCCCCGGGGGATCCCCAACGTCCGCCCGTCGAAGGAAAAGAAGAACCCGGTTCCTGTTTGCGGGGGGCCTGGAGGGCGATTCAAACCGTCGGGGGCCGGTTGGAATCAGACGGTCTCTCGGAAGGGGACATCGTTCTCCATCTCCGATTGCCGGGACCGGAGGGCAGCCTCCCCTCTTTAACCGAATCTTAAGCCCGCCCGCGAAGGGCGCCTTTTCAGGCGGGCGAAACCCGCGCCGCCAAACGGCCCGGGAGGGTGAGTTTCGACAATAGAGCCCCGTCCCAGATCTCGGCCTGGGCGAGGGATTCGTCGATCAACCGATCCATCGCCAACTCCACCTCCAGCCGGCGGACGACCGCGGTGGCCACTTTGGTCTTGGGCTTTCGGGACATCAGGGAACAGCAATCTTTGTAGGCCTCAATCGAGGGGTCGTACGTCCCGATTCTCTGGGCAAGATCGATGATGGTTTCTTTGTCCATGGCGATGAGCGGCTGAAACACGGGCAATGGCAGTTCCGTTTGAACCGCCGTGAGATTTTCGAGCGTCTGGCTCGCCACTTGGCCCAAGCTATCGCCCGTGACCAAGCCCTTAAGCCCCCAGCGCTGCGCCATCACCGCCCCCGCCCGGAACATAAACCGCCGGAAGAAAACCGTTTCGTATTCCGTGGGGACGGCGAGCGAGGCCGCGATTTGATATCGGTCGTGGGGGACCAGAATCAGTTTTCCGGGGGCCCCAAAGGCGTTTAGGCGCTCGACCAACCGGGTGATTTTCGTTCCAAGGACCTCCTGGGAGGTCCGGTACGGGTGAAAATGGAGATGGTGAACGATCGCTCCCCGCTTCATCATGAGCCACGCGGCCACGGGGGAATCGATGCCGCCGGAAAATAGGCACAACACCCCTCCCGCCGACCCGCGTGGCATGCCCCGCAAACCCGCCACGCGATCCGACAAAACAGCGATTTCCCGCGTCAACACTTCCACGTGAATGGGCAATTCCGGGGCCGTGAGGTCCACCTTCAGACCGGCTTTTTCCACCACCGCCTGCCCCAGGCGGCGGGCGATGGTGTCGGACACGGCGGGAAAATTTTTCGCGGAACGGCGAGGAAAAATTTTAAAGGTTTTCGCTTCGGGATTTTGACGGACGATCTCCAGCACCGCCTCTTCGCTGGCCGCCCAGGCCGGGTCGGCGGCGGACCAACGGACGAGCCGACCGAACCCGTACCAGGCGATGCCGAAAATGGGTTTGAGCGCTTCGGCGACCCGCTCCCGCGGCGCGGCGGGAGCCAATTCCACCAACACCCGCGCGCTTTCAATGCGCACTTTGAGGGCGTCGACCCCCAGACGGCGTCGAACGTCGTCGGCCAGTTTATTCTCAAAGTGGCGCCGGTTCCGCCCTTTCGTACCCAATTCCGAGTAATGGATGACGACGGTGTCGTTCACGGCCGCGCCTCGAAAAAGAGATTCACGCGGACGTAGAGACCGTTGTACACCGTGTTTTGACGGTTGTAGGTGATGACGGCGCCGTCGGTGCCCGGCACCGACAGGCGGCGGTTTCCCTGCCCGAGGGTGAACCACCACTGGTGGAGTCCGCCGACTTCGAAAGCCACGCCCGGGGACGGGCGCCAGCCCAATCCCGCCTCGGCTTGAAAAATCTGCCCGGCGGAGGCGTCGGTCTTGGCGTCGAAAAGTTGGACGTAATAGTTCGCCGCGCCGCGCCAGCGAAAATAAATCTTATCCCCGTGACGTCCCGAGAGGCCGAAACCGAACCCTTCGGCCGAAATCTCGTTGACGTCGTCCAGGGTTCCGGCGGAGACCAAGGGGCCCGAGGTGCCGACGAGAACTTCAAATTCTTTTCGCTTAAATATCTCCCGTACCACCGACACGCTGAATTCCGCCGTGAGCGGCCCGTTGGCCACCGGATGGTAACGCGTGGCGAAAAAGTTCGTGAACCCGACGTTCAAAAAGTTCCGCTGGTAAAGCCCCCCGGCGCCCGAACGAACGTCGGGCAGGGATTCACGGGCGAATTCCCCGCCGCCGAAAACCCCGGTGTGCCACAGGGAAAGGCCCCAGTAGCCCCGGTCCGCCGGGGCCTGGGTCCATTGCAGAATGTAGAGGGGCGCGTCCTGCGCTTCGGTGCGGTTCGTGTAGCCCTGGGGCAGGATTTTCCCTTCGCCGCGCCAACGGACGACGCCCGCCGGAACCAACGTGACCGACACCGTGGGACCCGATTCGGCGGCGAGGGCGGCCGTAAAGCCTAAAACAATCACGGCGGCAGCGGCGCGCATCAGTAGGTCCATCCCAGGGCGATGAACGGCCCGAAGAGGTCGGTTTTGTTGATGGGCAAGGACACGGTGGCGCCGGTGGTCGGGAGGGCTTTTCCGCCCGGGACAAGAACTTCGATCAATTGGCGGGCGTACCCGGCGGACAGGCGCCAACGCCCGGTGGAATACCCGCCTTCCCATCGGAAGTGATAGGTGTAGCCGCGGCGGTCGATGGTGCCGCCCTCGACCCGAAGACGGTTGCGGGTCCAAAAGGAGTGGCCGAGCAGGAGTTCCCCGTCCCAGAACAGGCCCCGCGCGGCGGGTTTCCGCCCGGCGTGAAACCCCGCGTGCGCGCCCAGCGATTGCAATGTTTCCCGGGCGGTGTCGGGTTCCGGCCCGCCGAAGTCGATGTTCCTTCGCTTGAACACCTGGCGCGCGCCGTTGACGCCGAACACGACTTCCACGGGGGAACCGCGCAAGGGTCGGCGGGCGTCGACCCACAGGGTTTGCACGGCCAGGGACGTTCGGCCGTATTGTTGAATGCCCGATCGGTTGCCGATTTCCCCGGCGTACGTCGCGCGGTTGGCCCAGGCCTGGGCCTGGACCGCCCAATCGGCGCACAGGTCCCGCCGCCAGCGAAGGCCCCCGACGGGATTCCAGGGCTTGACCTTGAGTTCCCACCCGCTCGGGGCCTCGCGGTACCCTGACCCCTCGTATTCCACAAAACCTTTGGGTAAGAGTTGGAGGGACCACTCGTCGGCGGCGGCCGCGGCCGCGACCCCGCACAAGAACAAAACCAGCGCCCGTTTCACGCGGACATCAACCGCTCGTAGAGGGCGATGGTTTTGTCGACCATGCTGTCGATGGAATAATTTTCACGCACTTCCCGCTGGGCCGTCTCGGCCATCGCGTGGGAAGTGGCCCGGTCGGACAATTGCCGACGGATCGCCAAGGCCAGGGCGGAGGCGTCCGCCGGCGGGACGAGAAACCCCGTTTTGCCGTCGCGCACCAATTCGCCGTTGCCCCCCACTTCGGTGGCCACCACCGGCACGCCCATGCACATGGACTCGCGCAAGACCCCCGAAAACCCCTCGCCCGCCAGGGACGACACCACGCTGACCGCCAGGATCGAGAGGACCTCCGGCATGTCGGTGCGGAACCCCGCCAGGGTCACGCGGTCGGCGATGCCTCGATCGGCCACGCGGCGCCGGGCGTCTTCGCCGTCGGTGTCCTTGCCGACCAAAAGGAAGTGGACCGGGCTGCCCGCCTCCACGGCTTCTTTCGCGGCGTCGATAAAGTAGGCCTGGCCCTTCCACCAGCTGTAGTGGGTCAAATTGCCGACGACGGGAACCCCCTCGGGGATCCCCAGCGCGGCGCGCAATCCCGCCGCGGGCGGGCGGGGGGCGAACTTGACCGTGTCCACCCCGCTGTGAATGACGACGATCTTCGCGGCCGGCACCCCGCCCGCGATCAGGACGCGGCGAATGTCCTCCGAGACGGCGATGTAGGTGCGGATGCGGGAGGAACGGTATTTGAGTTGGCTGAAGGGGTTCCATTTTTTCAATTTAAACGACACGCGGCGGGAAACCACCAACCGCGGAATGGGGGCGAAGAACCCCGCCAGCAGGGCGATGGCGTGGGCGCGCGGGTGGTGCGCGTGGACGACGTCGGGACGGAAGCGGCGCACGGTGTCGGCCAACCGCCGCGCGGCGACCAGGTCGTAGTCCTCCCGCAAGGGACACAGGGTGAGGTCAACCGAAGACCCCGTGGCGTGGCGCACCAGTTCGGCCTCGGGCGGGCAAAAAAGCGCGGCGGCGTGGCCGCGGGTCCCCAACCCCCGGCAGAGGTTCCACAGCTGAACCGTGCCGCCGGACCAGCTGCGGCTTTCGGTGACGTGAAGGACGCGCACGTTATTTTCCCGCCTTAATCGCCACCGCGGGGCTGACCCCGACCATCTCCCACTGGTCTTTGGCGGCCACCCGGACCTGGAAAGGCCCTTTGGGTTGCTGATCGCGCGGCAACGTAAAAACGTAGGGGGCGCCGTGGACGGGACGACCCACCCGCCGCCAGGCGCGTCCGTCGATGGACACCTCGACCCAAGCGGACTCGATGTCGACGCCGCCCACCGCCGCGTCGAGCGTCAGGTTGCCGTTGGCCGCCGGCCGCTCGGGCGGATGTCGCAAAACCACGGCGGGCCGTTCGTCCCGGTCCATCACCAGTTTGATGGCCACGGCGGGCTCGCGCACGCCCACGGGCGTGCGGGTCGCCTCGGACGAAATCAAGGGCGGTTGACCCGATACCTGCGTGTTGAGCCAAGCGTTGGGGCGGTTGTCGGAGACGGCGCCGGCCAACACCGGCGACCGTCCCGCGCCCTTGAGCCGTTCGTCGGGGGAAAAGAGGACCACGTAGTTGGGAGAACTCATGGACACTTCGGTGACGGGAATTTCGGTCCAGACCCAGCGGGCCTCGCCCACCCCGTCCAGAGGGTACGTGGGGTTTCCGGCCAGGGGCAAGTCCTCGGCGCGGGCCAGCGGTCGGCGACGGCCGACGGGCCAAACGGGTTGGGGCGCCACGGCCACGTGAATTTCACCGGCGATCGGTTCCTGGTCCCACCCGGGGCGGCCGGGAAGGGATGTCGTTTTCGCGGCGCCCAATTTGGCGCCGACGAAGGCCCGGGTCCAGAAGGCGCCGGGCGCGGGCGGAAGTTTGATGACCCAGCACGTGTGGTAACCCACGTTCCAGCCGGCGTCGAACCCCCCGTTGGCGAAGAACCGATAGTCGGCCAAGCTGGCCCGCGCCGCGAGCAGGAAAGGCGGATCGGTGGGGAGGGGCGCCACGGGCGCGGGGGGCGGCGCGGGGATCGGCGGCGGTTCGACGGGCACCGGCTTCACGACGGCGGGTTTGGACTTGACGGACGCGGGACCGGGTTTGACGGGAGCCGCCGGCGGTCGACCGAGGGAAAATTTGGGCGCGGGTTTCGGCGCGGGCGTCGCGCAGGCCAAAACCAGCAGGCAAAGCCCCGCCTCCGCGAGGCGGCGGGTCATCACGTGTGCGGGCGGGCTTTGAGGCGCGCCACCAGGGTGTCGAGATCGTCCAAGGAGTAAAATTCGAGGCGGACCCACCCTTTGTTTTTGGCGCGGGCGTCGATCACGACACGGCGGCTGAGCGTGCGCTGCAAATCTTCCTCCAGGTGGCGGACGTCGGCGTTCTTGCGGCGGGCGGATTTCACACGCCCGGCGCGGGCCGCGCCGGCCCAGTCCAACACCAGCTTCTCCACGTCGCGGACGGTCAATTTCTCCTGCACCACGCGTTTGCCGAGTTCTTCTTGTTGGGCCCGGTCGGAAAGCCCCAACAACGCCCGGGCGTGGCCTTCGGTGATCAACCCTTCCATAAGCGCGTTGCGCAACATCTGCGGCAGTTCCAGGAGGCGCAGGCGGTTCGCCAGGGCCGAACGGCTTTTGCCCAGCCGGCGGGCCAACTCTTCCTGGGTGAGGCCCACTTCGTCCATGAGCTTACGCATGGACTCGGCCTCTTCGAGGGGGTTCAAATCCTCGCGTTGGATGTTTTCAATGAGCGACAACTCGTGCCGCTCGCGGTCGGTGATCTGCCGGACCACGCAGGGCACGTCCACCAGGCCCGCCATGCGGGCCGCCCGCAGGCGGCGTTCCCCGGCCACGAGCTCGTATTCCCCCGGCACCGCCGACGCCGTCACGAGGAGCGGCTGGGCCAGGCCGTGGATCTTGATCGATTCGGAAAGTTCCGCCAAGGAATCCGGCGTGAAACGGGTGCGGGGCTGGTGCCGGTTGGGGCGCACCTTGTCCACCGGGATCTTGATCACGGATTGGCCGTCGGCGGCCACGCCGCTCCCCGACCCGGGTTTCAACAGGGCTTCGAGCCCACGTCCCAGCGCTTTGCGTTCCATAAATTTAGTCCGCGACCGCCACGGCGGCCGGCTCCTCCGTTGGTAGTGCGGGCAATTCCCCCCGTCGTTCCAAAAATTCCTTGGCCAAGGTCAGGTAGGCCGCGGCCCCCGACGAATGCTTGTCGTAGACCAGCGCCGGCTGGCCGTGGCTGGGGGCCTCGGCCAGGCGGACGTTGCGGGGGATGGCCGTCCCGTAAAGCTTGGTGCCGAAAAACTTCTTGATCTCGCCGTACACCTGTTGCGCCAGGTTGGAGCGCCCGTCGAACATGGTCACGAGCACGCCCTCCAGCTCAAGTCGGGGGTTGAGGCCCGCGCGCACCCGGTCGATGGTGTTGACGAGCATGGACAGCCCCTCCAGCGCGTAGTACTCGCAGGGCATCGGAATGAGCACGGCGTCGGCCGACACGAGGGAATTGATCGTCAAGAGGTTCAAGGCCGGCGGGCAGTCGATGAAGATGTATTTGTAGACCTTATGAAACTGGCGGAGCGCGTCCTGCAGGCGGGTTTCGCGTTGCTCCATGTTCACGAGTTCCACTTCGGCGCCGTAGAGGTCCATGTGGGAGGGCACCACGTCGAGCCATTCGAGCCCGCTTTCCTTGATAACGCTTTCCAGGGGCGCGTTTTCGAGCAGGACGTGGTAGATATGGCGGCTGAGTCCCTCGCGGGAGATCCCGAGGCCGGAGGTCATGTTGGCCTGAGGGTCCATGTCGATGAGCAGGGTCTCCTGGCCCAGATGGGCGAGGGAGGCCGCGAGGTTGATGGCGGTGGTGGTTTTCCCCACGCCGCCTTTTTGGTTCGCGATCGCGATGACACGGGCCATAGAGGCGTCCTAGTCGAGATCCATGTCCCGCAACGGGCGCGGGGACTCGGGATCGTCTTTGGCTTTTTGCAGCAAATCGTTAAAGGATTTCTTGAGCCGGTCGGCCTTGGATTTTTCGGACTCCAGGGACTGGGCGAAAAGCCCGGCCCGGCGCTCCGGGTCTTTTTGCACCGCCGCCACACCCTCGTCCAGGGACGCCACCGGTTTGGGCGGCGCGGCGGCCACGTGCGCCACCACGGCGCGGGCTTCGGGGCTCACGGTCAACCGGGCTTTGCAGCAGGGGCAAATAACGTCAAAAGCGGCGGCCATAGGTGTTTATTATAACACGCCATGACCCCGCGCGATTGCCTTCCGGTCGCTGTTCCGTCATAATTAATTGGATGCCTTCCCTTTACGATCGTTTGGTCCGATGGCAATACCGGCGCATTGCCCGAGGGCTTTCCCGCCTCTCGCCCGATCGGCTCGCCCGGGAAAGCGCGGCGGCCGCGGTCGACGCCTTCCACCGCGCCGTCCGAAGCGTTCCGGGATACCGCGCCCTCCTGGCCGATCGCGGGGTGAACCCATCGAAAGTCCACAACGTCAACGATTTCGTCGCGCGCGTCCCGGTCACCGATAAGGAATCCCTCTTTCAAAAGCGGAATTTGCGAACGCTGTGCCGCGACGGCGATACGCGCGACGTCCGTTTTTTCTTTTCCAGTTCCGGGTCGACCGGCGTTTTTTCATTCGGAACGGAAACTCGGACAGAGGAACGGCACGCCGCCTTGGAGGTGGAATTTATTTTGGAGGACGCCTTTCAAGCGCTTTCCAAACGAACACTTCTAATCAACGCCCTCAGCGCCGGCATCAATATTCCCACACGTACGCTTCCCGCCATCGTCACCGGAGCGCGCCTGGATATCGCTTGGACGTTGATCAAGGCTCTGAGAAGCGATTACGATCAGTTCGTCCTGGTGGGCGAACAACTCCTCTTAAAAAAACTCATCGAAGACGGTTTCGACGCCGGGGTCCCCTGGAAAGATCTCGTCCTCCACATCGTGTCGGGAGCGGAATATGTCGCGGAAAATTTCCGCGGCTATTTGGGAGGCCTTCTGGGCCACGATTCCCGAGACCGGGATCGGGGCAGCATCAACATCAGCTTCGGGCTTTCAGAGATCGCCAACAGCATCGCCAAAGAAACGCCGGAAACCCAAGAACTCCGCCGGCTGGCCATGGCCGACGCCGGCGTGCGGCAACTCCTCTATGGACCGGAGGCGCGGGTGTGCGGCGCCCTGCTGCAGTACAACCCCCGCCAATATTTCATCGAAACGACGCGCCCGGACGAACCCCGAAGCGAAATGATCCTCACCACGCTGGATCCGAAGCGAAAAATCCCTCTGATCCGTTACAACACGCGCGATGTGATCGCGCTTTTGACTTACGAGCGCCTCAAAACGGTGACGAAAGAAATCGGACGACCCGATCTCCTGCCGAAACACAGATTGCCGTTTCTCATCGTGTGGGGCAAACACAAGGGCTTGGACGCGGGAAACGGTTCGAGCGTCTTCCCGGAAGGAATCAAAGAAGCGCTGTACGCCGACCCGGCGGTCGCCGCCGCCGTGACCGGCTTTTTCCGATTGGAGAAAACCGGGGAGAAGGTTCGCCTCCACCTTCAACTCCGCGGGGGACGCTCGCCCGGAGGGGATTTGTCGTCCCAACTTCAATCGCGGTTAAAGGAATTCGTCCGGCCGTCGGTGGATGTCGTTTTTCAC
>Ga0268298_10003325_pt1 | contig 16555 bp, 11 predicted proteins | sample WWTPWeurt_MetaG_FD_194462 | JGI IMG/M metagenome (GOLD analysis project Ga0268298, IMG submission 194462) | Activated sludge microbial communities from WWTP in Nijmegen, Gelderland, Netherland - WWTP Weurt | ecosystem: Engineered > WWTP > Aerobic digester > Activated sludge | place... | reverse complement strand
GCGGAGCACGCCCTGCCGAGCGGCTGGAGCCGCGCGCTCTCCAAGGAGGCCCCGCGCTTTGACGAGGACGCCACCGAGTTTCAATGGTCGCGGCCGCCCCCGGGCTTCGGCTTTGAGGTCCCGACGTCGGTCCATGGAGCGTTGAGCCCCGAGCCCGAGGTCGAAGGTCCGAGCGATCGCGTCGCGCTGCTCTCCCGCCTCGAGTCGAGCGGGATCTCGGGGACGCTCCTGGCCGAGGTGGATGGCTCCGTGCTGGGGCAGCCGAGCGGAGCCTGGATCGTCGTGGGCCTGCACCTGAGCCGCGGCCGGCTGCACTGGGCCAGCGGCCCGGTCGCCGAACGCGCCGTGACGGCATTGCTGCGGGACATGGGCGCGCGCAGCAGCGGCGTCTCGGTCGGGCACCGCGCCGAATTCAGCGCCTGGGCCAGCGCCCGCGGTTTTCCGCGATCCTTCGTAGACGCCGTGGCCTGGGCCGCCGCCGAGCACAGCCTGACCGCCTTCGTGGAGCACGCCCGGCACTGGCAGGTCGACCGCGAGGAAGGAAGCAGCGGCGCGCCTTGCCCGTGGCGCAGCCTGCTCGCCGAGGGCCTGTCTCAAGGGACGCCGCGCTTTCGGCCGGAGCAGCGCTTCGCCGCCGGGAGCCGGCCTTGGCGGCGCGACGACCTCCGGGACGCGCTGATCGTGTCGCTCTTGGCCGAGGGCGTCGCGGTGGATCTGTGCTGCCGTTTGTTTGGTCTCACGAGCGCGCGGGTGGCGGCCCTCGCCTGGATCGCCTGCGCCGAGGGCGTGCTCGTGGAGGCCGGGCAAGAGCCGCTCGAGCAGGGCGAGCTGCCGCACCACACCGCGCAGACCCTGACCCGCACGCGCCCTCATTTTCCGGGGCAAACGCCAGTGATGCCGCTGACCCAGCCGACGCCGAGCCGGGCGCCGCCGCCCCTGCGCACGCCTGCGCCGAGCCGGACGCTGACGCCGAGCCGCCCGCCGCCGCCCTTGCGCGCGCCTGCGCCGAGCCGAGCGCTGACGCCGAGCCGCGCCGAGACACCGAGCTTGCGGACCCTGGCCGGAGCGCCTCAAGCCCCTCAGCTGCCCCCGGCGACGCTGCACGCGCTCTCGGATTGGCTCGAGAGCTCGAAGAACAGCGACTACTTCTCGGCGCTCGGGCTACCCCGCACAGCGGAAACCGCCGAGGTGGATCGGGCCTCGGCGCGCATCCTGGAGGCGGTGCGCTCGGTACGTAAGCTCGGGACCGAAGAGGCGCAGGACCTCGCGGAGCGGGCCGAGGCGGCGCTGGAGGAGGCCCTGGCGGTTCTCCTCGATCCGGAGCTTTGCGCCGCTTATCGCCGGCATATCCGGTAGGTGTTGCGAAGCCCGGAGCGACCCTCCTATGCTGGCTGGATGTCTCTGCTCGAGATCCTGAAGTATCCGGATCCGCGCCTCGCCCGTAAGTGCACCCCGGTCGAGCGCGTCGATGACGAGATCCGTCAGCTCATCGACGACATGCTTGAGACCATGTACGCGGCCGAGGGCGTCGGTTTGGCCGCGGCTCAGGTCGGCGTCACCAAGCGGATCATCGTCCTCGACTGCGCCCAGGAGCGCGACGAGGAGGGCAAGCTCAAGAACCAGCAGCCCTACGCGATCATCAACCCGGTCATCACCCACAAAGAGGGCGACATCGTCTGGGAGGAGGGCTGCCTCTCCGTCCCCGAATACGTCGACGAGGTCGAGCGCGCCCGCAAGGTGGTCTGCGAGGGCCTCGATCGGGACGGCAACCCGCTGCGCATCGAGGCGGAAGACCTCCTGGCGGTGTGCCTGCAGCACGAGATCGATCACCTGGAGGGCGTCCTCTTCGTCGACCGCCTCTCCCGGCTCAAGCAGTCGCTGGTGAAGAAGAAGCTGAAGAAGCGGGCCGCCGAACGCGCCAGCGGCCACGACGAAGAAGAAGCCAACGCCTAGTGGCCCTCACCCTCCCCGACCGCCGCTTGCGGCTGGCCTACTTCGGTACGCCGGAGCTGGCCCGCACGATCTTGTCCGCGATCCTCGAGGCCAATGAGGACGACGTGGTCCTGGTGGTCTGCCAGCCGGACAAGCCCAAAGGCCGAGGAAACAAGGTCGAAGCGCCTCCGACCAAGGAGCTGGCCCTCGCGCGCGGGATCCCGGTGCTGCAGCCGACCAAGATGAAGGACGGCGTGCTCACCGCGGCGATCAAGGAGGCGAAGATCGATCTGGCGATCGTGGCCGCCTTCGGCCGGATCTTGCCCCAGGACCTGCTCGACGCGCCGACCTACGGCTGCTGGAACGTCCACGCCTCGCTCCTGCCGCGGCACCGGGGGGCCTCGCCGATCCAGCAGTGCCTCCTCGACGGCGACGAGAAGACCGGCGTGACGCTGATGCAGATGACGCTGGGCCTCGACGAAGGGCCGATGATCCTCGTTGACGAGATCGAAGTCGCGCGGCACGAGACGACGACGAGCCTCAGCGAAAAGCTTGCTCGGTGCGGCGCAAGCGTTGCGCTTCGTGGGATCCACGCTGCAAAACATGGGGGTCTCGAGCCTGTCCCTCAGGACAACGCGCGCGCATCTTTCGCACCACTCATCGAAAAGAGCGCCGGACGCATCGAGCTAACTCGACCTGCAGAGGTCCTCGAGCGCCAAATTCGAGCCCTCAACCCGTGGCCGAGCACCTGGATCGAGCTGTCCGAGGGGTCAGAGCCGTTAAAAGTGATTTCTGCGGTCGCGCGGCCCGAGATTTCAGGGACACCGGGACAGGTACTCGACACAAAGAACACGCTGCTGATCGCAACAGGTTCAGGTGCCCTGGAAGTAAGGGAAGTCCAACCCCCCGGGAAGAAGCCCATGCCCGTGGCCGACTACCTCCGGGGCGGCGGCCGTTCGTTGGCGATCGGGACCCTCCTCCCGCACCGTTAGTCTCCTAACGCTCCGATCTGGCTGCCCTGGGTCCACCGGCACCTCGGGGCGAGCAAGGCCGGGCTGGGGAGACCCGTAGCCCAACCGATAAAGGTCCAGAAGGCATCAGCGCTTTGGCGGTTTGACCGGCTGGGGACCGGCGACCGACGGTGGGCACGGTTCCCCCGAAGACCCCCCGCCGTCGTGGCACGGGGTTTGGAATGGAGTCTGAGACGAATGGTCGAAGCTGTCTTTCCCGAGCCCCGGAATGACCGGAACGACGAACAAGAGACCACCGTTCGAAGCCGCGAGCAGGCCCATCTGCGCGCGCGCCTCGGCGCTGACCATGGCGGCGCCGTCGTCCTCCGCGGTCCGCGCGGCGTCGGCAAAGAGAGCCTCGCCGCCGACCTGATCCGCCACGCCAAGCAGCTCGCCAAGACCATCGTGCTCGAGGGCAAGGTCCTCTCCGCCGGAGGCCGCTCCTTCCACCCCTTCGCCGAGATCGTTCGCCAGGCCATGTCCTGGCTCGAGCAAGCCGGCCTGAGCGAGTCGCTGGTCGACCCGCTCCTCGACGACCTCCACCCCGTCCTCGATCACCACGGACAAGATCTCGGGGCCGCTCCCTCGCTCGACCTAAAGCTCCGGTTCTTTGAAGGCGTTCGTCGCCTCCTGGCCGGGGTCAGCGAGCGCGTCCGCCTCCTGGTCGTGGTGCAGGACCTCGATCGCGCCGACGGCGACACCCTCGAGCTGGCCAGCTACCTGGCCGACAACCTCTTTGGCGATCCCGCGCTCGACACCGAAGGCGCGCACCCGGGCCTCCTCCTCCTCCTCTGCCGGGACGATCGCAGCACGCCCGCCCGCGCCAAGGACTTCCTGGCCGATCTCGAGGAGCGTCGCTCGGTCGAGACCATGCGCCTCCAAGGCCTCGACTGGGATGGCCTGCGCCAATACCTGCAGAGCCCGCGGGTCCTCGAGAAGGTCATGCAGGCCTCCGAAGGCTTGCCCCGCGAGATCGACGAGCTCTTCGACGCGCTCCCCAGCAACGTCGAGCAGCTCTTCGTGCGGCGCCTCGAGGCGATGTCCGCGCTCGAGCGCATCGTGCTCCGCGCTCTGGCCCTCTCGGATCGCCCGGCCTCCGCACGCCTCCTCGGCGCGGTGACCGGACAGGCCGTCAAAGACGTGGCCCACGCCCTCTCGACCCACAAGGAGGCGCGGATCCTGGAGCGGCGCATCCACAACGGCGAGCTCGAGTTCAGCTTCGCCCGCCGCAGCAACCTCGAGGTCACCACCAAGACCGCCAGCGCCGAAGAGCTCGCGCAGCTGCACACCGGCTGGGCGTCCGCGCTGGCCTCGAGCCAGACCGCCGCAGATCCGAGCCTCCTGGCCCACCATCAGCTCCGCTCCACCGAGCCCCTGCGCGGCGTGCCCCTGGCCATCCGCGCCGCCGAATCGCACGCGGTCTCGGGCGCCTTCGACGCCGCGGCCTCCTTGCTCGAGGACGCGCTCCCCCACGCCAAGCACGAGCTGCGCACCACCATCTTGGCCCGCCTCTCCGAGCTGGCCTCCCTCCGGGGCAAGCCCCGCGAGGCGGTGCGCTATGTGGAGATGTGGAAGGCCGAGCTCCCGGACAGCGAGCAAGGTCGGGCCCTGATCCGCGAGGCGCAGCTCAAAAACGCCATCGGTGAGTACGATAACGCGCTCGCCAGCCTGGTCGAGGCCCGCAGCGTCGTGCCGGAGGCGCAGCTCCTCGAGCGCGCCGCGATCGAATGCGCCGCGGCTGAAGCGCAGTACCAGCGCGGCACCTTGGATGAGGCCGCCGCCACCGGTGAGCGCGGCCGCGCGCTGCTCGACGCCCTCGGCGCGGATGCTCCGGTCCGCGATCAGATCGAGGCGATGAACCTCCTCGGCAAGATCGCCCTCGGACGCGATGACGCTGCCGCCGCCGGCCGCCTCTTCCGCGAGACGCTGGTCTTGGCGGAGCGGACCGGTCTGGTGCGCCAAGAGGCCCGCGCCCTGGTCAACATCGGTCACGCCGAGATGCGCTCGGCCAGCCACGAAGAAGCGGAGCGCACGCTGCTCCTCGCCGTGGAGAAGGCCCATCAGGCCAACGAGCTCAAGGAGCTGGCCTTCGGCACCTTGAACCTGGGCGTCATCGCGCATCTCCGCGGTGAGCTCGGCCGCGCCATCGAGCACTACCGGAGCTGCCGCTCGCTCTTTCAGCGGCTCGGCAACCGCACCCAGCTCGCCCGCGTCCTCCTCAACCTCTCGAACCTCTTCGCCACGGTCGGTGATCTCCGGCGCGCGCGGGCCCACCTCGATGAGGCCCAGCGCCTGGCGCAGGCCGGCGGCGTCGAGCGCTTGATCGTCGCGGCGCTGGCCGCGGACGGCACGCTGCGCTTCGAGGAGGGCGATCGCGAGGCCGGCGAGACCCGCCTGCGCGAGGCGATGATCCACCAAAAGAAGCTGGGCCCCGAGCGTCCCCTCGAGACCTTGGTCGAGCTGGCGACCTTGCAGCTGCGCCATGGCGACACCGAAGCCGCCGAGGACGCGCTGGCCGAGCCCCGCGCGGCGCTGCCCAAGATGACCGCGCGCCGCTTGGTGCTGCGGACCAAGCTCTGCGCGGCCCGCATCGATCTAGCGCTCGGACGCGAGAACGCCTTCGAAGATCTGGAGGCAGCCAGGGACGAGCTGGCGGCCCACGGCGATCGCCTCCTGCTGCGCGACGCGGAGCTCGCCCTCGGCAGCGCGCTGGCCGTGCGCGGTCAAAAAGAGTTGTCGCGCCTGCACCTGATGGCGGCCATCGACATCCAGCGACGCATCGCGGCCGAGATGCCGACCGAGCTCCGCGACGTGTTCGACGCGGCACCCCCGCAGGTCGAGGCGCGCGAGGCCTTGGCTCGCTTGAGCCGCCCCGTCGTTCCCGCCCCGGTGGTGGAGACCCGCTCCGAACGGCCGGCGACGCCCCCGCCGCCCGCTCCGGTGGTCGAGGACGAGCCCCGCACCCGCCCCTCGAGCCCGACGCCCGCGGCGCGCTCGAGCGAGTGGGACAAGAAGTACGGCACCATCGTCGGCACCTCGCCCAAGCTGTTCCGCGTCTTCCACATCCTGGATCGCGTGGCGGCCAGCGAGAACACGGTGCTGATCATCGGCGAGTCCGGCACCGGCAAGGAGCTGGTGGCCGAGGCCATCCACAAGAGCTCGCCCCGCGCCAAGGGCCCCTTCGTGAAGCTGAACTGCGCGGCGCTGGTCGAGTCGCTGCTGCTCTCGGAGCTCTTCGGCCACGAGCGCGGCTCCTTCACCGGCGCTCACCAGCGCAAGGTGGGCCGCTTCGAGATGGCGGCGGGCGGGACGATCTTCCTCGACGAGATCGGCGACATCTCCCCGAAGACCCAGGTCTCGCTGCTCCGCGTGCTCCAAGAGCGCGAGTTCGAGCGGGTCGGCGGGGGGCGTCCGATCCGCCTCGAGGCTCGGGTGGTCTGCGCGACCAACCGGAACCTGCCGCAGATGGTGAAGGACGGGACCTTCCGCGAGGACCTCTACTACCGGCTCAAGGGCCTCTCCATCGAGCTGCCGCCGCTGCGCGAGCGCCCCGATGACATCGAGGCCTTGGCCCACAACTTCTTGGCCCGCTACGCGGTGGAGAGCGCCACCCCGCCCAAGCAGCTCTCCGCTGGGGCGAACATGATGCTCCGCCGCTACAGCTGGCCGGGCAACGTGCGGGAGCTCGAGAACGTGATCCGCTCGGTCGCGCTGTTCGCCGACGCGGCGATCATCGATCGGCAAGACTTCGACGAGTACCGTGAGCTCTTCGAGGACGCGCCCTCCTTCGAGAAGGCGGCGGCGGTGCCCTCGGTCTCGCTGATGGTGCCGACGCCTACACCGTCGTCGGAGGTCGTTCCCCCGGCGCCGCGCCGGGCGGTGGTACCTACCCCCGAGCCTGTGGGAGAGGAAGACGCAGTGCCGCTGCCTCCCTCCGAGTCCGCGCTGCTGGCGCGCGTCTTCCACGAAGGCGTCCCGCTCGCGGAGCTGAAGAGAAAGATTCAAGCCGAGGCGATCGCCCGCGCTCTGACCATGAGCAAGGGCAACATCACCAAGGCCGCAGATATCCTGGGTATGAAACGCCCACGCCTGTCGCAGATCATCAATGCGAACGATGAGCTCAAGGAGCTCGTGAAGGGAGTGGGTCGATGAGGTCGGTCATGAAGAAGTTGCTGGGCGCCGTCGGCGTCGTGCTGGGAGTCGTCGGTTGCGGAGGGACAGGGCAAGCGTTCGACGCTGAGCTCCGCGCTCCCGAGCTGCGTCAGTCGCGGGTCACCTTGACGCCCGCGCTGGACGTCTCGTCGCTGGCGGTGGACGCGTCGTGGGCCGATCGCTTGGTGATCGACGAGATCACGGTGAACGTCGCCGATCTGCGCCTCCTCGGAGCCGATCCTCGCGTCCCGAGCGGCGGGCTGAAGCTGACCGAGAGCGACCAGATCGTGTCGACCTTGGCCGACTCCTCCGCCTTCCCCTTCCCGGCCGCGCTGCTCGAGGATGACCTGGCGGTCTACGTTCGGCTCGCGCCCCACACCCTCCTCGGCTCGGCCTCCGTCATCATCCGCGCGCGGCTCTTCTCCCACGCGGTCGGCACCGGCATTCAGAAGCTCAGCAGCGGCGACCCCAGCGGCCCGACCGCGCCTGACCCCGAAGGCGACCCCTCCACCAAGATGCCCGACCCCGAAGGCGATCCCTCCCGGCCGGCCGATGACCGCGTGATCGACCCCGAAGGCGACCCCTCCAAGAGCGGCGGCATGAACGACAAGGATCTCTGCGCGCAGGATCCCGAGGGCGACCCCTCGCACTGCAAGAGCAGCCGCTTCCTGAAGAAGCGCCTGGCGCTGGGCGATAGCAACAATCCCTACGTGCCGGTCGAGCTGCGCGGCATCGACGCGGTGGATCTGGTGGTGGACCTGGCCAAGAGCTCGCGGCTGAACGTGGTGGTCGGCATCCCGGCCGCGCGCTGGCTCGACGCCCCGACGGTCAAGGCGCTGGAGTCGGCGCTGGCTTCGCCGCCGGTCGACCAGAACGACGCCAAGGGCAAGGCCGAGCGCAACACCGTCATCGTGCAGGCTCACCAGGAGTCTGGGCAGATCTCGGGCTCGGGCGGCTCCTCGGACCGTATGAACAAGGAGGAAGGCGACGACTACCGCCTCCTCGAGGGCGAAGGGCTGGATCCGAGCTCGTTGCGACGACACTGAGGTTGGTGGCGTCTTTTTCGGCTTTTAGGTCATCTGCGTCTCTGTACTTGCTCTAGGCGTGGGCATTCTGTCCGAGTGGCCCTTGGGATTTCGGCGTTTCTTTCGGCTTTTAGGGCATCTGGGTCTCTGTACTTGCTCTGGGCGTGGGCATTCTGTCCGAGTGGCACCAGTCGCTTCGCGACAGCCACTTCGCGCGAGGACGCGCGGGGGGAGCTTCGATTCGCGCTCTTTAGCGGCGGAAGCGGGTCGCACTTTGGTTGTCCCGAGCTTGGGGCATGACGGTATCCTGCGGCAGTGCGCTCCTCATTGGGTGAACCGCTGAACGCTCTGAAGCACGTGCTTCGGCTGGGGTCCGCTTTGGCGTTGGGGCTGGGCCTGGGCTGCAGCGACGGGACCGTCGGCTTGGACGCGGCTGGCTCGGTGCCGGACTCCAGCGCGCGGTTGGATGCGGGCTTCGAGGATGCTCGCGTGGTCGTCGATGCGGCGGTGTTCGCGGACGCGACGGCGTTCGCCGACGCGACGCTGTTCCCCGACGCGGCGAGGAGCCCCGATGCTTCCGAGGTTCCCGACGCCGCCGGGTGCTTCGAGACGCCGGTCCGGGTGTGGACCTCGACCGCGGGGCCGATGGAGCGAGCGCATGGGCGAATTCAAGGGGCCGCCGGAACCGAGGACGGCTGGCTGGTGGCGGTCAATGGGCTCCACGACGGCGAGCAGCTGATCTCGACGGACCGGCGGGGCCACATCCAATGGGTCAACGAGATCGACTTCTACGGGCAGACCGCGCGCATGTTCGCGATCGGCCGTAGCCTCTACGTCTTCCATGGCCAGCTCGCCGAGCGCCTCGACATCGACGCCACCGGCATCACCCGCCGCTACAACAGCGTGTACGTCGGAGGGCTCACCGAGCGCGGCGAACAGACGCTGACCGTCTCGCCGCTCGAGGGGGAGGAGGGCTTCCGCGCGATCTCCCTCCACTTCGACGTCGACGCGGGTCGCTGGCTGGTGCGGGTCAGCGAGCTGCGGCCGAGCGCCACCGAAACGAGTGGGATCAGCCACGTCACGGGGCGCCTAGAGCTGCCGCCCGATCTGCCGGTCGAGGCTGGGCAGTACTATCTCGCGGGCGATCACCTCTGGGTCTTGGTGCGCGCCGCCGAGTGGCGGGTGCTCGACGTCCAGCTGGGGCTGGGCGGCCTCGGGTCCGCGCCCGTCGTCCCCGCGCGGGTGTGGTCGGATGAGATCTGGCCGATGAGCCCGCCGCAGGTGATCGAGTTGACCGGGGACCGTACGCTCGCGCTCACCGCCCGCCCGGACTCCGTCACCATGGCCAATGTGGGGCAGCTCGAGCGACTGCCCCCGGCGGCGCCGGCGATCACCACGCTGGGGCCTGGGCTGGATCTCGGCTTCGGCCTGATCTCCGCCGCCATGCTGGAGGTGAACGGGCGGCTGGTGATCGCGACGCCGCGCGGCATCTGGGGGTACGCCTCCGACGGGACTCCGCTCCTGTCTTCGCCCATTGAGGCCACGCCCAACATCCCCCTCGGCCTCGCGCGGCACCTCGGCGAGGTCGCGGTCTTCTACGTGGAGGCCAACAGCGAAGAGCGGCACGTCAGCATAAAATGCGCGACCGTTCCCTGAGCCTCGTGCCAAGACTAGGCCATAGTCTCGTTCGCGCGTATAAGGCGGCGGTGGACGAGTCCCCGTCGTACGTTTTCGGCCCTACCTTCGAAGAGATGGTGAATCCTTCGCTGATCCCCGAAGGGATCCGCGAGGCCGCGCGCATCGCTCGCACCGAAGATCCGCTGGATCCGGTGAACCTCTTCAACCTGCACTGGAAGGACGATCTCGGGAACGTGATGGCGGTGGTGCTCCCGCAAGAGCTCACCGGCGTGGTCGCGCCGATCGCCGTGCTCACCGGGCAGAAGTTCCCCACGGGCGCGCACAAGGTCGGTCCGGCCTACGCGATCTTGATCGAGAAGCAGGTGCACGAAGAGGTCCTCCCCGGCCGGCATCGCCTGGTGTTCCCTTCGACCGGCAACTACGGCATCGGCGGCGCGTGGGTGGGGCCGCGCATGGGCTATCGCTCGCTGGTGGTGCTCCCCGAAGACATGAGCCGCGAGCGCTTCGAGATGATCCGCGGCTACGGCGGAGAGATCGTCGCGACTCCCGGCTCAGAGTCCAACGTCAAAGAGATCTACGACAAAGTCCGCGAGCTCGAGGCGGATCCGGGCAACGCCATCCTCAACCAGTTCGCCGAGTTCGGGAACTACCGCTTCCACGCCACCGTCACCGCCAGCGCGGTGGAGGAGCTGGCCAAGACCCTCGGCAATCAAGGCATCGGCAGCGGCGCGCCCGCGGCCTTCGTCTCGGCCATGGGCTCCTCCGGGACCATCGGCGCCGGCGATCCGCTCAAGGAGCGCCACGGCACCGCGATCATCGGCCTCGAGCCGGTGCAGTGCTCGACGCTCTACAACGTGGGCTTCGGCGCGCACCGCATCGAGGGCATCGGCGACAAGCACGTCACCTGGATCCACAACGTCCTCAACATGGACGCGATCATGTGCATCGACGATCTCGATACCGTCCGCGGTCTGGCCCTGCTTCAAGAGGGCGCTGAGACGCTGTCGCGCGATCTCGGGATCGACGAGGACATGATCAACCGCCTCACCGGGACCTTCGGGATGAGCGGGGTGTGCAACATCTTGGGGGCGATCAAGACGGCCAAGCTCTACAAGTTTGGGCCGCAGCACCTGATCGTCACCGTGGCCACCGATGGCTTCGACCGCTACCCCTCGGTGCTGAGCTCGCTGGCCGAGCGCGAGGGCCGGCAGACCCGCGAGAAGGCGCTGCGCCGCGTGGAGATCTTCCACCGCGTAGGCCTCGACTACATCTTGGAGGGCCGCGAGGCGCAGCGCCGCTGGCACAACCAGAAGTACTTCACCTGGGTGGAGCAGCAGGGGAAGTCGGTGGAGGCGCTGCAGGCGCAGACGGATCCCACGTTCTGGAAGGGGCAGCGGGAGCGGGTGAAGGAGATCGATCGACGGATCCGGGAGCGGCGGCCGCAGCTGAGCTAGGGACGAATTCGGCGCGAGGTCATTGAGCCGAGAGCCGGAGTAGCACGGACGCCTCAACAAACGGTGCGGGTACTATCCGGAGCGCATTGGCGTCTTGGGGGCTACCGTCCGAGTTTTGATATCCTACGAGGAAGTCCGTCGTCACGGGTGCAAGCTCGCAGGGCTGAGTGCAGCCTGGCAGCGCGAAGTCGCCTGGAGGCGGCGAATTCGGATCGCCTGGAAGAACTGAAGCAAAGTGGACGTCGATGGCGACCACGGCACTGCAGCCGGAACCAGTCAGGCGAACCGTGACCTGCTTCGCCTGTGGCGCCGCGACCGTTGCCGTGAAACTGATGGTTGCTTCAGGCAGGATACTCATCGAACACGGTCCGCGCCCGGCGTCTATCGCTGACGCGTCGCTGCCGGCCGCATCAGGGAAGGATGTGTCGGGTTCGGAATTGCACGCGAGCACAGTCAGGCAAGCGCCGCAGAGGCTCACAAAGGTGCATTTTTGAAGTCTCATTGACCGATGCCCGAAGCGACCATCCACCATTGCCACGCCGCTGAGGCTACCGTCGTCAATCCGCCTCGGTCAACCGACGAGCAGCGGGAGCGGGTGAAGGAGATCGATCGACGGATCCGGGAGCGACGGCCGCAGCTGAGCTAGGCTCGCGCGAAGATCTCAAGGCCCCACCCAGAACCGCAGCGGCGCCTTCGCCGAACCAACCTCCGCCAACGTCCCGCCCCAGCGGTCGACCGCGCGCACGAAGTACTCCACCGCGTAGCCGCCGTCGGCCGGGAGCGCCAGCGACGGGATCACGACGCTCAAGCGGTCGTCAGCGCGGGCCTCGAGGACGGTGTAGACCTTCAGCCCTTCGCGGCGAAAGAGGACCTGCACCTCCGCGACGAGACGCAGCGGGTCGCGGACCTCGATGCGAACCGGCACCGGGGTCTTGGGCTCCACCTTGGCGGCGAGCTGTACCTCCAGGTGGATCTCGCGCTTCTCGGGCGGCGTCGCCAGCGCCAGCTCGAGGCAGCTTTGGATCTTGCCGGGCTCCTTCGATCCCGGCGTGAAGCTCGGGCGCAGGGCGAGGAAGATCTCGAAGTCGCGCTGGCACCGCTCGCGCTCGCCGTGGATCGCGTCGATGGTGCCTTTGAGGCGGTAGATCTCGGCCAGGTCATCCCGGCAGTTGCCGTAGTACTCGATCGCGCGCTGCAGCACGCCGGCGGCGCCGGAGTAGTCGACGTTGCGGTAGGACTCCAGGGCTCGAGCGAGATGAGGGTTCGGACGGCAAGTGGCGCCCGTCTGAGCGGAGGCCGCCGCAGGAGCGAACAGCGAGAGGAAGACGATGGCGGGCGAGCGCATGGGCGCCTCCTATAGCTCGACGCGGAAGGACTTGGTGCGGTTCGGCTCCACGAGGATGGAGATCTTCTTCTCCAGCGTACCGTCGGGGGTGCGGAGGAGCAGCTGCACGCAGCCGGAGGGGAGCTTGACGCGGGAGAGCGGTGTCTCCCCCAAGCTGGTGCCTCTCCAGAAGACCTCGGTCCAAGGGATGCTGTCCATGTTGATGAAGCCGGGCGGCTCCCCTGGAGTCGGCTCGCAGCCAGGGGCTTCTTTTGGTGCGGGAGATTCGAGGGGCGTCGACGATGGCTTTGCGCTCGCCTCCGGTCGAGCCGGCGCGCTGGAGGCTGGCGCGCGAGGTCGAGGCGTTCGAGGGGCCGGCGGCGGAGGAGAACTCGGAGGTCCCGAGGGCGACGGCGAGGCCGCCTGCACCGGCTCCGCGACGAGCACGAGCTCTTGGATCGAGCCGTCGTTCGTCGCGTCGATCCGGATCGTCCGCTCGACGCGCGCATATCCCTCCTTCCTGAGCTCCAGCCGGTAGTCGCGCCCGTATTCCAGCCGCTCGAGCGTGCTCGGCGTGACGAGCGGATCGCCGCCCTCTTTGAACAGCAGCACCCCATCGAGCACCAGCTGCGCGCCGGGCGGGGTCGAATCAACGGTGAGCGCCCCGGACCTGGCCGCCGAGACGACGGGCAGTGGGAGCAGCACCGGCGAACGCCACGTCGACGCCGCGATCCCCCCCGCCGCCACCGCCGCTGCCCCGAAGATCCAAGCCAAAGTCGGGACCCGCCGCCGCTCGGAGTCCAGGCCGCGCAGCGCCCCCAGCGCAACCGCCGCCGACGGAAAACGATCGCGGGGCCGCGGGGCCGTCATCTTCGACAACCACCGCCGGAGCGCGGGCGTGATGTTCGCCTTGGTGAACTCATAGCTCACGTCGAGCGCCGTAGGCACGACCCGCGTGAGGAGATGGATCACCGTCATCCCCAGCGCGTAGAGATCGCTGGTCGCGTCCACGATCCCCACGAGCTGCTCGGGCGGAGCGAAGCCGAAGGTCCCCGCGAAGGTCCCCTGCACGGTGTGCCCCCGCTCCCGCGCCGATCCGAAGTCGACGAGCACGATGGACTGGTCCTCGCGCTGGATGAGGTTGCTCGGCTTGAGGTCTCGGTGCGTGACCGCGGGAGAGAGCCCCTGCAAGTACACCAAGACCTCCAGGACCTGCTCCGCGATCCCTCGAACCTCGCGCTCGTCAAAGCGGTGGGTCGACAGTCGCTCCAGCAAGGACTCGCCCTCGACATAGCTCTGCGCCAGGAAGAACCGCATATTCACGCCCTCTCCGTCGGTGAAGCTATCGATGTACTGCGGGATGCGCGGGTGCTCGAGCTGCCGGAGGACCTGCCCCTCGCGCTCGAAGGCCTCGACGCTCTTGAAGTCCGGCACCTGCGTGAAGATGAGCTCCTTGAGCGCCACCCGCGCGCCATCGGGGGCGGTGGCCAGATACACCCGGCCCTTGGGTCCTTGCGCGAGCACCGCCCGCGTGCGGTAGCCGCCAGCCACCCGCGCTGCGCCGCAATGTCCGCAGCGGTCCTCCACCGTGAGGCGGCGACAAGAGATGCACTGGTCGGGGCGGACGGCGGCCTCGGCGATGGCCGGCATCGAGAGCTCAACCCGCGCCTCGGCGGCCAGCGCCTCCGAGCAAGCGTCACAGGCGATGACGTGAGCCTCGAAGGCCGTCCGCTCCGCGTCATCCAAGGTCCCCATAACGAAGTCGGAGATCGCGTCGGGGCTGAGGTGTTCAGCGCTCATCGTTGACCTCGCTCGCTTCCATGGCCGCGCGCAGCTTCTTGCGGACCTCGCACAGCACCTGACGCACGCGCTGCACCGACAGCCCCAGCTTGGCGGCGGCCTCCGCGTGAGAGGCCTCCGGGGCCTCGTACACCGCCTGGAAGACGCGCTGCGCGCTGGGGCTGCAGCGATCGTAGGCCCGCAGCGCCGAGGCCAGCTCTTCGCGCCGGATCAAGGCGGTCTCCTGGGAAGGCAGGCCCGACTCCACCTCCACCTCGACCAGCGCCAACTTGGTGCTCTTGCCTTGGCGGCGCAGCTCATCCAGCGCCAAAAAGCGTGCTTGCCGTAGCGCCAAGCCAGGGAGCTCGACCCGCGGCAGCTGACCGGCGTCGTACTGCTCCATCAGCCGCAGCCAGGTGAGCTGAGCGACGTCTTTGGCCTGATCGAGGCGGAGCCCCATGGCGAGGAGCAAGAGGAGAACGCGCCGATCATGCGCGGCGATCTGGGCGTCCCAGGGGAAGCGCCCGACCTGGTCCGGTCGCTCCGCCACCCTCCCCCTCCTCTCTCGCGCCGGGTCCACTGTCCAGGGAACGAAGCCTGGGGCGCGCCATATCGCCCCTCCCGGGAGCATTTCGAGGCCGCAGCTGCGTACGCTGGGCCCCACCACCAAACGGTGACGAGGTATGCCTACGGTTGGCGCAGCCCTTGCTCTACAGAGGGCATGCGCACGACACCCATCGCCCCCAAGTCCTTGGCCTGGCTGTCTCTAGAGAACCACCGGCCCTCGGAGGCGGCGCAGGCCATCGACCAGTTTGGCCTGGGAGGACGGAAGGCCGGCGACGTCGTTGCCATCGCCGCGACCGCGACCCCGAGTGAGGTCGCCAAGCTGGCGGCGAACCTCCGCGCGCTGGCCAAAGACCTCGAGGAGCAAGCAGCCTCGAGCCAGCGCTCGACGGGCACACTGGAGGGCTTGCTCGGCCTCAACTTTGTCGACTTCTATCACCTCGGTGAAACGCGGGCCGCCGAGCTCCCCGCCAAGATGCAGAAGAACCAGGTCACGGCGAGGGAGCTCCAGGCCGTGGGCGAGACCTTCGTCTGTGCGGCGCTCGAGCGCGGCGACCTGAAGTCGGCGCAGCTCTTCATCGCGGCCTTCCCTGCCGACGGTTCGGGCGGGCTGAGCTTCGACCCCAACGCCATCCCGGCCAAGGCGCTGGAGAAGGCCCACGCGGGGCTCCGGAAGAGCGCGCTCGGGTACATCTCGGCGGCGACCAGCCGGAGCGAGTACCGCGGCGACGAGGATGTCTTTCGAGGCGTCGCCACTGCTCGAGCTCTCATCGACCTCGGCGTGATGCCCGAAGCGGAGCTCAAGGGCGCAGTGCTGGCCGGCATTCGTCGTCACAACTTGGAGCCGGCGTACCTGCAGAAGCACTTCGATGATGAGTTCCCGGCCCTGGCCCAAGATCCTTGGTTTCGGCAGGTCGCTACTGGCCCTGGTGGCATCGCGTGATCAGCGCCGAGACCAGCTTCGCGCGCCTCGAGGCCCTCGTCGCCAGCTCCGGCGCCCGCTACACGAGCACGCTCAAGGCCATCGACTTCGTCCTCGAGGATGGACGAGTGTGGTGCTTCGACCCAAGCGCGCGAGACCGGAGCTTCCTGCCGCGTCGCGCCGGGGCGGCGGAGCTTGAGCTGCACCTCCGCGCCGAGCACTTGGAGTCTTTGATGGGGCTCGGCGTCTCCGGGGCTGCGCTGCGAGAGATGCACTTCCAGGGGGATCTGAACGCCCTGGTCGCCTTGGCCGATGCGCTCCAGCCAGCCAAGTCGATGCTGAGCCTCCGGGCGACCAGCGGGACGCCCGCCGCCAAAGCTCGCCGCGGTAGCTGAATCAGCGACCGAGGTGCTCAAGGAGCCAGGCCGCGATGCGCCCGTACAAGCGCTTGGTCACCAAGGGATCGGGCACCATGTGCGTGAAGCCGGAGAGCGGGAGGAAGTCATGGGGCTTCCCGGCCCGAAACAGCGCGTCCGACAGCTTCATGCTGTGAGAGAAGTACACGTTGTCGTCCGAGGTCCCGTGGATCAGGAGCAGCGGCCGCGACAAAGCGCTAGCGTAGGTCAGGCAAGAGCTCCGCTCATATGCCTCGGGCACCTCGGCCGGTAGCCCCAGATAGCGCTCCGTGTAGTGGGTGTCGTAGTCGAGCCAGTCGGTCACCGGCGCGCCCGCCACCGCGGCGTGGAAGATGTCGG
>Ga0268298_10003324_pt1 | contig 16556 bp, 10 predicted proteins | sample WWTPWeurt_MetaG_FD_194462 | JGI IMG/M metagenome (GOLD analysis project Ga0268298, IMG submission 194462) | Activated sludge microbial communities from WWTP in Nijmegen, Gelderland, Netherland - WWTP Weurt | ecosystem: Engineered > WWTP > Aerobic digester > Activated sludge | place... | reverse complement strand
GACTGTGCCGTTCGGGGCCACGGCCGCGACGCGATCTTGCGTCTGAACGCCGACGAACAGGGTGCCTTTCTTGTCGAACGCGAGGCCCTCGGCGCCCACGAGCAGCGGGCCCGACGCGAACACCTCGGGCGCCCCTGCCTCGCCGTCCTCGCCGATCGGGACGCGCACGATCATGCCCTGATCGAGGTTCGAGACATAGAGGTTCTCTTGGTGCTTGTCGAGCGTGACGCCGCACGATCCGAAGTCGTGGATCACCACCGCCGGGTGCGCGGGATCGCCCAGAAAGAGCGGGCTCTGGAGCCACACGGCGGCGTTACCCTGGGGGTCAATCTTCCACACCTGGCCCAGGAACGCGTCGGTGACATAGAGGTTGCCGTCGTCGTCGATGGTCAGATCGTCCAGGAAGCCCTCCGGATCGAGCGCCGCCACCTGGTGCACCGTGCCGTCCTGCTCGATGCGGAACACGAAGGCGCCGGGCGGGTCCGACGCGAAGTTGCCGGTGACCGTGTAGACATCCCCGTTCGGCGCGACCTTGACGCCGTCGGCGAAGGTGCCGGGCGGGACGGGCAGCGCCGCGAGGACCTCCAGCTCACCGCCGGGGACGAGGCGCCGAACCGTGTCGGCCATGGAGAGATAGAACGTGCCGTCGTCGTCGACGGCGACGGACTCGGGCAGCTCGAAGGCCGCCGGATTGAAGGTCGCCACCGTGGAGAGGGTCCCCGTGTGCGGGGTCGCGTCCGCCGCAGGGACCAGCGCGATCGTCGCCAGCGCAGCGCCAAGGAATACAATGTGTCTCATTCAGTCATCTCCGAGGTCGTCGAGAGGAGCTTGTCGCAGCGGCCGCCCCTGATGGGCGAGCCCGCGCGCCGGCAATACCCCGCCAGCACAGCTCCATACGAGCACGGCCGCCCCCGGTTTCGTCAAGCCCCGCGAGCTCCCCCCGAGGGTGCCTCCCGAACCTCGCGGGCCTTGCGGCGCGGCGCCTTTCGTGATGCTACTCCTCGTGTGAGCCGAATCCTCGCGCCCGGCGCAATCCTCGCCCTCTCCATGTTCTTCGCCTCGTGTGGAGATGGCGGGAGCGCCTCCTCGAACGGCGGCGGAAACTCCGGTGGATCTGCCGGGACCACCTCCAGCGCCGCGGGCGGGACAGCGAGCTCGACCGGCGGTGTCGGAGGGACGATGTCGACCGGCGGGGTCATCGAGACCGGCGGCTCCGGCGGGAGCCCCCCGCCCCCTCCAAAGCTCTCCGACTACTGGTCTGGACACGCCACATGGAAGCTCACCCGGCGCCTCACCGTGGGCGAGACCGGATGGCCCGCAGGCTACGAGGCGGGCGCGCACATCGAGTCGATCGGCGGGGTCTGGTACCTGTTCTCGCGGGTCGTCACCGGCGATCCGGGCGGCTGTCCGTTCGGCGGCGCGCGCCTCGGCACGCAGGTCCGCAAATCCACCGATCACGGCGCCACGTGGAGCCCGCCGACAGACATCCTCAAAGCCGACGACGGGACCCCCTGGGAGTGCGCCGCCACCGACGGCGACGTCGCCTATGACGCCGCGACGAGCACCTGGCACTACCTCTTTCAGTGCCTCGCCAAGAGCGGCCCGTGGAACGGCTGCCACGCCCAGCGCACAGGCCCTGATCCAATGGGCCCCTTCACGCAGGTCCTCGCGAACCCCGTGATGCCGGCCGGCTCCCTGTGGTCCAAGATCTGCGACAGCCCCTCCGACGACTGCGTCTCTCAGGCGCTCGGCAAGGTGGCCGACGAGGGCACGTTCGACATCTTCGAGCACACGGGCGGCGACTACTACGTGGCTTTCCACGGCTACGACGGCGTGAAGCTCGGCTTCCGCGGCCTCGCCAAGACCCCCGATTTCGTCACCTGGATCGCGGGCGACCCCGCGCAGGGCGTCCCCGCCGACGCCATCGTCGATCTCGCGGACGCACAACCGTTCCGCGAGACCTGGCAGGGCGGCCCCATCGGCGCCGGCGCCGGAAGCATCGTGTTCGAGGACGGCTATTACTACCTGCTCGTCGAGATGGCCGACATCAGCCTCGGCTGCATCGAAGGCCAGAACTGGGATCAGGGCCTCTTCCGCTCCTCGAAGCTCACCGCCACCACCTGGGAGCAGCTCCCCGCCAAGAACCCCATCTTGTATTCAAGCAAGCTCGGCGAGGACAACGGCAAGCCCTTCCCGTGCAACCCGGCCTACGCGAAGCTCTTCAAGGACGCCGACACCGGCAAGACCTACCTCCACTACTCGCGCCTCAGCGCCGACCCCAGTGAATACGGCATCTTCCTCCTGGAGCTGGTCCCCTCGGCGAACCTCCTCGACAACGCCGATCTCTGGAAGTGCGCCCCGGAGTCATGGAGCGTCTTCCCCCTCGGCCCCACGAACCTCGTCGTCTACCGCTATCCGACGCTCTCTTCGGACGAGAACTGCTACCTCGAGACCAACTGCGGCGCCGCGTCGTGCCAGTCAGGACAGAGCGTATACCAAGATGTCTCGGCCGCCCCCCTCGCCGGGAAGAAGGCCCGCTTCGGGGGCAAGTTCCGCACGGCGACAGGCGAGGACGGCCAGCTCGACGTGGTCGTCCACGAGCTCGACGGCGCCGGCGCCATCCTCCAGACTCACGTCCTCCCTGTCACCGCCGGGATCGACTACGAAGCGTCCTCCCAGGAAATCGACGTCCTCCCCGGCGCGGTGACGCTGCGCTACCAGCTCTACCTCAACACCCCCCAGACGTTCCGCGCCGACGAGATGTTCCTCGAACCGGTCGGTCCGTAGCGATCAGCACATCCGACTGCGACGTGCCCACCGCCGCCGCGCGCGTCGAGGCGATCGTCCGCGGGGCTTGAGAACAGTCGACTATCTCGTCAAGGAACGGCGCTCGTCCACGGGCGGGCGGGGAAGAACAAGCCGCCATTGTTCCCGTTGCTCGGCCGGGATCAGGTGATCGAGCGCATCGTGGGACAGGGCGGCGAAGACGTTCGCGCGCCGGAGGAGGCTCCGGACCATGTTTGACCAGGACTTCAGGACCGCCCGAGCGTCACGCGGCCCGGCATTGCGCATGACCGTCCGCACCCCCTCTGCGAGCGGACGGACATGGCGGTTCACGTGCTCTCGGTAATCGGAGAGGAGTCCCGGCCGATTCAAGCCGAGCCGGACGATCGTCTCCCTCCCGACCTCGCTGCCCCGCCGGGGAAATGGATGCCATTGACCGGACTGCATGGGTCGAAAGCAGACATGATCCATCGGATCCAGGACCGCCGGATCGATCAACAGCGGGATCTCCCCGCCTGGCGGCTCTTCGAGCGGGGCGAGCGGGACGCTCCCTGGAGCGAGCGGGAAGTCCGTTCCCTTCCTTCGATTGCACTGTCCACAAGCCACAAACAGGTTCGACCATGTCCACGCCAGCCACCAATATCCGTAGGTGGGCAGGCCCCCGCCGCGCAGGGCCTCCGTCTTGGGCCGGAAGTGCTCCACGGGATCCCCCTGCTCGATCCGCTTCTCGCAATAGCAGCACTTTCGGCCCTGGAGGTCGAGGAGCGACTCACGCGCAGCGCCATATCCGGTGAAGTCATTCGCGCGGAGCGAGCGCTCCGCAGAGAGCTGCACGATCCTTGGAAGAGCGGCTGTACGAGCCCGGACGAGATCCGGGGGCTCGTCGGCGCGTTGGAGCCGGATCATCCCACGCTCCCGACGATGCGGGCCTCGGGCTCCCATCCCGGATCGACGCCGTGCTCGCGAAGCTCGCTGCGAAGGCGCTGCATCTCGTCTTCCTCCGCGTCGGTGCGACCGGGATCATTGGCGAGGAAGCCATAGCGCTGGAGCGCCTCGCCGAGCTCGGAAGGGTAGAGTCTGTCAATTCCGAAGAACTGCTCGTAGATCTCGCTGCCCGTCTTGAGCGCCGGCGCCTCGGGGGCCTCACTGGCGATCACGTTCCCCCGATCATCGAGGCTCAGCATCACGATCTCGTCCTGCTCGAGCCCCGGAAGAATCATGGGTGAGTGCGTCGTCGCGATGAACTGAACCTTCGGAAAGGTCCTCTTCAGAGCGGGCACGAGCTCCACTTGCCAGCGCGGGTGGAGGTGCAGATCCAGCTCGTCCACGAGGGCGAGACCCTCGATGTCGCCGAGCGCGAGGGGCTGTCCGGCGTCGCGGAGCGCCTGGCCGATGAGATCAGCGATCCAGGCGATCGTCGAACGGTACCCTTGCGACAGCCTCGAGATGTGAACAGCCAGCGGGACCTGGGGGCCCTCTTCACGTGCAGCGTCAGGACCGCGTCCCCCAGCGGTGGCTGCGCGCGGCCCAAAGTGCAGATGCGACAGCACCGACTCGCGGGTGCCGGGGAGGGCGTTCGTCGTCGCGGACGCACCGGTCACGCTCGGGAGCAAGCCGCTCTCGACGAGCGCCTGTCGGAGGAGATCATCGTAGGCCTGCACCAGAGTCGGGCTCCGAAACACCTCCGCAAACGCCGTGGCTCGCACGACTCCGCGGTCGAAGAGTGGCGCCAACCTGTCGCGTTGCGGCTCCTCCTCGGCGTCGCGGTAGGTCGAGCTCGGGAGATCCCGCTGCGCCCCGTACCCCGCCACGAACCAGTAGGGGAGACCCTTCCCTCGGCTCTCCTGAAGGGGATCGACCGCGCCATCAACCTCGTTGCCCGGCGGCAGGACATACTTTGATCGTCCTTTGAATACGCGCCACAGGGGCTGCACCTCGAGGCGGCTCTCCAGCTCCGGCGGCTGGGCGTCGGACGCTGTTATCCCCGGGTATTCACGCACGCGGTGGAAGACTCGGCCAAACCCGAACGTGGCGCGGATGGTCGTCGCCGACATCCCGTCGCGCACATCCCCGAGCGTCTGCGCGTCCGCGAGCTGGTTGGCGCGATCGGGCCCGCTCGCCGCGAGCGCGATGCTCTGGAGGAGCGCCGTCTTGCAGAGCCCGTTCTCTCCGACGAAGACCGTGAAAGGGCGCGGCCCGCCTGCGCGCGTGAAATCGAGATCCAGCGCTCGAACGCGCTTGAGGTTCCGGATCGACAGGCCTCGCAGGTACATTTTCGCGCGATGGTACTCGGGGGAGCACGCGACGCAACACCCGGGGCACGCCGCGCTGTTGCTTTTCGTGTAGCGGGACAGAAACCATTGGACGGCGAGGCGCTGCCGGGAAAAGGCTCCTCCCGAGAAGCTCGAAATGTGGATTGTCCGGCTCGCCCTGAGGCGCCCTTATACGTTCATCGTGATGGCGATGCTCATCGTCATCCTCGGCGTCTTCTCCATCCTACGGATGCCGACGGACATCTTCCCCGACATCGATATCCCTGTCATCTCGGTGATCTTCAACTATGGAGGTCTGCCCCCCGAAGAGATGGAGAAGCGCATCGTCTCCAACTTCGAGCGCTTCGCCACGACGACCGTCAACGACATCGAGCACATCGAGAGCCAGTCGCTCACCGGCATGGCGATCCTCAAGATCTACTTCCAGCCCGGCGCGCGCATCGAGGCCGCCGTCGCGCAGGTCACCGCCGTCGCGCAGACCGCCGTGCGCACCATGCCCCCGGGCGCCACTCCGCCGCTCATCATCCGCTACAGCGCGGCCAACGTGCCCATCCTCCAGACAGCGCTCGAGAGCGACTCGCTGAGCGAGCAGCAGCTCTTCGACTTCGCGGTGAACTTCATCCGCAACGACATCTCGACGGTGCAAGGCGCGCAGATCCCTTATCCCTACGGCGGCAAGACGCGGCAGATCATGGTCGACATCGATCCCGCGCGCCTCTACGCGTGGGGCCTGTCGCCGCGCGACGTCAACGTGGCGCTCGGGCAGCAGAACGTCATCCTGCCGGGCGGCACAGCGAAGATCGGTGAGACCGAGTATCCGGTCCTCGTCAACTCGAGCCCCGAGGCGCTCGAGGAGCTCGGGGGCCTTCCGATCAAGACGATCGGCGACAAAACAGTCTACGTGCGCGACGTCGCCTCGGTGCGCGACGGCAACGCGCCGCAGACGAGCATCGTTCACGTGAGCGGCAAGCGCAGCGTGCTCATGACGATCCTCAAGAACGGGAACGCGAGCACGCTCGACGTGACCTCGCGCATCCGCAAGATGCTCCCCTCCACGATGGAGAAGCTGCCGAAGGATCTGAAGGTCTCGCTGCTCTTCGATCAGTCGGTGTTCGTTCGCGCGGCCGTCGACGGCGTCGTGAAAGAGGCCCTCATCGCGGCGGGGCTCACGGCGCTGATGATCCTCCTCTTCCTCGGGAGCTGGCGATCGACGCTGATCGTCGTGGTGAGCATCCCGCTCTCGATCCTCGTGTCGATCACGGTGCTCGCGGCGCTGGGGCAGACGCTCAACGTGATGACGCTCGGCGGGATGTCGCTCGCGGTCGGGATCCTCGTCGACGACGCGACGGTGGAGATCGAGAACATCCACCGAAACATGGCTCAAAAGAAGCCGATCGTGCGCGCGATCCTCGACGGCGCGGGCGAGATCGCGGTGCCGGCGTTCGTGTCGACGATCTGTATCTGCATCGTCTTCGTGCCTGTCGCGTTCATCACCGGGGCCGCAAAATCGCTCTTCGTCCCGCTCGCGATGGCCGTCGTCTTCGCGATGCTGACGTCGTACCTGCTGTCGCGGACGCTCGTGCCGACGATGGTGCGGATGCTCCTCGCGGGCGAGGCGGAGGAGCACGCCAAGGGCCACGACGCGAAGCCGCGGGGCCTCGCCGGACGCCTGTTCGCGGCGTTCGATCGGGCCTTCGATCGACTCCGCACCTTCTATGGAAAATGGCTCGGCCTCGCGCTCGCGCGGCCCGTGTGGTTCTCGTTCGGGTTCCTCGGCTACGTCATCGTCTCGCTCGGCCTCTATCCGATCCTCGGCCGAGACTTCTTTCCTCAGGTGGACGCGGGCCTCATCAAGCTGCACGTACGCGGCGCGCCGGGCACGAGGCTCGAGGAGAGCGAGCGCCATTTCGCGAAGATCCAGGACACGATCCGCACGGTGATCCCCGCGGGCGAGATCCAGACGATGCTCGACACGATCGGGACGCCGACCTCCGGCATCAACCTCTCGTTGAGCGAAGGAGCCTTGATTTCGCCTGCGGACGGGCAGATCTCGATCGCGCTCCAGGAGCACCACGCGCCCACCGCCGACTACGTGCGCGCGCTGCGGGCCAAGCTCCGCGCCGAACACCCCGACACGACGTTCTTCTTCCTCGCGCCGGACATCTCGACGCAGGTGCTCAATTTCGGCCTCGCCGCGCCGATTGACGTGCAGATCGTGGGGCCCATCGGCAAGGAGGACGAGACGCTCGCGATCGCTCAGAAGATCGCCGCGCGCATGGAGAAGATCCCCGGCGCCGCGGACGTTCACCTCGCGCAGGTCGTGTCGAGGCCGCAGCTCCGCGTGAACGTGGATCGCACGATGGCCGCGCAGATGGGCCTCACCGAGCGCGACGTGGCGAGCGATCTGCTCGTGTCCCTCTCGTCGAGCGGGCAAGTGTCGCCGAGCTACTGGCTCGACAAGCGAGGCGTGCAATACCTCGTCGCGGTGCAGACTCCCCAGTACGAGATCGCGTCCCTCGATGATCTCCGGGCGACGCCCCTCTCGATCCCCGGCGAAGCGCCGCAGCTTTTGTCCAACGTGGCGACCGTCGTGCGCACGACCGGGCCCGCGAACATCACCCACTACAACGTGGCGCGCACGTTCGACGTGCAGGCCAACGTGGACGGGACGGATCTCGGGAGCGTGGCGGACGAGGTCAATCGCATCCTCGATGAGATGAGGCCGACGTTGCCTCGCGGGACGAAGGTGACAGTGAAGGGGCAAGTCGAGAGCATGGAGTCTTCTTTCCTCGGGCTCGGATACGGGCTCGGCTTCGCCGTCCTGCTCGTGTATCTGCTGATGGTCGTGAACTTTCAGTCGTGGCTCGATCCGCTCGTGATCTTGATGGCGCTCCCCGGCGCGATCGCGGGCATCGCGTGGATGCTCTTCGTGACGCACACGACGCTGAGCGTGCCGGCGCTCATGGGGGCGATCATGTGCGTCGGCGTGGCGACGGCGAACAGCATCCTTGTCGTGACGTTCGCGAACGATCAGCGGGCGACGGGCAAGGACGCGCGGACGGCGGCTCTCGCGGCCGGGATGACGCGGCTCCGGCCGGTGGTGATGACGGCGCTGGCGATGGTGATCGGCATGCTCCCGATGTCCTTGGGGCTCGGAGAAGGCGGCGAGCAGAACGCCCCCCTCGGGCGGGCCGTCATCGGCGGATTGCTCGTGGCGACGGCGACGACGCTCTTCTTCGTGCCTGTCATGTACTCGCTGCTCCGCAAGAAGCCGCCTGTCCACGACGCGCTCACGGAGGGGTTGTGAGCGCTCAGGGCCCCGAGGACCCGCACAAGGGCAGCGATCTGGGGTTTGATTTGCCTGCTCCAGCGGTGGTGTCGCGGACGCGGATCGTCGCGATCGGGGCCGTGATCCTCGTTTGTTTACTTGTTGTATTCTTTGGAGCCTACCTGCCGCGACGGAGGGCCCGGGCGGCGCTCGAAGAGGGGGTGAGAGCATCGGAGTCGGCGGCGCCGCGCGTGGAGGTGTTGACGCCGGTGGTCGTCTCTGGATCCCGCTCCTTGTCGCTGCCGGGGAGCGTGCAGGCGCTGGAGGAGACGACCCTTTATCCGCGGGCGAACGGCTATGTTCGCAAGTGGCTCGTCGACATGGGCGACAAGGTCACCGAGGGCCAGGTGCTCGCCGAGATCGACAGCCCGGAGATCGGGCAGCAGATCTCGCAGGCGCGCGCGGAGCTGGCCCAGGCGAAGGCGAAGCTCACGCAGGCGAGGGCCAATCGGGATCTGTCAAAATCGGTGCTGGAGCGCTATGAGCAGCTCGTACCGGCGGGCGTCGCGACGCAGCAGGATCTCGATCAAAAGCGCGGGCAAGCGCGGGTGGACGAGGCGAGCGTCATCGTCGCAGAGGCCTCGATTCGCGCGCAGGAGGCCAATCTGTCGAGGCTCCACGATCTCCTGTCTTTCTCGAAGATCGTGGCGCCCTTCGCGGGGACGGTGACGTCTCGGACGGTGGAGCGGGGGGCCCTCGTGAGCCCGGGGAGCGCGACCCCGCTGTTCAAGATCGCGGCGCTCGATCCGGTGCGCGTGTTCGTGGCAGTCCCGCAGGACGTGGCGGCGAGCGTGAAGCCGGGGCAGCCGGCGAAGGTGACAGTCCGGGAGCTCCCGGGGCAGCCGTTTCAGGGCACGATCGCGCGGACGGCGGGGGCGCTCGACGCGAACACCCGCACGATGAACACCGAGGTTCGGGTGCCCAACCCGGACGGCAAGCTGCTGACTGGCATGTACGCCGAGGTGGCGCTCTCGCTCTCGGTGTCGCGCAAGACCGTGGAGATCCCGGCGACGGCGCTCTTCAATGACTCGCGGGGGATGCGCGTGGCGGTCATCGACGCGTCGAACAAGCTTCATTTCGTGCCGATCACGGTCGAGCGCGACACGGGGGCGACGCTTCAAATAGCGACAGGGCTCTCGGGCGATGAGCGCGTGGTGAAGCTGGCGAACGCGGGGTTGACAGAGGGCGTGACGGTCGAGGTGATCGTGCCTCCGCCGCCTTCCCCTTCGGGCTCGGCCTCCGCGGGGCCCGCGGGCTCGGCCTCCGCCGCCCCTGCGAAATAGACTTTCAAGCCCCGCGGACGATCGCCTCGACGCGCGCGGCGGCGGTGGGCACGTCGCAGTCGGATGTATCAACCGTGTAGTGCGCCTCGCGGTACGTCGCCTCACGCTCGCGCAAGAGGCTCTCCAGGCGCGCCATCGCCAGCGGATCGTTCGCCATCGGACGGTGATCGCCCTGCGCGATGACCCGGTCCCAGTGCTGCTGCGGATCCGCCTTGAGCCACACCGTCAGCGTGTTGCGACGGAGCATCTCCCACGTCGCCGGCTCCGCCACGATGCCCCCGCCCGTCGCGAGCACCGTGCGCCGCCCGCTCTCCAGGATCCTGGACAGGGCCTCTCGCTCCAGCCCGCGATAATAAGCCTCTCCGTGCAGCTCCCAGATCTCCGCGAGCGACAGCCCCGCGGCCTCCTCGATGCGCGCGTCCAGCTCCACGAAGTCCGCCCGCAGCCGGCCCGCGAGGGCCTTCCCCACGCTCGATTTCCCCGCCCCCCGCAGCCCCAGGAGCGCCACGACATCGCTCCTCGACTCGATGAGCGCGACAGGCGTCGTCCCGAGCGCAAAGGCGATCTCGACGAGGCTCTTGAGCGACGGATTTCCCGTTCCCCCCTCCACCGTCGCCAAGAACCGCTCGGACAGGCCCGCTCGCTCCCCCAGCTCTTTTCGGCTGTAGCCGCGCTCTCGCCGCAGCGCTCGCACCCGCGTCCCCACGCGGAGGAGGAGGTCGTCCGCCGAAGCTCGCGGAGTGGGGGACGTGGCAGGCGTGGTAGGCGTGGCGAGCGTCATCGGGTGATGCACTATACTTCCTGTTCTGGCCGCTGACAATCCTCGAAGCTGCACTTTAGTACTTGACAATCACTTCCCGCTCGACCAGTTTGCCCGCCCCATGACGGATTTCGAGACACATCCGGACCGCTACACCCACTGGAAGCTCACGGTCTCTGGACCCATTGCCCGTCTCGTCATGGCCGTGGTCGAGGACAAGCCGCAACGTCCTGGCTATCGGCTCAAGCTCAACTCCTACGATCTCGGCGTGGACATCGAGCTCGCCGATGTCGTGCAGAGGCTCCGGTTCGAGCACCCCGAGGTCAAGTCGGTGGTCGTCACGTCGGCCCTCGGCAACGTGTTCTGCGCCGGCGCCAACATCATGATGCTGTCGTCCTCGACGCACCCGTTCAAGGTCAACTTCTGCAAGTACACCAACGACACGCGCTGCTCCATCGAGGACGCGTCCAGGCACTCGGGCCAGCACTGGATCGCCGCCTGCAATGGCACGGCCTCCGGCGGCGGCTACGAACTGGCCCTCGCCTGCGATGAGATCGTCCTCGTCGACGACGGCAACTCCGCTGTGTCGCTCCCCGAGGTGCCCCTCCTGGGCGTCCTCCCCGGGACAGGCGGTCTCACTCGATTGGTCGACAAACGAAGGGTCCGCCGCGATCACGCCGACGTGTTCTCGACGACCGCCGAGGGCTGCAAGGCGAAGAGGGCCCTCGAGTGGAAGCTCATCGACGCCGCGTTCACGCGCAGCAAGTTCGAACAGGGCATCTCCGAGCGTGCCAATCGCGCCGCGCAGGCCCCCTCCAAGAAAGAGGGCAAGAAGGGCGTCGCGCTCGCGCCCCTCGGCGGCAAGGTCTCGGACGAGAGGCTCGACTACCGCTATGTGACGGTGGCCTTCGATCGCCCCCAGCGGCTCGCGACATTGACCGTCCGCGGCCCCGAGGAGGGCCCCCCGAGCGTCGCGGCCTTGCACGAGGCGGGCTGTGAAAACTGGCTGTTCCGGGCGATGCGCGAGCTCGACGACGCGCTCTGCCACCTTCGCTTCGACAACGAGGAGATCGGCCTCCTCCTCGTCAAGACAGAGGGCGACATCGACAAGGTCCTCGCGTGGACGGATTTCGCCGCGCAGAACCGCGACGACTGGTACGTGAACGAGATCGTCCTCCACGCCGCCCGCACGATGCGCCGCCTCGACGGGATGGCCAAGAGCCTCTTCGCGATCGTGGAGCCCGGGAGCTGCTTCGGCGGCGTCCTCCTGGAGATGGCGCTCGCGTCGGACCGCGTCTACATGCTCAATGACTCGAGCCGCCCTGTTCACCTGGCGATCGGCAGTCTGAGCGACGGCGCGCTCCCGATGCAGTCGGGCTTGACTCGCCTCCAGGCGCGCCTCTACGGAGACGTGCACAAGGCGGATCTGCTCGCCAAGGAGCGCGGCAAGCTGGACACCGAAGCGGCCATGTCTGCGGGCCTCGTGACGGTGGCGCCCGACGAGATCGACTGGGAGGACGACGTCCGCCTGGCGATCGAAGAGCGGGTGTCCCTCTCACCGGACGCCCTGACAGGCATGGAGGCCTCTCTCCGCCACTGCGGCCCCGAGTCCGTGGACAGCAAGATCTACGGCCGCCTCACGGCCTGGCAAAACTGGATCTTCACGCGCCCCAACGCCACGGGCGAGAGCGGCGCGCTCAAGCTTTACGGGCAGCCCGAGCGGCCCAAATTCGACTGGCGCCGCACTTGAAGTCTCCGTGACTCTCCGTGCCCTCCGTGTCTCCGTGGTGAAGATGGCCTCGTTTTTCTCGGATCGCTCGTTGAAATTGACTTTTAATCCCCCAAAGCAGGCAGATCATGGCGATTGACCTCCAAGCCAAGATTCCCAACAACGTCGATCTCGCGACTGACCCCAAGCTCCAGCGCGCGCTCGAGCACTGGCAGCCCAAATTCCAGGACTGGTGGCGCGAGACGGGCCCGTCCGACTTTCGAGAGGACCAGATCTACCTCCGCACGGCCGTCGGCGTCGGAAAGGGCGGCTGGGCCAACTTCGACTTCGTCAAGATGCCGGATTACCGTTGGGGCATCTTCCTCGCGGAGCCCGAGGCCGATCGCAAGATCCACTTCGGCGATCCCGTCGGACAGCCCGCGTGGAACGTCGTGCCCGGCGAGCTTCGCAATCGCCTCCGCCGCCTCGTCGTGACCCAGGCCGACACGGAGCCCGCCAGCGTCGAGCAGCAGCGCCTCCTCGGCCACACCGCGCCCTCGCTCATCGATCTTCGCAACCTGTTCCAGGTCAACGTCGAGGAGGGCCGGCACCTCTGGGCGATGGTCTATCTCCTCCACAAATACTTCGGCGCCGACGGCCGCGACGAGGCCGAAGACCTCCTCCGCCGCCGCTCGGGCAACGCTGACAATCCCCGTATTCTTCAGGCCTTCAACAAGCCTGTCCAGGACTGGCTCACGTTCTTCTGCTTCACGGCCTTCACCGACCGCGACGGCAAGTACCAGCTCGCCGCCCTGGCCGAGAGCGGCTTTGATCCGCTCGCGCGCTCGACGCAGTTCATGCTCACCGAGGAGGCTCATCACCTCTCCGTCGGCGAGAACGGCGTCGGCCGCGTCGTGCAGCGCACGGCCGAGCTCATGGAGCAAGGCACGGACCCCCGGAGCGTCGGCGCCATCCCGCTCGACATCATCCAGAAGTACGTCAATGACTGGTCCACATCGAGCTTCGATCTCTTCGGTGGAGAGGACTCCTCCAACGCCGCCGAGGCCTTCTCCTGCGGCCTCAAGGGCCGGTATCGCGAGGGCGACGGGCTCTACAAGGACCCCAAGGCCCTCGACCAGATCTACACGACCCAGATCGAGGAGAGCGGCAAGCTCGCCACCCTGGAGATCCCCCTCCGCCGCGCGATGAACGCCCTGCTCCTGGACGCTTATCACGCCGACTGCGCGCGCATCGTCGACCGCTGGAACCGCACGCTCGCGAAGCACCACATCGATCGCAAGATCACGCTCCCGAGCCTCCGCTTCAATCGCCAGATCGGCATCCACGGCGGCAAGACCTATGATCCCGCGGGCAACCCGCTGTCCAGGGACGAGTGGGAGAGCAAGAAGGGCGAGTGGTTCACCACCGAGAGCGACCGTGAATACGTGCGCTCCTGCATGGTGCGCGTCACCGAGCCCAACAAGTTCGCCAACTGGGTGGCTCCCCCCGCCGCCGGCATCCACGACAAGCCGGTCGAATTCGAATACGTCAAGTTCCACTGACCCCGCAGAGCTCACGCCCGGCGCATCTCAAGCCACAGGACGAACGAAATGGAAGGCAAGAAGAGGCTCGTCTACGTCTGCGAGGGCGGCGACTGCAGCGAGCGCGGCTCCATCGAGCTCCACGCGGAGCTGGCCGACGCGCTGCACGAGAAGGACGGAGCCGGCAAGAACCGCCTCCGGAAGTACCCTTGCTTCGGGGGCTGCGAGCACGGCATCAACGTGGTGCTCTTCCCGGACAAGGTGTTCTACAGCCAGGTGAAGATGGCCGATCTGCCCGAGATCGTCGAGCACCTGACGGGCGACGGACAGCCCCTGGAGCGGCTGACTGGCAAGGTCGCGAAGGACGTCGAGCAGATCGTGTGGGACCTGCTCGACACAGGCTTCTGACAGACGAACGGGGATTGACATGGCGCTCCTCTTGACTCGCCCCGAAGGCGCAACCACCGAGTCTCTCGCGGAGCACCTGGCCGCGGGCGGATACGAGGCCCTCGCGAAGGCGCGGGCCGGATCGCAGGAGGAGCTCATCGCCCTCGTCCGCGACTCGGACCTTCGGGGCAGGGGGGGCGCCGGGTTCCCGGTGGCTCGAAAGTGGGAGATCGGGCGCGCCGCCCTGGCCGAGACGAAGCACGTCGTCGTCAACGGCGGCGAGCACGAGCCGGGCAGTCGCAAGGACAGGTTCCTCGTCGCCAAGACGCCCCACAAGGTGCTCGAGGGGGCAGCGATCTGTGCGTATGCGACGGGCGCGACGTCCATTGTCCTCTACCTCATCGAGGACATGACCGACGCGATCGACGCGGCAAGAAAGGCGATCGACGAGGCCACGGCGTCCGGGCACCTCGCGGGCCTGAGCATCCGCGTGGCGCTCGCACCGACGACGTATGTCGCGGGGGAGGAGACAGCGGCCCTGGAGGTGATCGAGGGCCGGAAGCCGTGGCCCCGAAAGAAGCCCCCTTATCCTGGACAGGCGGGTCTCTACGGACAGCCCACCACCGTCCAGAACGTCGAGACGCTCGCGTGGATCCCCGGGATCGTGACGCACGGGGCGGCCTGGTTCAAGCCTGGCGCGATGCTCTGCACGCTCGACGACTCCTTTGCTCGCCCCGGGATCCACGAGGTCCCGCTCGGCACCACGCTGCGGGCGCTCGTGGACGAGATCGGCGGCGGAACAAGGGGTGGGAGGCCGGTGAAGGCCCTCCTTCCTGCCCTGTCGAGCGCCTTCTTGCCGGCGAGCGCGCTCGACACCCCGATGACCCACGAGGCCATTCGCGCGGCGGGCTCGAACCTCGGCTGCGGCGGCTTTTCGGTGATCGAAGAGGGCGCGTGCATCGTCGAGCGGGCGGCCCAGATCGCGGACTTCTTCAAGGCATCGCAGTGCGGCCAGTGTCCCCCTTGCCGGATGGAGACAGCCACCATCGCGACCGTCTTTCAGCGGGCGGCGGCGGGCGAGCCGGGCGAATACGCGGCGCAGGTGGAGAAGATCGCGGCGTTCACCAAGGGAAAGGGCAACTGCTCGCTCATTGAAATGGCGGCGGCCCCGGCCCTGTCGGCCCTCCGGCTCTTCCCGGGCGACTTCGACGCTCATGCGAAGACAGGCCGCTGCCCGACGGCCTGAGCGTCGGGGGCCTTGGCGGGGCTTCTTTCACCACGGAGCCACAGAGGACACGGAGAGTCACGGAGGATTTTTTATTCTCAGAGGTCTTGAGAGATCTGGGAAAAAGAAATCTCTGTGCGCCTCCGTGCGGCCGCCGCTGGGGGACGCAGTCCCGACGCTGTGCTCTCCGTGACTCCGTGGTGAAAAAGGGCCCATCCCCCCCCGCAACGCTCATTTCTTCAGCTCTTCCTTGAATTCAGCGATGTCCGCAAATCGACCCTGGATATCCGCGAACGGCGTCCCGGGCTTGCAGACCAGCTTCTCCTCCAGCGCCGCCGCCGTCGCGTAGTTGACGATGTCCCGCGCCTTCTCGCGCGCGAGCTGACCCTCCGGGCAGTCGAACAAGCCATTCGCCAGGTTGGCGTTCTTGATCCCGTACATCTGCGCCGTCTCGACGATGTTCTGACCGTCCTTGTTGGTCACCCAGCAAAGGTCCGTGGGGAACAGGTGCCCTGTGTTGTCGAGCCCCACGAGCCGCTTCGTCGGCGCCGAGTCCGCATACCCCTGGGACTGGTTGTCAAAGGGCACCACTTGGTCGTTCATGCCCCCGAGGATGAGCGTGGACTCCAGCGTATCCGAAGGATCCGCGCCGCCCGCGGCCATCGGGATGAGCACCCGGACCCCCGGGGTCGCGCCGAAGCCCTTGATCCCGCCGCCGCCCGCGCTGTGCCCCGAGAGCCCCATGTGCGTCGGGTCCACGTGCCCGTCCAAGAACGCGAGGTCCCCTGTGATCGAAGCCCCGCTGATGGCCGCGATGATCTTGTCCGTGTCCCCGGGGAGGTCGTTGGCCAGGTTGAGGTTCAAGGCGTCGCCCAGGTAGAGCCCCGGATAATCGGCCGCGATCACCACGAATCCGCGGCTCGCCCAGTGCTCCATGTGCGCGAGCGACTGCGTCCGGAACCCGGCTGTCCCGTGGATGAAGATCACGACAGGATACGGCCCGTGCGCCGTGTCCATCGGCAGATCCCGAACACACCCGCACTCCTGGAGGGGCGCGGCGTCGTCGGGGATCTTGCCCATCTCCGACTCCGGCAGCCAGCTCCGCATATCATAAGAGACCTTCGTCTTGCCCGCTTCGCTCCCCGCCTCCGCCGGATACCACACCTCGGCCGTCAGCGTGTCGATGGTCACCGTCTTTGCCCCGACGGCCCACGGCCCGCGCGCCGCCGCGTCCTCCGGTGTCTCGACGAGCTTGACATCCGCGGAG
>Ga0268298_10003323_pt1 | contig 16561 bp, 14 predicted proteins | sample WWTPWeurt_MetaG_FD_194462 | JGI IMG/M metagenome (GOLD analysis project Ga0268298, IMG submission 194462) | Activated sludge microbial communities from WWTP in Nijmegen, Gelderland, Netherland - WWTP Weurt | ecosystem: Engineered > WWTP > Aerobic digester > Activated sludge | place... | reverse complement strand
TTCGCTTTAAAGGAGATGATGAATCGAGGCAGGTGGCGGCCCACGCAGGAACCCTTTCGCGCGGCACTCACAAACTTACGATTCATTTCAAAATGAACGGAACCCAGAGACTGCACTTTGTTCCAGCAGCAAATACTCTGACGGTAGATCTCAAATCAAACTGGCCGCATCCTAATTTTTCAGGATCGATCCTGCCTGCAGAAAGAACGATCGATGCAAATGGCTTCCATGCAAAGTGGATCGTCAAGCCGCAGAATGCAAGCGCCTTCCTGGCAGAGCTCAAGAACAACGAATACAGAGAAACGCTGACGGAAGGAGAAGAAGCAACGAGCTTCGGAGTGGACTTCTTTGTGCCAGTAGATATTTACGCGCAAATTGAACGAGCGTCCAAATACGCGATGCTTTTTATATCGCTCACATTTCTCACGTTTTTCGTTTTCGAAGCGGTGGCGGGGCTTCAAATTCATCCTGTGCAGTACCTTTTCGTAGGCCTGGCTTTGAGTCTGTTCTTCCTGCTTCTACTGTCTCTGGCAGAACACATTGGATTTGCGCGAGCCTATGGGCTGGCGTCTGTTGCAGATCTTGGCCTCATTACGGCCTATAGCTTGAAGATTTTGAAATCCAGAACCAGAGCTGGCATTTTGCTCGGCGTTCTGGCAGGACTTTATTCCTTCCTGTATGTGGTGTTGCAGCTAGAAATGTATTCTCTGCTTGCAGGATCCATTGGCCTGTTCTTAATCCTGGCAATTGTGATGTATGCAACCCGCAACATAGACTGGTACGCAAAGGAACCAGCGAAAGCGTAAGACATTCTTCCATTGAACCAACCATTGCCGCCCTTCGCGGGGCGGCTTTTTTTATGCCCGCGTGACCTCCCCCTCGATTACTTGACCCCGAAGCCGTCCGGGCTCTGTGGAACCTATGAACTTAAACTGGAATTCAAAGCAAATCACACAAGGAGATCGCCGAGCGCCCAACCGTGCGATGATGCGTGCTGTAGGTTTTGAGGACAGCGACTTTGACAAACCAGTCGTAGGTGTGGCAAGCGGTCATTCCACAATCACTCCCTGCAACGCAGGCATACGACCTCTGGAAGAAGCTGCATGCAAAGGGATTTCATCCGCTGGCGGGATGCCCCAGACGTTTGGCACCATAACGATTTCAGATGGAATTAGCATGGGCACCCAGGGAATGAAGCTTTCGCTCGTGAGTCGCGACGTCATCGCAGACAGCATTGAAACAGTATGTCGCGGGCAACTCATGGATGGTGTGCTGGCCATTGGCGGCTGCGACAAGAACCTGCCTGGTGCGATGATGGCGATCGCGCGTCTGGACATTCCAGGAATCTTTGTATATGGCGGAACCATTCTTCCAGGAAAATACCAGGGGCGCGATCTTAACATCGTTTCTGTATTCGAGGCGGTTGGTTCTTTTCAGGCAGGCACGATTTCGCGCGAAGAGCTAAATGAAATTGAAAAGCACGCCTGTCCTTCTTCTGGAAGCTGTGGTGGAATGTACACTGCAAATACAATGTCCAGTGCCATTGAAGCGCTCGGGATGAGCCTGCCGAACTCATCGCAGATGTCAGCACCGTCCCCTGAAAAGAAATCATCTGCGGAAGAAAGCGGAGAGGCACTCGTTCGCATGATTCGAACCAACCTGCGCCCGTCTCAGATCATGACGCGAAAAGCATTCGAAAACGCAATTGCAGTAGTCATGGCCACAGGTGGCTCCACAAACGCAGTGCTTCATCTGATCGCCATTGCGCATGATATGGGAATAACCCTGACGTTAGACGACTTTGAAGCGATTTCTAAAAAAGTCCCTCACCTGGCAGACATGAGGCCATCCGGCAAATACCTCGCAGTTGATTTTCATAGAGCGGGTGGAGTTCCTCTCATCATGAAGTTGCTTCTCAAGGCGGGAATCCTTCACGGTGAATGCATGACTGTGACCGGGCGAACTGTTTCAGAAAACCTGGCGGAAGTTCCAGATGCTCCTCCCGCGGGCCAGGACGTGATTCGACCTTTTTCTTCTCCTGTGTATAAGAGAGGTCACCTGGTCATCCTTCGTGGCAATCTGGCTCCTGGAGGAGCAGTTGCAAAAACATCTGGAGTCAAAAGCCCCGCGATCACAGGAGAAGCGCGCGTGTTTGATTCAGAGGAAGAGTGCATGGACGCTATCATGAGCGATCAAATCAAACCGGGAGACATCCTGGTCATTCGATACGAAGGTCCAAAGGGTGGCCCTGGAATGCGCGAAATGCTTTCGCCTACTTCTGCTCTCATTGGCAAGGGTCTCGGCGATTCAGTTGGCCTCATCACAGACGGAAGATTCTCAGGCGGCACCTATGGAATGGTAGTCGGGCATGTTTCTCCGGAAGCGGCGGTGGGTGGACCCATCGCACTCGTGCGCGAAGGCGACGTGATCACGATCGATGCATACGAAAATCTGCTTCAATTGCACATGACAGAGGCGGAAATGGAAGCACGCAGAAAAGAATGGGTAAAACCAGAATCGCCGGTAAAAAATGGAGTGCTCTACAAGTATGCTAAGCTCGTGGGAAGCGCTGAATTCGGGGCGGTTACGGATGCATGATTTTTGAGTGCACGGGAGCCCTGGGTCCCGGAAAAATGACTCAGGCGCCATATGAAAACCGATCACCTCATTCTGGACGAATCCGGCAAACAGACTAGAGACAAACCCTGGATATTTCGCACATACGCCGGGCACACAAGCGCCCGCGCATCCAACGAACTATACAGAACCAACCTGGCCGCAGGCCAGACAGGCCTGTCGATCGCCTTTGATCTGGCCACTCAGTGCGGCTACTCTTCGGATCATCCCATCGCAAAACCGGAAGTAGGAAAAGTGGGAGTGCCCATCAACAGCCTCGATGACTTTCACATTCTCTTCGATCAGATTCCACTCGAGAAGATGAATACTTCTATGACCATCAACGCCACGTCCATGTGGCTTCTGTCTCTCTACATTGCACTTGCGCGCGAAAGGAATGAAAGTCCAAAAAAATTGCAGGGCACAACTCAAAACGACATTGTCAAAGAGTACCTGGCGCGCGGCACATACATTTTCCCTCCTCAGGCCTCTCTGCGCATGATCGCAGAGATGTATGAATACTGTTTGAAAGAAGTTCCAGAATGGAACCCTTCTAACATTTGCTCTTACCATTTGCAGGAGGCAGGTGCCACTCCCACTCAGGAGCTTGCATTCGCTCTGGCCAATGCAATTGGGCTGCTCGATCTCATCCGAGAAAGAGGAACGTTCACGCATGACGAATTTGAAAAATGCGTGGGAAGAATCAGCTACTTCGTAAACGCAGGGATTCGCTTCGTGGAAGAAATGTGCAAGATGCGCGCATTCACGGAGCTGTGGGAAGAAATCACTCGAGATCGCTACGGAGTGAAAAATGCAAAATATAGAATGTTTCGTTACGGCGTGCAGGTAAATTCCCTCGGGCTCACAGAAGCGCAGCCGGAAAACAACGCGTGGAGAATTCTCATAGAAGCTCTTGGTGTAACCATGAGTAAACGTGCACGATGCCGTGCTCTTCAACTCCCTGCGTGGAATGAAGCGCTGTCGCTTCCTCGTCCGTGGGACCAGCAATGGGCCTTAAGACTCCAGCAAATTCTCGCATACGAAACAGACCTGCTCGAATATCCGGATCTGTTTGACGGAAGCAAGGTAGTAGAATCAAAAGTAGAAGCGCTGAAAGAAGAATGCAGGGCGGAACTGGATAAGATTCTGGGAATGGGCGGAGTGCGCGCGGCCGTAGAAAGCGGTTACCTCAAAACGTCTCTGGTCAAATCCATGTCAGAGAGACTGAGCAAAATCAATTCAGGCGAACTGACTGTAGTTGGAATCAACAAATGGAAGGACGGCATTGCAAGTCCTCTCACAAGCGGAAATGATGGCGGCATCTTCAAAGTAGATCCAGCAAAAGTCAAAGAGACCATGGACAACCTGGAAGCCACCAAACGCAAACGCGACCCGGCAAAAGTAGAAGCAGCACTCGCCAAACTCAAAGCTGCCGCAAAGAGCGGAGAAAACATGATGGAGCCATCCATTGAATGCGCTCTTGCTCGCGTAACCACCGGCGAATGGTCAGACGCACTTCGCAGTGTTTTTGGAGAATACAGACCCGCGACAGGAATCGACGGGCAGAAGCTACTTCTAGAAGATGAACGTGTTGCAAGCGTGAGAAAGAGAGTAGAAACATTCACTGCAAAAAGAGGTCACAGACCGCGCATCGTAGTCGGAAAGCCGGGACTCGATGGTCATTCCAACGGAGCAGAGATGATTGCAGTGACAGCGCGGCATTCTGGTTTTGATGTAATCTATTCCGGAATCAGGCTGACTCCCGAAGAAATCGTGCAGAGCGCCGTAGAAGAGAACGCGGACATCATTGGCATTTCCATTCTGAGCGGGTCGCATATTGAGCTGGCAGAACAGATAGTTGCAAAACTGAAGGAAATGAAAGCAGAGCGAATTCCGGTGGTATTCGGAGGAATCATTCCAAAAGAAGATTTCGCTGTTCTGGAAAAGACAGGAATTCGCAAACTCTTTACTCCTTCTGACTACAAGCTCATGGATATCATGGATTCCATTTTGAATGTGGTAGAAGAGGAGTCTGCGAAATAGAGAAGTATGCTCTTGCACGGCTGATCTCTGATTTTGAAAATACGCTGCCCGAAGCGGCACTGCGCCGGCACGATCATATCGAAAGGCTGAAATCGCTTCCAGAAGCGCGCAAAGGTGTATTCGCAGGTTTCACTGGCACTCCAGGCGCCGGAAAGTCCACTCTCATCGGTGCGCTTTGCCTCAGACTCATAGAGATGGATCCGCACATCAGAGTGGCTGTCGTGGCTGTAGATCCTTCGAGTGAAGTTTCAGGCGGAGCGCTTCTGGGAGATAGAACTCGTGTTCGATTTCCTGTAGATGAGGACAGACTTTTCTTTCGCAGCCAGGCCTCTGACAGACAACTCGGTGGAATGAGCCCGGGCACGTTTCAGGTATGCAGGCTTCTTTATCATCTGTTTGATCTTGTAATCATTGAGACCGTAGGAATTGGTCAAAACGAAATAGAGGTGCAGAGACTCGCAGATCGAGTCTATCTCGTCTTACAACCGTTAGCTGGAGATCAAATTCAGTTTTTGAAGGCTGGAATCATGGAGATTCCGGATGTTTTTCTCTTAAACAAAAGCGATGAAGTGGAAGCGGCCAGAAAGACCTATCACGCCCTCAAAGCAAGCATTCAGTTCACGAGGCCCGGGGATGGAGACATTCAGATTCTACAGACGAGTGCCGTTATGGGGACGGGCATTGACGAAGTGTGCGCGGATCTGATGGAACTGGTGCGAAAGCCCCGGGACGGTGAATCTTTGATGCGCGAAAAAGAAGAAAGATACTTTTCCCAGTGGGTCCGCGAAGAATACGGAAGAAGTGGAATCAAAAAACTCCTGGACCTCGGAGGTGCAGCCTTCTGGATCAAAGAATGTGGAAGCTATGACGCAGCCACTCGCAGACTGATTGACAAGTTCAACTGAAGCAAGATGCAAATCGATTTCTTCGAAGAATTTCCGTCTGAAGAAACGCTGTCTAAGGCAAAGCTCATGAATGGTGAGTTTCTAGTTTACATCGCAAGCTCTACCATTTCTGATTTTCATCGCCACCGCGACATGCTCTCTAGAATTTCTTCGAATGCGAAGGCTGCCTACTGGCCCTTGCTCCGTCGATCTTACTGGGTTTCTCCTTTCTCTTTTCCAGAAGAACTGGAAGGCCTGTACCGCGATCTGGAAAACAGCTCGCCCATGGACGTACTGATCGATCTGGAATTACCTCTTCTTCGGCCCGCCCTCTTTCTCAAAAACGTGCCTCATTTCCTGGAAAACAAAAAACTCATCCGGAAGATCCTCGGACTGGGGCATCGCTTCCTGGCTGCAGTTTACCCCGCCACTGGAATTCTATCAGAATCCATCCTGCGCGCACTCGGCATCTGGCATCCTCAGACAGAAAGCTGTGTGATGTATTACACCAGCATGATCCAAAAGCCGGCCATCATCCGCTGGATGCAATCTGCGATCCGAAGGCGCGCCCTATTGGGACATAGAACCGTTGGGCTGGGATGCCTGGCCCCTGGTATATTTGGGACGGAACCAGTGATAACAACTGAGGGTCTAAAGCGAGATATGGATTTCCTCACAGAAGCAGGGGTAAAACGAGCAATTTTATTCCGCCTCGGTGGACTCGATTCAGAATTTGCAAGTATCCTTTGCGGAAATAAAAAAATAGCACTGCCGGGCAGTGAAGAAAAACAAGGCATATGCGCCGATTGGGACTGATTCTATTCGTGTTCGGCATATCTGCCTTGATGGCCCAGGACCCGGCGGGTCCAGCCCAGGATGAAATGAAGACGAGCGAAACTGCTCGACCGGCCGCCTCCGATTCAAAGCAGGCAACCACCACTCCCGTTTCGCAGAACAACGCGCAGGCGACGTACAGCAAAGTCCCCACTGGACCGGACGGAAAACCTCTGCCTCTTTCCATGGAACAGATTGTGAAGATGGTCCTCGAAAACAATAATCTGGTTCGCATCCAGCAGCTTGAAATTCTTAAATCTGATACGGACATCATGAAAGATGAGTCCAAGTATGCGCCCAAAATTGGCGCGTCCTACGAAGGCTATGAGAAACTCGATAAGTCTTCTGCATCCACCATCTTCAGTGGAGACAAAGTAAACCAGGACAAGTACACCGCGTACATGAACAAGCTGTTCTCGAGCGGTACTTACTTCCAGGTGGAAGCATCCGACACTCGCTTTGATTCCAATGCGGGAGAATCTTTCGCACTGCAGGGAACCACTTTTGCGAAGCTCGCTCAACCTCCTCTGCATACTGGAGCTCTGACTCTCACTCTGCGCCAGGAACTTCTGAAGAATGCATTTGGATACAGCCAGCGCAGACTCAATGACATCTATAGAAACAAATCTGTAATCCAGCGCGAAGAACTGACTCAACAGCTCGCTCAGCTCGTGGTCAAAACCATGGTGGACTACTGGTCTCTTGCCATTGCAGAAGAAAATGTTCGCACGTTCGACCTGCTATTGAGCAACACGAGAAACATTCGCGATATCACAATCGGCAAAGCGAATCTTGGCCTGGCAGAAGGATTCGAGATCAACCAGTGGAGCGCCCTGACCGCACAGGCTGAAAGCCAGCAAGCAGGCGCGATTCTAGAAAGAAACAGCCGCAGAAGAGAACTACTTCGCACACTGAACCTGGATCCAACTCTGGAACTGAGCGGTGCAGCCACTCTGGAAGACAAGATCCCAACGGATCTGGATGAAGCGCGCGACATTGCCTACGCAAAAGAGCATCGCCCTGACATTCGCAACGTTCGTCTTCAAATGGAAAACGCAACTCTGGCAAGCGAGATTGCAGACAATTCCATGCTGCCCTCCATGTATGTTGGCGGGAAATATTCCAGCCGCGACCAGGGCAGACACACGATCACTGCATTCAATGAAGTCCCTCACGCCACTTACCCAGAAAGTGGAATCGAATTTAGAGTGGAAATGCCTCTCTGGGACGATGGTGCGCGCGTGGATGCACGCAATGCGCGGATCAGCCTGAAGCAAATGGCCATCCAGCAAAAGCAGCTCGATCGTCAGGTGGAAGACGAAATCAGAGACAACCTGGATCGCATCAAGACATCCTTTGATGCCATGAAGAAAGCAGAATCAGGCGTAGAGCAGATGACGTATTTCTACACTGGCCTGCTTGTGCGATATCGCCAGGGAAGATTCACAGCTGTTGCGGTAAAAAACGCACTCGACTCTCTGGTTCAGGCAAAGTTCGCACTCACTCAGGCACGCATCAATTTCAACATCTCACTTGTGAGATACGAACTGACGCGCAACACAGTGTGGAAGAAATACAACGTAGATATCGGGGAAGTCATCGATCGTCTGAAGAAAGACTGAGAACGGCGCGTCCCTCTCGAATCGCATTCTGAACGAATGCGCTCTGTCCAAATTTTTCCTGGCCCTTTTCAAGAATGGCCACTTTGTGCGTGAGAGATCGAATGGCCTCCGATCTTTCGCGCTCTGCAATTGAACCCGGCCCTTCTCCAGCTCGCCCGTGATCTCCTAACAATTTGCACAGTGCTCTGACTCTGTATGCATCGATCGCAGGAGTCTGACTGAGTTGTTTCCAGGAGCCGCTCCTTTTTTCCACAAGATCTTCTTCGAGATATCCAATTGCATGAGAACGCAGAAATCGCAGGGAAAAATCAAAATCTTCGCACAGGGCAAAATCAGGATCAAACATTCCCGCATCCAAAAACGCATCGCGGCGAATCATGAACGCAGACAGAGAAAGAAGACAACTGTGCACAGCATCTCTCAGGAAACGTCCAGTATGAGGAGTGAGCTTTCTCGGCCTGTGCACAGGCTTGTCGTTTTTCATCCAGCTTTCGCCTGTCTGGCAGGCAAGTAGATGCGGACGCTTTCGCATGTATGTAGATTGCATCTCGAGCTTGCGAGTCTCCCATAGATCGTCTGAATCAAGAAACGTAAGCCAGGGCATTTCTGTGGCCCTTACCGCGGTGTTCCTGGCCGCGGCCGGGCCAACTGCGGGCGTTTCTAAAACGCGCAGACGAACAGAGGCTGCCTCTGCGCTATGTGTAATCTGTTTGACTCCGTTTTGATCCGCAGCTCTCTCTTCCGCAGTTCCATCGAGCACGAGGATGATTTCTCGTGGCAGAGTGCTTCCTTTCAAGATAGATATCACTGCTTGCGCCAGGAGCTCTGGTCTGGCTCTCACCGGAACAATGCAGGCTGCGTCGAAAAAATTAGAACTGTAACGATGCAATTGTATTTCCGCTTGAGCAGGCGGCCCTGGCAAACCACAACCAGCTATGGATATTTTTGAGGCCACTACCGCCTACGAAAGCTGGCTGCGCACTGTCACAGAAGTGGATTCAGAAGCCCTTCAGGTCAAACACAAAGCAATGTGCGATGGAGCATTTCGCTTTTTAAGAGCTGCCTACTACGACTGGATCGCACTCTGGCAATCGATGCCCGCTGAAATCAAAGCCGCGCCTGTCTGTCCGTCCATCGGAGACATCCACATTGAGAACTTTGGCACATGGAGAGACGCAGAAGGAAGATTGATCTGGGGAATCAATGACTACGACGAAGCAACAGAACTTCCTTACACCAATGACCTGGTACGCCTGGCAACGAGTGTGCTCCTTGCCATTGAAGATGACAGGCTGGAAATGAAGCCACGCGAATCGTGCGAAGCGATTCTTTCCGGGTACACGCGAGGGCTCGAAAGAGGCGCGAAGGTATTCGTTCTTGCAGAGGACAATGACTGGCTCAGAGACATTGCACGCAGACAGATCAAAGATCCCGGAAAGTTTTTTCGTTCCATGGAAAGCCTTCCGGATGCGGCCCCTCCTGCGCGTGTGATAGAAATTCTAAAAGGCATTCTGCCAGAACCGTTTAGAGTCAAAAAAAGAATCGCAGGTCTTGGAAGTCTGGGAAGACAACGTTATGCGGCCATCGCGGAAGTAGCCGGATCGAGAATTGTTCGTGAAGTAAAGGCAAACTGTCCGCCGTCTCAAAATGCATTCGGCAGCGTCGCAGAAAGTCTGCGCGCCCGGATCCTCGAAAATCGTCCCACAAGTCCGGATCCTTTTTTATTGGACGCAAGCGATTACACGGTCCGAAGACTTGCGCCTGACTGCACAAAGATAGAAATTTCATTGATTGGAAAAACGTCCGATCAGATCCGCCTCCTTGCGTCCATGGGCCGCGAAATCTCAAACGTGCATTGTATGCGCGTAGAGTCTGGCCTGTCTGCGGCGGACTCGATCTCCAGCCATCTAAAAAGTGCTCCTGATCGGTGGCTCTACCATGCTGCATGCACCATGGCCGACCGCATCGCCTCGAGACAAAAAACCTGGCGCAGAAAAATGAAGTGAGTTGACCCCGCGACGATAGGCTCGGACGATCGCGTATGGTCCGGGACTACATCAAGCAGCTGCGCGTCTACCAGTGGACCAAGTCCGGCTTTGTTGTGATGCCGTTTGTTTTTTCTGACTACCTTCCAGTCGTAGTCAGCAATCCTTTTAGCGCAGGGGCCCTGGAGCTGCTGTTCAAACTGGCAGCGGCATTCTTTGCATTCTCTACTCTCGCAAGTTCTGTGTATGTATTCAATGATTACAGAGACAGGCACCAGGATGCCCTGGACAGTCGCAAGAAACACAGACCCATTGCAAGCGGCCGCATTGGGCCGGCAGGAGCCATCGCCGCCATCGTCATCCTCGTAGGCACCTCCGCCACTCTCGCATCGTTTCTCCCCATCACTTTCAGAATCATTCTCTCTATTTATCTCATTCAGAATATTTTCTATACCTGGCTTGGGAAAAGAATCCTGCTCATAGATGTGTTCATGATTTCTCTCGGGTTTGTTTTTCGCGTGCTGGCCGGTGCCGCAGCGCTCGGAATAGCCGCCAGCCCCTGGCTACTTTCGTGCACTTTGTTTTTGTCTCTCTTCCTTGGTTTCTTTAAGAGATATTACGAACTTCGCACATCTCCTCCGGAGATCATGATCGGTGGGCAGTACACTGCGGAAAGCCTGAAGAACTTTCTAAGCATCACGGCTTCTCTTAGCGTGATGAACTATGCAGTCTACACCCTGGAAGGCAGGTATGCCGGTGAGAAACTCTACTGGACGATTCCACTCGTAGTGCTTGGAATCTTTCGCTACTACACTTTGATGGATCGCCCGGAGCTGGAAGACGGGAATCCCTCTGACGTACTTTTGACAGATAAATTCCTCATCGCAGTGATTGGCTGCTGGGTACTATCCTGCGCGGCTCTCATATTGCACATCGCCTGACGCCTGGAACTGCCCCCGACTGACAGCCCAAAACTGCTTGATCGGACGGCCATTGAAACGAAACCTGGAGCATGCCTACATACTCCTATCAGTGCCAGGATTGCGGTCATGAATACGACGCATTTCAGTCCATGAAGGATGACCCAGATACAGTCTGCCCCAAATGCGGCGGAAGAGTGGAACGACTCATTGGTGCCGGAGCCGGAATCGTTTTCAAGGGGTCAGGGTTTTACGTAACGGACTATAAGAAAACGTCCAGCAGCACGAGCGCGCCAAAGACTGTAGAGAAAAGCGGCGGAGAAAGTAAGCCCGCCGGATCGAGCGATTCGTCCGGAGGTTCTTCCGCAAGCTCCAGCCAGACTGGTTCCACCGGTTCAGGTTCGAGCGGTTCGGGTACATGAAAAGACTCGGCATTCTTGCCGGACGCGGCGAGCTGCCATGGATTGCGGCCAGGGCCGCGGTGGCGGCAGGCGAAGATGTGCGCGTGTTCTGCTTCACAAACGAAGAACCACCTGCAGAATTTAAGTCCATTTCCATCAAAGTAGTTCTTACTAAACTCTATTCATCCGTTTTCAAGAACATGAAAGCGCATAACGTCGGCAAGGTGATCATGATCGGCAAGGCCACGCGCGACATTCTATACGACAATCCGCGATTTGACCTGCGAGCATTGTTGCTTCTGGCACGCATGACCAACCAGGCAGACACAACGATCTTTGATTTTGCCTCGCGCGAATTTGAAAAACGTGGATTTCATATTATTCCTCAGGATACTCACCTCAAGCATCTGTATCTTCCGGAAGGCAGATATGGTCCCGCCCTCAAGGCGCGCGAAATTGACGACATTTCTTTTGGCATGATCTACGCTCGTGAGATCAACCGACTGGACCTGGGACAGACAGTGGTGGCCGGGCAACTCTCCATCCTTGCGGTCGAATGCGCGGAAGGAACGGATCAATGCATTCGTCGCGGCGGCGGTCTATTTAGAAACAAGGGTGCAGTCGTCTGCAAAGTGGCAAAGACGGCCCATGATCCACGGTTCGATCTTCCAGTCACGGGCCTTTCCACCCTTCAGTCCATGAAGGAATCAGGATGTAGAATCCTTGCCATTGAATCCGGACGCACTCTTGTAGTCCACCACGCCGAGTTCATTCGCACCGCGCAGAAAATGGGAATCAGCATTGTGTCGTGCAACCCGGATAAATCAGATCCAAAGACTCTGACAAAATTGTGCAAGAAGGCAGTCAGAGTATGAAGACTCTCCGCGTGTCCACAGCAACAAAGAAGACCAGAAGCAAAATCGCCCATGAAATACTGTCCTCTGGAATTCACGGCCCTCTGCTCGTAGTCGCAGGAGAACATTCCGGTGATCTTCTGGGCGGGGACGTTCTTTCGCATTTGAAGAAACTGGGTCTCAAAGAATTCTTTGGAACTGGCGGGGAAACCATGAAGCGCGAAGGCGCAGAGATCATCCAGGATGTAGAGTCCATGGCGGTCATGGGATTCGTGGATGCACTTCGCAATTACTCCAGACTGCACAAACTGGCGCGAGACCTTGTAGCACGCGCAAAAGAAAAAGGTGCCCGTTATGCGCTCTTGATCGATTATCCTGGATTCAATCTAAGAATCGCGAAGATGCTCCACGCAGAAGGGATTCACGTCATTTTCCTGGTTTCACCACAGCTCTGGGCCTGGCACTACAGCAGAATTCACACCATCAAGAAGTACGTCGATCTGATGCTGGTTCTATTCGAATTCGAAAAAGAAATGTATGAAGAGGCGGGAGTGAGATGCGAATTCATTGGCCATCCGCTCATCAAAAGAATCCCAGAGCGCCTGGCAGAGGAAGCACCTGTCGCTCTAAAAAGAGTCAAAACCATTGGGCTCATGCCTGGATCTCGCCCATCTGAAATCGTAAAGCTACTCCCGGCTATGCTAGACACCGCAAAAATACTGGTTCGCGGATATCCCGGGGTCCGTTTTCTGCTGCCCAACATCAACCCAAAGATGGAAGCATACATCCAGGAACAGCTGGCAGGAGTCCCTGAGCTAAAGGTGGAGTATTTGAAAGACAGATCTCTACGAGTGCTTGAGGCAAGCGATGCAGTGATCGTTGCATCTGGCACGGCCACCCTCGAAACAGCCTACTTCCTCAGGCCCATGGTGATTTTGTATCGCACGAGCTGGATCAACGTAATTCTCGCCTCTCTCTTGATGCGCACTCGCATGATAGGAATTGTAAATATCCTCGCGCGCAGGCAGGTTGCCCTCGAATTGCTCCAGACGGAAGTGACCCCCGAAAACATTGCTCGCGAAATCGTCCGGATTTTCGAAGACGACGGCTATCGCCGCGCCATGGTTTCTGAGCTGGAATACGTAAAACGATCGCTGGGAAGTGGAAATCCTGCAGAAAAAGCGGCCAGGGCCATCCAGACATTTGCAAGATCCACCCATTCGGCCCGATAATCAAAGGACAAGTATGAGACACTTATTGTCGCCAACCGATCTTTCGGAAAAAGAATTTTTCAGGATTCTGGACCGCGCACGCGAGCACAGAAACAATCGCGCGCTTGCAAAGGACGCACTTGCGGGAAAGAGCATTGCACTGTTGTTTGAAAAGTCATCCACGCGCACCCGTTTGAGTTTCAGTGTTGCAGTCACTGAGATGGGTGGAACGCCCATTTCTCTGGAAGCCATGCAGCTACAACTCGGCCGCGGTGAAAGCCTGGAGGACACAACGGAAGTCCTCGCACGCTACTGTCACGCTATGATGGTTCGTGCTCGAGATCATAGAAACCTGGAAGTGATGGCCGGGATGAATCGCATTCCGATCATCAACGGTCTGTCCGATCTTCACCACCCCTGCCAGATTATAGCTGACTATATGACCCTCGAGCAATTGGGCTTCAGCCTGCACGGTGGTCTTCGCATTGCGTTTGTCGGGGAGCCAAATAACGTTTTCAATTCTCTGGCAGTGGCGGCTTCGTATGCGAAAGCGCGCATTACGATCGCCTCACCTCGCGCTTACAGTCAGATTCACCCCGCAATACAGCAGGAACTCACAAGGCTCAAGACTGAGTTTCAACAGTTCACGGAACCGGCCGGTGCAGTACGCGATACGCAGGTGGTCTATACTGATACCTGGGTTTCCATGGGCCAGGAAGCAGAAGAAGAGACGCGAAGAAAGGACTTTGCAGACTATTGCGTCACCACTGAACTTCTATCTCTCGCAGCCAGTGGACATGTAGTGCTTCATTGTCTGCCAGCTCATCGCGGAGAAGAAATCACAGCAGAAGTCATGGAAAAATACAAACATTCCATCTTCGAACAGGCTGAGAACAGGTTACACGCACAAAAAGCGATTCTGGAATGGATCTTTGGAATTCTCTAGACTGTTTGTGCGGGTCCGATGTCCAGTAGCTTTGTAGTCTCTTCGAACACTCTCTCTGCGGAAATCCAGTTCATGCACGCCAGATCTTTGCGATAGCATGGCTTATTTCCAAAGATAGAACACGGCCTGCACGGCAACACGGATGGATCAATCTGAACGATCACCGAATTAGGTCCGTAGGGACCAAATCCAGAAAAAGGATGAGTGGATCCCCAGATCGAAATGGTGCTGGTTCCGAGAAGAGAAGCGATGTGCATGTTGAAAGAGTCCATCGCAATCATCACATCCAGACGCAGAATGAGCGCCATTTCCCCTTCCAGTGTGAGATTTCCGGCCACTACATGAGTCTTCTCAGGATGCTCTGCGTGAATGGATTCTAGTATTTCCTTTTCTTTTCCTTTTCCGCCAAACAAAAACACTGTGGCATCGAGCTTCGAAAGGAGACCTACAAGCTCCCGCATCTTGTCCAGAGGCCACATTTTCTGCGCATGTCCCGCGAATGGCGCAATGCCGATCCAGAAATTGGTTTTGTTGGGTTTATTTATCTTCTTGAGATAGTCCATCGCAAGTGCACGACAGCGTGTATCAGGATTGATCCACGGCCCTCTTCCCGGATCTGCGGAAATGCCTGCTCTATCAAAGACGTGCATGTAGCGCTCAACCATGTGAGGAAGCGGCTCAAGCACTTTATTGTAGCGACGCACCTGCAGAGACTTCTCTCTTCTTCCTTTCACGATTGCGGAGAATTTCAAGCCGGACAGACGGAAGTACAAACGCAGAATTCTGCTTCGAATGCTGCCATGCACATCAATTCCATGATCATACGGACCCAGGGCCATCAGTTCTCTATACAGCTTGTAAAGACCAAGCAGTCCTTTGTATTCTTTGTCCACATCTGCGCCGATCACTTCTACGCCTGGAATATTGTAGAAAAAAGGAGCAAATGCCTTGCGCGTAACGAGTGTGATGGCGATGCGCGAGTGCTCTTTTGCCAGGGCCGCAAGAACCGGAGCAAGTAGCGCCACATCGCCCATGGCGGAGAAGCGAAGAACGAGGTATCTCAAATCAGGCCTTCGCTCCGCCGTACAGAATCGGATTGAGCTTTGGATCGTTGTACATCTTCATCTGCCGATATACTTTCATCTTTTTAATACCTTTTTCAAGGTCATCTACCAGCTCATCAAAGCATTGCGCCATATCTGCTTCTTGATCGAGCAGCACAGAAAGCTTTCTTTTGCACTGCTCCCTGTGTGCTTCCTCTACATCCGCACGCAAAGTCTGCTCACGCATGTGATAGATCTTCAGCTGTAAAATGGACATCCTGTCTAAAAGCCAGGCAGGAGTCTCCGAATTGAGGCGTGCATTTGCCTGAGGCTTCACGCCCTGGAATCGTTCTAAGAAATAATCATCAAGTTTCTCAACTGAATCTGTTCTGTCCTGATTGCTCTTGTCAATTCTACGCTTGGTTGCCACGAAATGTTCTGCCGCAAGATTCGGACTACGAATGATGTCTTCTAGATGCCACTGAACTGTATCAATCCAGCATTTGCCGTATAACAGCCCTTCTACGCCATTGTATGGATTTGCAAGTGATTGATCCACATTGTCTGTCTTGTGATAGTCCACAATGGATTGTTCGAATATACGATTTGCCTGACTTCCCTTCACCGGTGCACTCTGGATCGGGGCCTGGTGGGCTCAAACCCTTTTTCGCACAACTCGCTTTGCCGGGCGGGCATGAAACTTGCAAATTTCACGCTCAGGAAGAAAAAAACATGCTACCAGTGCTAGATAAAACAGCATCCTGGAAATCACTACATACAGTCCGGGGCGCTGAACCAATAAGACTCTCCTTCTTCTCCGATCGAGCCGGATATCGACTCAGGATCGAATCGGAACGAAACGAAGTAGGAGTACTGTTTCGCCTGTGCGCGGTTCTGTTTGTGCACGGCTTTTCTGTGGTGGAAGGACGCATCCAGTCGCCCAGGGACCTGGGAATCGAGGATGAGTTCTACCTCCAGCTTACAGATCCGTCTGCCATTCTAGACGAAAGAAAGGCGTCTGTGATGATGAAGGACTTCGAGAGTTTACTGTTCCGGGGGGTTTCAGTGCTCGAATATCTCATCGCAAATCAAAAGAAGATTCCGGCCAGAACCAGAAAGTGGAAAGGCACTGTTGAATTGAATTTCGACGAAAAACCACTGTTGATCGTATCGGGCTCTGACCAGCCTGGACTGCTGTTGTC
>Ga0268298_10003322_pt1 | contig 16563 bp, 12 predicted proteins | sample WWTPWeurt_MetaG_FD_194462 | JGI IMG/M metagenome (GOLD analysis project Ga0268298, IMG submission 194462) | Activated sludge microbial communities from WWTP in Nijmegen, Gelderland, Netherland - WWTP Weurt | ecosystem: Engineered > WWTP > Aerobic digester > Activated sludge | place... | reverse complement strand
CGTTCCGAGAGCGACACCTTTTCCTCGGTGGTTTCGCCGGGATGAATCTCGCCATTGTCGGCGTGCTGCACCTGGAGATTCTCCGCCATGGTCTCGGGCATCAGGTGGCGGCGATTCGACGTCGCGTAGATCAGCAGGTTGTCGGGCATGCCGGCGATGGAGCCGTCGAGCACCGACTTCAGCGCCTTGTAACCCGGCTCGCCGGACTCGAAAGACAAGTCGTCGCAAAAGATGATGAAGCGCTCGGGCCGGCTGGCGATCAGGTCGACGATCTCCGGCAGATCGACCAGATCGTGCTTGTCGACCTCGATCAGGCGCAGGCCCTTGGGCCCGAACTTGTGCAGCACGGCCTTGATCAGCGACGACTTGCCGGTGCCGCGCGCGCCGGTCAGCAGCACGTTGTTCGCGCTGCGGCCGGTAATGAACTGGCGCGTGTTCTGTGCGATGCGCTTTTTCTGTTCGTCGACTTCCAGCAGGTCGTCGAGCCGGATGCGATGCGGATGCCGCACGGCCTCGAGATGGCCGCGGTTCTGTCGCTTGCGCCAGCGGAAGGCGCTCGCGCTCCAGTTCGGCGCGGGTGCCGGCGGCGGCAGCAATGTCTCGATGCGGGCAATCAGCGCTTCGGCGCGCAGCAGGAATTGGTCGAGTTCCACTTCGGGTAAGCTGCTTGGATTGATGACGCCAGAACTCTAGCAGAACATGCAATACCTCATTTCCCTATTGGCGGCGGCAATGCTGGCGGGTTGCGCCCTGCCGCCGTCGACCTGCCCGCCCAGCCAGCCCTGTCCGGCGTGCCCGGTCTGTCCGCCAGTCGAGCCGGCATTTCCACCCAAGCCGCCGGAGAAACCCCTGCGGCCCGCCGAGTGGAGCGATCTCGTGGGCTGGCTCGATGACGAACAGCTCGCGGCTTTCGAGGTTTTCCTCGCGTCCTGCGGCAAGATCGAAAGTCAGCCGTCGTGGCACGCCGCCTGTGCGTCGGCACGCACTGCCGGCGTCAAGTCGACCGCCGGGGCGCGGGCATGGTTCGAGGCGCAGTTCCGGCCCTGGGCGCTGATGAATCCGGACGGCACGCGCAACGGACTGATCACCGGTTACTACGAGCCCGTGCTGAAGGGCAGCCGAACGCGCAAGCCGCCGTATCTCTCGCCACTCTTCGCGCCACCCGACGACATGGTGTCGGTCGAACTCGGCGATCTCTATCCAGAATTGAAGAACCTGCGCCTGCGCGGCCGCATCGAGGGCCGCAAGCTGGTGCCCTATTACTCGCGCGCCGAGTGGACGCAGCAGGAGAACGGCCGGAAGGGAGGCGCGCTGTTCTGGATCGACGATCCGCTCGATCTCTTCTTCATGCAGGTGCAAGGCTCGGGGCAGGTGGTGCTCGACGACGGCGCGCGCGTGCGCGTCGGCTACGCCGACCAGAACGGCCATCCGTACCGCTCGATCGGCAAGTGGCTGGTGGATCAGGGCGAGCTCAAGCTCGAACAGGCTTCGATGCAGGGCATCAAGGCCTGGGCGCGCGCCAATCCGAAGCGCGTGCAGGAACTGCTCAATGCCAATCCCAGCCTGGTGTTCTTCCGCGAGCTGCCGCTGAATGGATCGGGCCCGCCGGGGGCGCTGGGCGTGCCGCTGACGCCCGAGCGCAGCATCGCCGTCGATCCGCGCGTCGTTGCGCTCGGCGCACCGGTCTTCGTCGCCACTACCTGGCCGAACGAGGAGCGTCCGCTGAATCGGCTGATGCTGGCGCAGGATACCGGCGGCGCGATACGCGGCGCGGTGCGCGCCGACTTCTATTGGGGCAGTGGCAATGATGCCGGCAACCTGGCCGGACGCATGAAGCAGTCCGGCGCCATGTGGGTGCTGATGCCGAGGGCCTGGTCACCGAAATGAGGCATTGACGACCTGTCGGCACCGCGATGGTGCAACGAAGCTCACTCACTGGCGCCAAACCATTGTTTTGTCGTAAGTCGAGGTCAGGGCACGCTTGTTGCAGCGGTGCACGGGATTCGTGCTTGCTTATCCCGAGGGCCCCAAGATGGAGAATCTGAAAACTTCCGCTGACGTGCTGTTCATCCTGCTCGGGGCGATCATGATCCTGGCCATGCATGCCGGCTTCGCCTTCCTCGAACTGGGCACCGTCCGGCGCAAAAACCAGGTGAACGCGCTGGTCAAGATCCTGGTCGACTTTTCGGTCTCGACGCTCGCCTACTTCTTCATCGGCTACGGCATTGCCTACGGCGTGCACTTTTTCGCCGACGCCGAAACGCTGGCGCAGAAGAGCGGTTACGAACTGACCAAGTTCTTCTTCCTGCTCACCTTCGCCGCGGCGATCCCGGCCATCGTCTCCGGCGGCATCGCCGAACGGGCCAAGTTGAATCCGCAGCTGGCCGCCACCTTCCTGCTGGTCGGCTTCGTCTACCCCTTCTTCGAGGGCATCGCATGGAACAACGCCTTTGGCATCCAGGACTGGCTCAAAGCGAGCTTCGGCGAGAACTTCCACGACTTCGCCGGCTCCGTCGTTGTACATGCCGTCGGCGGCTGGATCGGGCTGGCCGCCGTGCTGCTGCTCGGCGCGCGGCGCGGCCGTTACCACAAGGACGGCGGCATCGCCGGCGCCCATCCCCCCTCCAGCATTCCCTTCCTCGCGCTCGGCGCGTGGATTCTCGTGGTCGGCTGGTTCGGCTTCAACGTCATGAGCGCGCAGACGCTCGACAAGGTATCGGGCCTCGTCGCCATGAACTCGCTGATGGCCATGGTCGGCGGCACGCTGGCCGCCCTGATTGCCGGCAGGAACGACCCCGGCTTCGTCCATAACGGCCCGCTCGCGGGGCTGGTGGCCGTCTGCGCCGGCTCGGACATCATGCATCCGCTCGGCGCGTTCATCACCGGCGGTATCGCCGGCGGCCTGTTCGTTGTCATGTTCACGCTCACCCAGAACCGCTGGAAGATCGACGACGTGCTCGGCGTCTGGCCGTTGCATGGCCTGTGCGGCGCCTGGGGCGGCATCGCCGCCGGCATCTTCGGCGCCAAGGCGATGGGCGGCCTGGGCGGCGTCGCCTTCATGTCGCAGCTGATCGGTACGCTGATGGGCATCGTCATCGCCTTCGGCGGCGGCTACATCATCTACGGCCTGCTCAAGAAGGCCGTCGGCATCCGCCTCGACGCCGAGGAGGAATTCAATGGCGCCGACTTGAGCATCCACAAGATTTCCGCCGGCCCGGAGCGCGAAACGCTCTGGTAAGCGGTCCTGGCGGTCAGGATCGCTTCAGCCTGACGCTGAACCAGAAAGTGCTGCCCTGGCCCGGAACGCTCGATGCACCAGCCTGGCCGCCCATCAATTCGGCCAGGCGCTTGGTGATCACCAGGCCGAGGCCGGTGCCGCCGTGTTCGCGCGTGCTGGAGTTGTCGCCGAGTTCGAACGGCGTGAAAAGCCGGACCAGCGTCTCGGCGGCGATGCCGACGCCGGTGTCCTCGACCTCGAAGCGGATCAGCGCGTCCTTGCCGGTGTCGGCTTCGAGCCGCGCGCGCAGGGTCACCGAACCCTGCTCCGTGAACTTGACGGCGTTGGCCACGTAGTTGGCCAGCGCCGAGCGGATGCGACTGGGGGCGCCGATCATTGCCGTCGGTAGCCCGCTGCTGGCAATGACCGACAATGCCAGCCCCTTGGCCTGGGCCTGCGCGGTGAACATGCCTGCCACCTCGCGCATGAGGGTATCCGCGTCCACGGCGGTTTGCTCCAACTCCAACTGGCCGGCCTCGAGTTTGGCGAACTCCAGCACGTCGCCGATCAGGGCGAGCAAGCGTTTGACGGCATTGTCGATCTTGTCGAGTCGGCCGATGCTCTTGTCAATATTGCCCGTGACGCTATCGCGGCGGAGCAGGTAGCTCATGCCGCCGATGGCGTTCAAGGGCGTGCGCAGTTCATGGCTCATGTTGGCCAGGAAGGCGTCCTTGGCGCGGTTGGCCGCATCGGCGGCCTGCTTGGCGGCAACCAGTTCCGCGGTGCGCTCGGCGATCAGTTCCTCCAGTCGATCGCGATAGCGCGCCAGCGCCTCGGTCTGCTCTTTGAGATCGGTGACGTCGGCAATGACTGCCACCAGGCCCGCCGGTCGGCCTTCGCTGTCGGCGACGCGCACGCTGGTCAGATGTCCCCAGAAGTCGCCGCCGCCGTCGCGCCGGTAATGCCGCTGCAGATCGGCGAACGTTATCGCGCCCGACATCAGCCCCTCGACGTTGCGGATGGCCGCGGTACGCTCGTCCGGATGAACGCGGTCAACATAAAGGCTGCCTTGCAGCCGGTTGAGCGGGGTATCGAACATTTGCGCCATGCGCTGGTTGGCACGGCGAATCAGACCATCGGCGCCGATGAAGGCAATGGCGACGCTGGCGGTATCGTAGATCGTCTGCAGTTCCTTCTGATTTCGCTGAAGGTCGAGGTTGGCTTGCCGGATTTGCGCCTGACTACGGGTGACGATCGCGACCAGTACGGCGAGCAGTATGCTGATGGCCAGACCGGCGATCAGCACGATATCTTCCCTGGCCAGCCCCGCCTTGACCTGGGCGCCGGGCAGCGCCTGCGCCGTCACGGTCCAGGGTCGGCCGGCGACGACGACGGCGCGGGTTTGGGCAAAGCCGGACGGATCGGCGGCGGGGTCGCCGTTGGCGAACAGCAGGGTGCTGGCGGCAACCTGGCCGTCGTAAACCGCGACGACCACCCGCTGGGATAACTTGGGATTGTCACGTTCGAGGATGCTGGTCATCAATTGCTTCATGCGCAAGGGCGAATAGGCCCAGCCCATCAGTTCGCGGCTCGCCGCCGGATTCGACGAACCTGACGGCTTGCGATAAATGGGTACATAAACCAGTGTTCCCGCCTGCATGTCCTTATCGGTTTCCTGAACGAGCGTCACCTTGCCCGACAAGGCTGGCTTGCCGCTCTCGCGCGCGCGGGCCATGGCTTCCCGGCGCGTTGGTTCCGACCACATGTCGAAGCCAAAGGCGCGCTGATTGCGCCAGTCGAAAGGCTCGAGATAGACGATCGCCGAATAGGTATCCCGCTCGCCGGGCGGACGCACCGTGTACTCGGGAAAGCCTTCGGCGCGGACCGACTTGACGTGGCCGGCCAGTTCCGCCGGAGCGATCATCCTGGCAAAGCCGACACCCTGGATGCCGGGGTAGCGCTCTTCCAGGCGCAGGGCGGCGACGAAAGTGCGGAACTCCGCCCGGGAAACGTCGTCGCTGGCTTCGAACAGGCCGACCACGCTGCGCAAAACCTGCTCGTAGGCCGTCATGCGCGCCGTCACGCTGTCGACGAAAGTCTCGAATTCGTGAATGAACTCGATGCGGGCCGTTTCGACCGTTTGCTGGTGGGCGGTGCGCCAGAGCGACAGCGTCAGGCCAAGGTTGGCGGCGAGAACCAGCCACGGCAGCAGCAGAAGGAAACGACGTCCGAATAGGGCGTTCAACATGCTTGAAGTCACGTGCGATCGGGCAGGGTGCTTGCAGGCAACCGTTTCAGCTTACCGCAATTCGACCGGAACGGGGGCTGCGTCACGGCTGCTTGCGCAGCCAGTTTTGGCTGATCGGAAACGAAGATGACCTTGCAAAACTTGTTGAAGATCGGCCGGCTTAAGCCGCATGCGCCGACGGCGCTCGGCGGCAACCGCCGCGCCGCTTCAGCCCCGCGGGCTATCGCCATCGGTTGCAGTCGATGGCGGATCGTCGTCGAACTCGAGGCCCCAGTCGCCGTGGAGATACCAGTCCTCGCCCATCAACTCCACGGGATGCTGCGTGCGGTCGGCGCCGTTGCCGCAGCCCAGATTGTCCGTAGGGCAATACTTGTCGCACCCCCAGCAGATGCGCTCGGGATGCTTGGGGTGGCGCGGAAAGCGCTTGGTCATGACTTTGGGCATGTTGGCGAAGGTTTTCGCGCGGCCTGCTAACCCAGTTCGACCAGCAGATCCTTCGGCTCGACGCGGTCGCCCGGCGCCACCAGTACCTTGACGACGGTGGCGTCGCGCTCGGCGGTGACGGCGGTTTCCATCTTCATGGCCTCGATGGAAACCAGCGGGCTGCCACGGCTGACTTTCTGGCCAGGCGTGATGGACACGGTGACCACGGCGCCGGGCATGGGCGCGGCGACATGGTTCGGGTTGCCCTCCTGCGCCTTGGCATGGGCCTTCTTCCGGGCCAGTCCGGCCTTGTCGATGTGCGTCGGCCGCGGCTGGCCGTTGAGTTCGAAAAACAGGTGCGCCACGCCTTCGCCGTCGTCGTCCTGCCGGCCGGTGAGCTGGATCACCAGCGTCTTGCCGGGATCGATGTCGACGGCGACCTCCTCCTTCTCGTGCAGGCCGTAGAAGAACACCGGCGTCGGCAGCACCGAGACGTTGCCGTAATGGCGCTGGTGCGTCGCGAAGTCAGCGAACACTTTCGGGTACATCAGGTAGGAAGCGAGATCGCGGTCGTCCACCTGGCGACCTGCGGCTTTCTCGGCATCGAGGCGGGCGGCATCGAGGTCGACCGCGGCCAGGTGCGCGCCGACGCGTCCCACCACGGCTGACTTTCCCTTCAGGATCTTCTTCTGCAGTTCGATGGGGAAGCCGTCGGCCGGGTAGCCCATCTCGCCGCGGAACATCGAGACCACCGAGTCGGGGAAGGAGACCTCCTTGTCGGGGTCGGCCACTTCGGCGGGCGTCAGGCCGTTGGCGACCATGAACAGCGCCATGTCGCCGACTACCTTCGATGACGGCGTGACCTTGACGATGTCGCCGAACAGCTGGTTGACGTCGGCATAGGCCTGGGCCACGTCGGACCAGCGCGCATCGAGGCCCATGGAACGGGCCTGCTCGCGCAGGTTGGTATATTGGCCACCCGGCATCTCGTGGCGATAGACGTCGGAAGTGCCCGCGCGCATCTCGGCCTCGAAGGGGGCGTAGTAGTGGCGCACGCCCTCCCAGTAGCGGGCGAAGGGCTGGATGTCGCGGTGCGTGAAAGCCGGCGCGCGTTCGGTGTTTTCCAGCGCGGCGAGGATGGCGCCCATGCTCGGTTGCGAGGTGAGGCCGCTCATCGAGTCCATGGCCGCATCCACCGCGTCCACACCGGCTTCGATGGCCGCTAGTACCGAGGCGACGCTGCCGCCGCTGGTGTCGTGGGTGTGGAGATGAACGGGCAGGCCGACTTCCTCGCGCAGCGCCTTGACCAGCGCGCGGGCGGCCGGAGGCCGGCAGACGCCGGCCATGTCCTTGATGCCGATGATGTGGGCGCCGGCCCTCTCCAGCTGCTTCGCCATGTCGACGTAGTACGTGAGGTTGTACTTCGGTCGGCTCTTGTCGAACAGGTCGCCGGTGTAGCAGATGGCCGCTTCGCAGATCGCCCCGTTGTCGATCACCGCGTCCATGGCCACGCGCATGTTCTCGACCCAGTTGAGCGAGTCGAAGACGCGGAAGATGTCCATGCCGTTGGCGGCGGCCTGCTTCACAAAGTAGCGCACGACATTGTCGGCATAGTTGGTGTAGCCGACCGCGTTGGAGGCGCGCAGCAGCATCTGGAACAGGATGTTGGGCGTCGCCTCACGCAGGCGAGCCAGGCGCTCCCACGGGTCTTCCTTGAGGAAGCGCATGGCGACGTCGAAAGTGGCGCCGCCCCAGCACTCCATCGAGAACAATTGCGGCAGGCCGTGCGCGTAGTGCGGCGCCACGGCGGCCATGTCGGCCGTGCGCATGCGCGTCGCGAACAGCGACTGGTGCGCGTCGCGCATCGTCGTGTCGGTGAGCAGCACCTGCCGCTGTTCGCGCATCCAGCCAGCGAACTTCTGCGCGCCGAGCTGCTTGTAGCGGTCGCGGCTGCCGGCGGGCGGCGTGTCGCCACGGCTGACTTTCGGGAGGATTGGTTTCGCGCAGGGCTGGTGCGGCATCGGCCGGCCCTTCATCTCGGGATTGCCGTTCACTTCGACATCGCCGATGAAACGCAGCAATCGGGTCGCCCGATCCCGGTGCTTCTTGAAGGTCAGCAATTCGGGCGTGGTGTCGATGAAACGCGTCGTGCATTCGCCGCTCTTGAACAGCGGATGCAGGATGATGTTCTCGAGGAAAGTCAGGTTCGACGCCACGCCGCGCACGCGGAATTCCCGCAACGCGCGGTTCATGCGCCGAATGGCCTCCTCGGGGTCGTGGCCGCGCGCCGTGACCTTGACCAGCAGCGAATCGTAGAACGGCGTGATGACGGCGCCGGTGTAGGCGGTGCCGGCATCGAGGCGGATGCCGGCGCCCGAGGCGCTGCGGTAGGCGGTGAGCTTGCCGTAGTCCGGCGTGAAGTTCTTCTCCGGGTCTTCGGTGGTGACGCGGCATTGCAGCGCGTGGCCCTGCAGGTGGATGGCCTCCTGCGCCGGCAGGTAATGGTCGACACCGATCTCGCCGCCCTCGGTGACGCGGATCTGCGCCTTGACGATGTCGAACCCCGTGACTTCCTCGGTCACCGTATGCTCGACCTGGATGCGCGGGTTGACCTCGATGAAGTAGAACTTGCCGGAGTCGGCATCCATCAGGAACTCGACGGTGCCGGCGTGCGTGTAGTCCACACCGCGCGCCAGCTTGAGCGCCGATTGGCAGAGTGCCTCGCGCTGCTCTGCGGATAGGTAAGGCGCGGGCGCGCGCTCCACCACCTTTTGATTGCGCCGCTGCACCGAGCAGTCGCGCTCGAACAGATGGACGAGATTGCCGTGCGTATCGCCGAGCACCTGCACTTCGACGTGGCGGGCACGCACCACCATTTTTTCCAGATAGACCTCGTCGTTGCCGAAAGCTGCCGCCGCCTCGCGGCGCGCCACCTCGATCGCCGGCGCCAGTTCGGCTTCGTTGTTGATGGCGCGCATGCCGCGGCCGCCGCCGCCCCAGCTCGCCTTCAGCATCAGCGGATAGCCGATCCCGGCCGCGAGCTTCCGGCAGTCGTCCAGGTCGCGGGGAAGGGCGCCGGTGGCCGGCACCACCGGCACGCCCACGCGCTCGGCCAGCGCGCGCGCTGCGACCTTGTTGCCCAGTTCGCGCATCACCTCGGGCTTGGGGCCGATGAAGGCGATGCCAGCCCGGCCGCAGGCATCGGCGAAGTCGGGATTCTCGGAAAGGAAACCGTAGCCGGGGTGGATGGCGTCGACCTTGGCCAGCCTGGCGATGCGGATGATGTCGTCGATGTCCAGATAGGCCTGGATGGGTTTCCTGCCTTCGCCGACCAGATAGCTTTCATCCGCCTTCGAGCGGTGCAGGGCAAGACGGTCCTCGTTCGAGTAGATGCCCACGGTGCGGATGCCGAGTTCGCTGGCGGCGCGCATGACGCGAATGGCGATTTCCGAGCGGTTGGCGACCAGGAGACTGCGGATGTGCTTGTGGCTCATGGCGGATGACCAAAGAAGGATGATTCAAGGCGGCGGCATTCTGCCTCAAAGAACTGCTATCGCAGTATGACCAGCGCGCAAAGTTGTTGCCGGAGAATTCATCTTGATGCAATGCAGCAATATACTTGCCATGCCGCCACGCGTGAACAACCTCCGGAACCTGCTCATGACTCCCACCGAACTCAAACGATTCCTGCGCGAACGCGTGCCCTTGTTCGAGGGCTTTGACGCCAAGGAAATCGGCCGGATCGTCGAGCCGAGCGAACTGCGCACGTTCGAGGGCAGCGAGGCGATCGTCGAGTGCGGCGAGGAAGGCCGCTTCTTCGGCGTGCTGATCAGCGGCCATGCCCAGGTGTCGGTGGCCGATAGCACGGGCGGCCGCGTCGTCTTCTGCGAACTGAACGCAGGCGATGTGTTCGGCGAAATGTCGCTGCTTACCGGCGACCGCACCGTGGCCGACGTCATCGCCGGCAACCGCTGCTTCGTGCTCATGATTCCCCAGGACGTGTTCAATGCCCATATCCTGGTCAACCCGCGCGCCGTGACTTTCCTGTCCAAGCTGCTGGCGCGCCGCACGCGCGAGCAGACCATCGACATCACCAGCCGCCAGCTACGCGAGCAGGCGGTGACGCAGTCGAGCGACCCCTACGCGTTGAGCCTGCGAACCGAGGTGCCGGGCAAGCTGCTGACCCTCAACATCGGCTTGTCGCAAGTCCGCTTCGGGGTCTTCGACACGCGGGACACCGGCAAGGACGTGCATGGCATCATCGATTGCGGCGACCGGACGCACGCCTACATCACGCTCACAGCCGGCGGCGTAGTCAGCCGGCGCGAACGGCCGGTCTGCCAGCTCGACGAGCTGTTTCAGGTGATTTTCGAGTCGATGCTGCTGCTCGGCGATCAATACTTGTTCACACCCTATGAAGTCATCGCGGTCGGTCACCGCGTCGTGCATGGCGGCAGCAAGTTTTCCAGCGCGGCGGTGATCACGCCGCGCGTGCTCGCTGACATCGAGGCGCTCTCGGCGTTCGCGCCCCTGCACAATCCCATCAACCTCGAGGGCATTCATCTGGCGATGAAGCTGTTGCCGGACGTGCCGCATGTGGCCGTCTTCGATACCGCGTTCCACCATAGCCTGCCGACCTACGCTTACCTCTACGGCTTGCCCTACGACTGGTACAAGAAGGAGGGTTTTCGCCGTTACGGCTTTCATGGCACTTCGCACCGCTTCGTCTCGCTGAAGTCGGCCGAGATCATGCGCCGGCCGCTGGGCGAACTGGAAATCATTTCCTGCCATCTGGGCGCAGGCGCGTCGCTTTGCGCGATTGATCACGGGCGCTCGGTCGATACCACCATGGGCATGACGCCCTCCGATGGCCTGATCATGCCCAGCCGCGCCGGCAGCATGGATCCGGCGATGATGATTCACCTGATGGATCATTACCACATGAGCCGGGACGAACTGCTGAAGCTGATCAATGCCGACAGCGGCCTGAAGGGAATCTCGGGCATCTCCAGCGACATCCACGAAATCGAGGCGGCCGCCAGCGAAGGCCACCACCGCGCGCTTCTGGCCCATCGCGCTTTCTGCTATCAGATACGCAAGGGCATCGGCGCCTATGTGGCGGCCATGGGCGGTGTGGACGTGCTTGCCTTTACCGGTCAGATCGGCGAAACCAGTCCGACGGTGCGCAGCCTGGCCTGCCAGGGGCTTGGCTACATGGGCATCAAGCTCGACGAGGAGAAGAATCGCCGGCTCGGCGTCGCCGGCAGCCATGCGCTGATCTCGGCCGACGATTCGCCGGTGAAGATCCTGGTCATCGCCAATAATGACGAGCGCCTGCTGGCGTGGGAGACATTGCGCGCCATCGAGCGCGACCGGATCGCGCTGGCGATCAAGGGCCAGCCGGCGGCGCCGATACCGGTCGAGGTTTCGGCCCATCACGTTCATCTTTCACAGTCGGACGTCGACGCGCTGTTCGGTGCCGGCCACGCGCTGACGCCGGAACATGAACTGTCGCAGCCCGGCCAGTTCGCGTGCAGGGAACAGGTCGATCTGGTCGGGCCGAAAGGCAAGATTGCCAAGGTTCGCGTGCTCGGGCCGACGCGCAAGGAGACGCAGGTCGAGATCGCGATGACCGAGCAGTTCAAGCTTGGCATCCAGGCGCCGATCCGCGAGTCCGGCGACCTCGCCAACACGCCCGGCATCACGCTCGAGGGCCCAAAGGGCGCGGTCCGGATTCCGCGCGGCGTCATCTGCGCCCAGCGTCACATCCACATGTCGCCCGAGGATGCGATGAACTTCCGCGTGCGCGACAAGTACGTGGTGCGCGTGCGCATCGAAGGCGAGCGCGAGTTGATTTTCGGTGACGTGGTGGTGCGGGTGAATCCGAATTACCGGTTGGCGATGCACATCGACACGGACGAAGGCAACGCCGCCAACATCGGGACCGGCATGATCGGCCACATCGAAGAGATTCAGTCCCGGGCCTGAGAGCCCCTGCGCGCCGCCAGGCCGATCCTGGCCATGCCTGCCTCAGTGGCCGGCCGCCCTGGCCATGGCTTCCTCCAGCTTGGCCGCCGGCATGTAGCCCGGAATGCGGGTGCCGTCGGCGAGGAAGATGGCCGGCGTGCCGCGGATGTTGAGCTTGCGCGCCAGCGCCATGGACTTGTCGAGGCCCGCGGTGTCGCACTTGCCGGCGTCGGGCGCCTTGTTGTTCACCATGTAGTCGTTCCACGCCTTGGCACGGTCCGTCGCGCACCAGATGGCCTTCGACTTGTCGAGCGAATCCGGCGACAGGATCGGATGCAGGAAGGTGTAGATGGTGACGTCGTTGACCGCCTGAAGCTCCTTTGCGAGCTTCTTGCAGTAGCCGCAGTTGGGATCCTCGAACGTGGCGATGATCCGCTTGCCGTTGCCCTTGACCTGCTTGATGGCGATGTCGGTCGGCAGATCGGCGAACTTGATCTGGGCGAGCTTGTCGAGGCGCTCCTGGGTGAGGTTCTTCTGGGTCTTTGGCTCGATGATCTGGCCGACGACGACGTGGGTTGCCTTCTCGTCGGTGTACAGCAGATCGCCGCCCACCTGGACCTCGTAAAGGCCGAGGACGCCGAGTTTGCGCACGCCTTCGACCTTGGTGCCGTCGGGCAGCGTTGCCTCGATGTTCTTCTTGATGGTCGCCTCGACGCCCTGGGCGCTTGCCAGCGTGGCCAGCATCGAGCCGCACAGGGCGATGAAAAAGTGCTTGATCATGAAGGTCTCCGGTTGGGGGATGTCAGCCCATCGCGTAACGCACCAGCGCGTCCTTGACGATGGGCAATCGTTGGGTCAGGTTCAGGCCGAGGTTGCGCAGCATCGGCAGCGGCCCATGGGCCGGCGCGAAGAGCTTTTGCAGGCCGTCGGTGACTGATTGTAGCGCCACTACTTCCTCCTTGCGCGCCCGCTCGTGACGGCGCAGCCAGGCCAGATCCCCGCAGTCGACATGCGCGGGGCAGGCCGCCAGGGTCTCGGCCAGAACCATGGCATCCTGAAAGCCGAGGTTGATGCCGTGGCCCGACAATGGATGAATGGCATGAGCGGCGTCGCCGATCAGCGCCAGTCGCGGCGCCACCGTGCGTGGTGCGCGCATGTGACGCAGCGGAAACGCCGCCGCCGGCGTGACCAGCGTCAGTGCGCCGAATCGGCGCGCGCCAGCATCGGCGACACGGTCGCAGAATTCCTTGGTCGGCAACCTCAGCAACTCTTCGGCATGCGCGGCCGGTGTCGACCAGACGATCGAAATCAGGTTGTCCGGCAAGGGCAGATAGGCGAGCACGCCTTCGCGGCGGAACCATTGGCAGGCGACGTTCCGATGCGGCCTCTCGATGGCGAAGTTGGCGACCACGCCGTGCTGGCCGTAGGGATGGAATTTCACCTCGATACCTGCCGCCGCGCGTGTCCATGAGTCGGCACCGTCGGCCGCGACCACCAGCTTGCCGCGCAGTTCGCGGCCGTCGGCCAGCGCCAGCGCAGCCGCATCCTCGCCGAAAGTCAGTGTTCGCGGCACGCCGGGGCAGAACAGCGTGACGTTGCCCTGCCGCCTGGCCGTCTCCCAGAGTTCGCGCTGCATCAACGATGCCTCGATGATCCACGCAAGCTCGGCGACGCCGGCGTCGTAGGCGGAAAAGTCCAGACGCCCTCCAGCATCGCCATGAATCTCCATCGCCGCGACCGGCGTCATTCTGGTTTCGTCGAGATGGGCCCAGGTCCCCATGCTGTCGAGAAAGCGCGCGTTGGCCGGGCTGATGGCATAGATGCGCGCATCCCAGCCCGTCGGCGCCACGGGCGAACGTGCCTCGACCACGGCGATTGACAGACGGGTTCGTTTCAGCGCGACAGCCAGCGCCAGGCCGGCCAGGCCGCCGCCAACGATCACGACATCGAATTTCATGGATTCTTCGGGCACCGGGGGCCGCCTTGACAAGAAGCGCGGGGGCAAAGGATAATCGCGCCCCTTCGCGGTGATGTAGCTCAGCTGGTTAGAGCGACGGATTCATAATCCGTAGGTCGAGGGTTCAAGTCCCCCCATCACCACCAATTCTAAAACCCAACCCTTACCGGTTGGGTTTTTTTCTGCCCGCCGCGCCAGCACTGGCGGGGCTTTCGGCGGGGTCTGGTGTTTCACCATCGCGCCTGTGGTGCATTTTCCTGCCCGATGGGCCTCAGACGTCTCTCTTTTCTCCATTTGACCTGTGGCTGGACGAAGCACGCCCCCTCGATTTCATGCGGATTTCGGGCCGATGGTTGGGCGTCAACCGCCCTGACCAGAAACCTTGCAAACCCACTTTACGCATCGAACCCATCGAACAATGCGTGCTGATCATCCCAATCCGACGGCGGCAAATTGTTCTTCAACCAGAGCAAGCTCAAGGTCTTCGGCTGGTGGCCGTCGAGGATGCTACGCACCAGCGTCGGCGAGAGCAGCGTCAGCCGCAGCAGTTCATTCACGGTCGTCTGATGCAGGCCCTCGCGCCGGGCAATGTCCGATCCGCTGCTGACGATGCCCTCGTCGATCAGTCGCTGCCAGTGAAACGCCCTGGACAGCGCCGTCAGGATCGGCGCATCGTGCTCCGGCATCTTGTCTCCGGCTGTTGCCGGAATCACCACCTTGCGCCCGCCGTGCCGCTTGATGCGCACCGGGATGAAGGTCGTGAGTTTCGCGCCCGGCCGGCCACGTTGATGCGTGGCCGTGCCCGTCTGGATGATCCATGTCATGCCACCACCTCCATACCATTCTCCTGCTGTTCCAGTTCCAGTAATTCAGCGCCAATCGTGCCCGGACGCATCTCGCCGGCCAGGGCGTGCCATCCGGACTCCCGCCAGGTGATCTCGATACCCTCCTCCCGGAGTGTCACCCGCTCGATCAGCAACTGGACGATGCGCTGGCGCTCGGCCGGAAACAACTGCGTCCAGACTTGGCCCATCTGCCGCAGCGGCAGCACCACCTCCGGTTCGGTCAATGCCGGATATTTCTCCCGGGCCACATCCCACACCGATTGCACCATCTCCGGCGACATCAGCGCGGCGTGGATTTGCGCCAGCACCATCTGCTCAATGGGTTCCGCCGGCACCCGACCGGCGCGATCCTCCATCGGCCGACAAGGGAAGCCATCGCGAGTCTGTCATGGCCGCGTAACAGATGCTGCCGATAATTCTCGGAACGCAACTGGAAAAAGGAGTAACGGCATGCTCAGTACCCAAGAAGTGCGTTCACGGAGAAACCTTCATCGACAATACTCGGTCGGCATGGCTCGGACCAAAGTGGAAATCGAGGCCGTGCAAAAGCTTCGCCATCAGGTCTTCGCCGACGAACTCGGAGCGCGACTGAACTTGCGCACGCCGGGGATCGACCGCGATCGCTACGATCCTTACCCCTCTTGCTGCCTATGGAGCGGCTTAGCCCCCGCTACGCACGGCACTTCCTGAAGACATGACGACCGCGCCGGTGAACATGTTTCTACTCGATAGGCGTTGCTCGACCACGACCGTGGACCATGAAGAGCCGCGACAGCTGCGCGTCGTGATGCTCACGGATGTTCATTTTCCACGTATCAATGGCGTATCGACCTCGATCGATACCTTTCGTGACGATCTGCCCAGGCATGGCGTGGAGGTGCAGTTGGTCGCACCGGACTATCCGAACGTGGTGTCGTCTCCCCACACGTGGCGTGTCGCGGACCCGATTTTGTCTTCGATTCGGCATCTCCGCCGATCGCCTGGTAGTGCTTTATGTCGGACGTGTCGCGCACGAAAAGAACATCGACTTCATCATTGATTCCCTCGCTCACGCCGTCGTTATCGAACCACGCCTGCTATTGCTTGTTGCTGGCGAAGGTCCGGCACAAGCCAGTCTTCGAAGTCGAGTCGAGCAACTGCATCTTAGCGGTCACGTCCAGTTCATCGGGTACCTTCATCGCCGCGACGAGTTGCCGGACTGCTATGCAGCCGCCGATCTGTTCGTGTTTTCGTCGCGCACGGAAACGCAGGGCTTGGTGCTGCTTGAGGCGATGGCCGCCGGGCTACCGGTTTACGCAATCTCTCATCTCGGAACGCGGAGTATTGTCGATCCGCGCCGTGGCGCGGTAGTAGCCCCGGAGACGGTGCGCGAATTCGGAGTGGGCATGGCATCCCTCGTGGGCAACCAAGACGAACGGGTACGCCTATCCGCCGAGGCGCGAATCTTTGCGCTTCAATGGTCCGCCCCGGCGCGTGCCCGACAATTGGCGCAGATCTACAGATCGGTCGTCCGACAACATCGGCACGCCTGACAACGCAACCTGGACGACAGAACACCCCCGCGGATCAGGTCATTGGCGATGTCCTGCGAAATTCGGCGCGGTCATCGTTGAGCGGAGCCAGTCGCCACAATCTATGTGGCAAGCGAAACGTACTACGTGTGGAACGCAGGGTATTCTCAGTATATTTCCGGGATCAGCATTTCCGGACTTAAGGGGTTGCGTTGATATTCTTCGCTGTGCTCGCGCTCGGGTAGTTCAACCGGCGGTCGCTGAATTTCCTCATAAGGAAACTGCCCAAGCAGGTGATGGATGCAATTGAGCCGCGCCCGCTTTTTGTCGACGGCTTGCACTACCCACCAGGGCGCTTCCGGAATGTGTGTCCGCTCGAACATGACTTCCTTGGC
>Ga0268298_10003321_pt1 | contig 16564 bp, 18 predicted proteins | sample WWTPWeurt_MetaG_FD_194462 | JGI IMG/M metagenome (GOLD analysis project Ga0268298, IMG submission 194462) | Activated sludge microbial communities from WWTP in Nijmegen, Gelderland, Netherland - WWTP Weurt | ecosystem: Engineered > WWTP > Aerobic digester > Activated sludge | place... | reverse complement strand
TCGCCGCCGAGACCGCCAACCTCTCGCGCTCGCAGATCCTGCAGCAGGCCGGCACCGCCATGGTCGCCCAGGCCAACCAGCTGCCCAACCAGGTGCTGCAACTGCTGCAGTAGCGCCACCCACGGGCTGTAGCGACAGCCCGATGCACCCGAAGGCCACCCGAGAGTGGCCTTTGGTCGTTGGCCCGATCCGCAAGCGGATTGGCCGGTGATCCCTGCCCTTATCGGCCGATGCCCCCGCGCAGCCCTGCGCAGAATAGGTTCACACAGGCCGGAAGCTCCAGTGCCTGGAGTGTCCGGCCACTGACTGCCGGTGAACTTGAACCGTCAAGGGGTGCATCAAATGCCGTCCACCATCAACACCAACGTTGCATCGTTGAATGCGCAGCGCAACCTGACCATCAACCAGGGCTCGCTGGCCAATTCGATGCAGCGCCTGTCCTCGGGCCTGCGGGTCAACAACGCCAAGGACGATGCCGCCGGCCTGGCCATCGCCGAGCGCATGAACGCCCAGATCAAGGGCATCAACGTCGCCATCCGAAATGCCAACGACGGCATCTCGCTGGCGCAGACCGCCGAAGGCGCGCTGGCCACGATCACCGATGTGCTGCAGCGCATGCGCGAGCTCGCGGTGCAGTCGCAGAACGGCTCCAACTCCACCAGCGACCGCGCCAATCTCGACACCGAGTATCAGCAGCTCTCGGCCGAAATCACCCGCATCGCGGCGCAGACCAAGTTCAACGGCACGGCCATCGTCGGTGCCTCGGCCGGCGCGCAGACCTTCCAGGTCGGCCCCAACAACGGCGATACGCTGACGGTGACCACCGCCACCGTCTCCACCGTGGCCGGCGGCCTGACCACCGCCGCCGCGGCCTCGACGGCACTGGCCGCGATCGACACCACGCTGGACACCATCACCACCAACCGCGCGACCTACGGCGCGGCGATCAGCCGGTTCAACATGGCGATCCAGAACCTGCAGATCACCGGCGAGAACCAGTCCGCCGCCCGCGGCCGGATCATGGATGCCGACTTCGCTGCCGAGACCGCGAACCTGTCGCGGGCCCAGATCCTGCAGCAGGCCGGCACGGCGATGGTGGCCCAGGCCAACCAGATGCCCCAGCAGGTTCTGCAACTGCTGAAGGGCTGAGTCGGGACATGAGCCTGCCCACTGCGGGCAGGCGAATGCCTGACGAAGGGCGGCGAGCATCTCGTGCTCGCCGGCTGGGCAGGTCGGGACATGAGCCTGCCCACTGCGGGCAGGCAAGAACCGTCGCCTCCGGGCACCTCAGGTGCCGCGGAGGCGCTCGCGCGCAGGTCGCCCTAAAGTTCTTCACCCGCGTGCCGAAACACCGAGGGCGATCAAGGAGTCAATCTCATGGCCACCATCTCCTCTATCGGCATCGGTAGCGGGCTGGACATCAACAGCGTCATCACGCAGCTCATGGCTGCGGAGCGCGTGCCGTTGACCAAGCTGGAAACCGAGTCGACCACCCTGCAGACCAAGCTGTCGACCTACGGCAAGGTGCAATCGGCGATTTCCGCGATGCGGGATGCCGCGGCCACGCTCGCCAAGACCGACACCTGGGGCCGCACCACCGGCACCAGCAGCGACCCGTCGGCAGTGGGCGTCACCACCACGTCGTCGACGAAGGCGGGGCAGTACAGCATCAATGTGCAGCGCCTGGCCAGTGGTCAGTCCAACGTGACCGGCAACTTCGCCAGCCCCGATGCGCTGGTCGGCGAAGGCACGCTGCACATCCAGCTCGGCACCTGGAACGCCGGGCAGACCGCCTTCACCCCCAATGGATCGGTGGTGGACATCACGGCGGGCCCGCCGGCCCAGTCGCTCGCGCAGCTGCGCGACAAGATCAACAGCTCGAATGCCGGGGTGACCGCGTCAGTGCTGACCGATGCCAGCGGCTCGCGCCTGGTGATCCGCTCCAGCGCCACCGGCGAGGCCAATGGCTTCAAGGTGAGCGTGGACGACATCGACGGCAACAACACCAACGGCGTGGGGCTGTCGGCGCTGGCCTTCGACCCCTCGGTGGGCGTGGTCACGATGGCGCAGGCGCTGGCCGCGGCCAACGCCTCGATCACCCTCAACGGCCTGTCGATCAGCTCGACGACCAACACGCTGACCAACGTGATCGATGGCTTGAGCGTGACCCTCAGCAAGACCACCAGCTCGCCCGTGCAGCTCACGGCGGCGCAGGACACCACGTCGATCCGCAAGTCCATCGACGGCTTCGTCACCGCCTACAACGACCTGAACAAGCTGCTGGCGGACCAGACCAAGTACGACCCCAACAACAAGAAGCGCGACAACCTGCAGGGCGACGGTGCCGCGGTGTCGATCCGCACGCAGATCCGTTCCACCCTGGGGCAGACCTCCGGCGCCTCGTCGATCTTCACGCGCCTGTCCGAGGTGGGCTTCGACGTGCAGACCGACGGCTCGATCAAGATCAACGAGACCAAGCTCTCCAACGGCATGGCCAACCTCTCGGAGATGGCCAAGGTGTTCTCGACCTCCGACACGGTCACGCCCGCCAACAACGGCATCGCCACGCGCATGCGCGCCCTGGCCGACACCCTGCTGTCGGTCGACGGCACGATCAAGACCCGCACCGAAGGGCTGCAGAAGAGCATCGACCTGAACAAGGACCGCCAGGAGCAGTTCACCGACCGCCTGGCCGACATCGAGAAGCGCCTGCGCGCCCAGTACACCGCGCTGGACACGAAGATGGGCGCGCTCAACGGCCTGTCGGCCTACTGGACGCAGCAGATGGCCCAGTACAACAAGGCCAGCGGGTAGGCACCGGTGTCGATGCCGATGCCGCACGCGGGCCGGGTCATCCCCGGCCCGTTGTCATTTCAGGAATCCGATCTCGCCGTCGTCCGGCCCATCGCCTCGAACAACGGCCTGTCGACCCTGCTGCTCCGGCGTCGCGCGGCTCAAGTCGCCGGCGCCGGGCGCCGATAAGTCTGGCAAGCCCTCCCACCCACAGCCGACCACCCGACGCCACGCCATGTTCGCTGCCTACGCCTCCCCCGGAAACGCCCGCCAGGCCTTTGCCAGCACCTACCGCACGATGGGTGTCGAGACCGGCGTCGCCGCGGCCTCGCCGCACAAGCTGGTGCAGATGCTGTTCGACGGCTACCTCGATGCGGTGAGCCGGGCCCGCGGCGCGATGCGCCAGCGCGACTACGCCGCCAAGGGACGCGCCATCGTGCATGCGGTGCGCATCATCAATGAGGGCCTGCGCGCCGGCCTGAACCTGCGCGACGGCGGCCACCTGGCGGCCGACCTGCACGAACTCTATGCCTACGTGACGCTGCGGCTCACGCAGGCCAACCTGAACAACGACGAGGCCATGCTCGACGAGTGTGCGCGGCTGATCCAGCCGCTGCGCGACGCCTGGGTGGCCATCGCCCCGGATCGTCTTTGAACCCGCCTGACGGACGCTGTCATGGAACACACTGCAATGACTCCCACGCTGCTGAGCTACTACGAGGCCATCGAGAAGGCCAGCACCGACATGCTGGATGCGGCTCGAGCCGGAGATTGGGACCATGTGATCAAGCTCGAAGGCGCCTGCGTGCTGTTGATCAGCCAGCTCAAGAACGCCGCGCGCGGCTCCCAGCTCAGCGTCGACGAGAGCCAGCTCAAGTCGCGCATCATGCAGCGCATCCTGGTCAACGATGCCGAGATCCGCAACCTGGCCGAGCCCTGGCTCGACGACCTGGACCGCCTGCTCACCGGCAAGCCGACCACGCTGCACTGAGTGGGCGCCGGATCAACGTTGCAGGTGAGTGCCATGGCTTTCGCGAATTCACGCCCCGCACCGCTGGCTGACGCCCCGGGATTCGACCCCTACGCCAGCTTCCGCGTCGACAGCCCGCGCGAAGTCGCGGCACTGCTGCGCGAGCTCAACGACAGCGGCACGCCGATCCAGCTCAGCACCCCCGAAGGCACGGTGCTGCTGACGGTGCTGTGGTCGGTCGACTCGTCCGGCGAGCGCGTGTCGTTTCGCGCCGAGCCGGAAGACCCCCAGCTGCGCGCGCTGATCGATGGCGACGAGGCCACGGCAGTGGCCTACCTCGAGGCCGTCAAGCTCCAGTTCGACCTGTGCGACCTGATGCTGGTGCGCGGCCACCGCGCCTGTGCCCTGCAGGCCCGCATGCCCCAGCGCATCTACCGGTTCCAGCGGCGCCAGGGCTACCGCGTGAGGCCGACCGAGCGCCATGCGCCCATGGCCACGCTGCGCCACCCGTCGATGCCGGACATGCAGCTCGAGCTGCGCGTCCTCGATGTCAGCTTCGGCGGCTGCGCGCTGATGCTGCCGGACAACGTCCCGATGCTCGAGCCCGGCGTGACGCTGCACGGCGTGCACGTGGAGCTGGATGCGGGGCTGCACTTCATCTGCTCGCTGCTGCTGCATCACATCACCTCGATCCGCCCCGGCAGCGGGGCGGGCGTGCGCCTGGGCTGCGAGTTCCACCGGCTCGATCCCGACGCCGGGCGTGCGCTGCAACGCTGGATCGACCAGACCCAGAAGCGCCGGCGCCTGCTGTCGCTGAGTTGACCCTCCCCGCCGTCTCCCCGCCATGGCTGCGCCGCGCCCCGCCCCCACCCTGTCCGGCGCCGGCTTCACGCTGGTGGAGACAGCCGTCGCCGCCCTGCTGGCCGGTGTCATCGTCTCGCTGGCCCTGCCCTCGTACCTTGAGCACCTGACGCGGGTACGCCGCATGGAGGCCGCCACGGCGCTGCAACGCGTGCATGCCGCGCAGGAGCGGCATCGCCAGCACCACGGGTACTACGCCGCCACCTTGGCCGAGTTGCCCGGTGCCATGTCGTCGACCACTGAAGGCGGACGCTGGCAGATCACGCTGCACCGGATCGACGGGGCGGCCTACGAGGCCGTGGCCCGGGTTCAACCGGCGCCCGCGGTCGATGCCCAGTGCCCGTCGCTGACCTTGCGGGTGACCGGCGTGATCAGCGACCGCGGCCCGTCCGCCCAATGCTGGGGATCGTGATGCGCCGCCTGCCGAGGCCACCGCGCGGCATGACGCTGCTGGAGCTGACCATCGGGCTGGTGATCCTGGTGATCGTCGCGTCGATGGCCGTGCCGTCGATGAGCACCTGGGTGTCGCGGCAGCGGCTGCGCGCCACGGCCATGAGCCTGGCCATCGATGCGGGCGAGGCCCGGCAGGAAGCGGCCCGCCTGGGACGGCCGCTGTACCTGGTGTTCCGACCCGGCACGCAGTGGTGCTGGGCGATCGCCTCGCGCAAGGATGCCGACTGCCGCGAACCCGGCCCGGGCCTGATCAAGCGCGTGCAGCACGGCGACCATCCGGGCATCACGCTGATCCAGGGCCATGCCCAGACCTTCGAGGCCCAGCCGACGATGCCGCAGGCCCCGAACGGCTTCGGCCAGTTCGCCACCCTGCAGGGCGACCAGCTTCGGGTGCGCCTGACGGCGCTGGGTCGTCCCGGCCTGTGCACGCCCGAGGCGCCGCTGCGCGACATCGCGCACTGCTGAGCGCCCCACCTGCCCGGCCCTGCGGGCGCTCAGTAGGACTTGGGCAGCCCCAGCACCTTCTCGGCGATGTGGCACAGCACCAGCTGCGGGCTGATCGGCGCCAGCCGCGGAATCAGGCTCTCGCGCAGATAACGCTCGACATGGTAGGCCTTGGCGTAGCCGTATCCGCCATGCGTCATCACCGCCTGCAGGCAGGCCTGGTGCCCGGCCTCGGCCGCGAGGTACTTGGCCGCGTTGGCCTCGGCGCCGCAAGGCAGGCCGCGGTCGTAGCGGCTGGCGGCCTTCCACACCATCAGCATCGCGGCCTCCAGCTGCATCCAGCACTCGGCCAGCGGATGCTGGATGGCCTGGTTCTGGCCGATCGGGCGACCGAACACCTCGCGCTCGCCGGCATAGCGCGTGGCCCGGGCCAGCGCGGCCTGGCCGAGCCCGACCGCCTCGGCAGCGATCAGGATGCGCTCGGGGTTCATGCCCTGCAGGATGCAGCGAAAGCCCTGCCCTTCGTCGCCGATGCGGTCCTCCAGCGGCACACGCAGGCCGTCGATGAACAGCTGGTTCGAATCCACCGCCTTGCGGCCCATCTTGTCGATCTCCTGCACCTGCACATGGCGCCGGTCGAGCGCGGTGTAGAACAGGCTCAGCCCGTCGGCGGGCTCGCGCACCTGGTCCACCGGCGTGGTGCGCGCCAGGATCAGCATCCGGTCGGCCACCTGGGCGGTGGAGATCCACACCTTCTCGCCGTCGAGCCGGTAATGGTCGCCCATGCGCTGCGCACGCAGGGCCAGCCACGGGGTGTTCAGCCCGGCATCGGGCTCGGTGACGGCGAAGCAGGCCTTGTGCTCGCCACGTGCCAGCGGCGGCAGCATGCGGGCCTTCTGCTCGGCCGTGCCGTGTCGCACCACGGGCTCGAGGCCGAAGATGTTCATGTGCACCGCGGAGGCGCCCGACATCCCTGCGCCCGAGGCCGCGATGGTGTGCATCATCAGCGCCGCTTCGGTGATGCCCAGCCCCGAGCCGCCGTACTCGGGCGGAATGCAGATGCCCAGGAATCCGGCGTCGGCCAGTGCCCGGTGCAGCTCGTGCGGAAATCCGCCCTCGCGGTCGCGGGCCAGCCAGTAGTCGTCTCCGAACGCGGCGCACAGGCGCCCCACCGCCTCGCGAAGCGCCAGCTGGTCGGGCGAGAGGTCGAAGTCCATGGCAGCAGACGCGATGCTACTGCGCACACCGCTGCAGGCCCGGTGCCCCTGCGGGCCCGACCCTAGACCTGGATGTTCATGATGTCGCTGTAGGCCTGCACCAGGCGGTTGCGCACCGCCAGGGTGGCCTGGAAGCCGATCTGGGCCTTCTGCATCGACAACATCGTCTGCTCGATCCCGACCTCGGGGTTGCCCAGCTGAAGCTCGCGCTGCAGTTCGCTGGCTTCGTTCTGCGCCTCGCTGACCGAACGCAGCGCCTGTGCCATCGTCGCCTGGAAGCTCCCGGCCTCGGCCGGCTGGGCCTTGGCCGTCGCGAGCGGCTGGCCATCCGGACGCAGCCCCGCCCGCGCCACCGCCTGCGCGAAGTCGAAGGGCTTGAGCCGCATGTCCATGCCGCCACTGTAGTGCGCCCCCTCGGCAGGGAAGGCGCGAACTGAAGCGCGAACAGCGGGCTGTTTGCACCATGAACCCGATGACCGCTGCCGAACAATCGTGAGCATTGCAGTGGACTGCATGCACCACTGAACCGAACCCCGAGCCCCGACATCCGAAGCGCTGTGCCACCCCCGATGGACGCCAACCTCACCCCGATCAATGCCCAACGCGCCGTCGACGTGGCCTCGCGCAGCCCGATGACGCGTCTGGCCTTGATGCCGGCCCGAGCCAAGATGATGCTCGGGCTGGGAGCCGCCGGCCTGGTGGCCGTGGCCGTGGCCCTGCTGCTGTGGAGCCAGTCGGCCAACCTGGCGCCGCTGTACCCGAACCGCATGCCCTCGGCCGAGGCCGCTCCGGTGCTCGACCAGCTGCGCCAGATGGGCGTGTCGCCCAAGGTGCTGGACGACGGCGTGATCATGGTGCCGGCCGGCCAGGTGGCCGAGCTGCGCATGAAGCTCTCGCAGGCGGGGCTGCCCAAGTCCAGCCCGACCGGCTTCGCGCTGATGGACAACGCGCGCTTCGGCCAATCGCAGTTGCAGGAGCGCACCCAGCTGCAGCGCGCGCTGGGCGACGAGATCGCCACCTCGATCAGCAAGCTCGCCGCGGTGGAGTCGGCCCGCGTGCTGCTGGCCCTGCCGGCACAGAACGGCTTTTACCGCGAGCAGCAGAAGCCCAGCGCCTCGGTGGTGGTGACGCTGCGCCCCGGCCACACGCTGGACCGGCAGCAGATCGCGGCCATCGTGCACCTGGTCTCGCGCTCGGTGCCCGACCTGGCGCCCACCTCGGTGGCGGTGGTCGACCAGAACGGCACGCCGCTGTCGGGCACCCAGGACAACAGCCAGCAGGCGCTGGATTCGCAGCAGCTGCAGTATGTGCAGCAGGTGGAGAACACCTACCTCAAGCGCGTGCTCGACATCCTCGAGCCCGCGGTGGGCCGCGACAACCTGCGCGCCACCGTCACCGCCGAGATCGACTTCACGCAGCAGGAATCCACCTCCGAGGCCTACAAGCCCAACCAGACCGGCGAAGCCACGCTGCGCAGCCAGCGCAGCAGCGAGCAGACCAACGCCGGCAGCGCCACGCCCACCGGCGTGCCGGGCGCGGCCAGCAACCAGCCGCCCACGCCGGCCACCGCGCCGATGGCCGGCGCCTCGGCGCCGCTGCAGGCCGCGCAGGCGGGCACCGCCGGTGGCGGATCGCGCAAGGAGAACGTCGTCAACTACGAAGTCGACAAGACGGTCAGCGTCAAGCGCAACGCCAGCGGCATCATCAAGCGGTTGAATGCCGCCGTGCTGGTCAACCATCGCAGCACCACCGATCCCAAGGGCAAGGTCACCACCAAGGAGCTCTCGCCCGAGGAGATGGAGAAGCTCACCTCGCTGGTGCAGGAAAGCATCGGCTTCAGCAAGACCCGCGGCGACTCGGTCAAGGTGGTCAGCATCCCGTTCCGCGCCGACCCCGCACCCAAGGTCGAAGAGATCCCGCTGTGGAAGCAACCCTGGTTCGTCGACCTGGTGCGCGCCGCCGCGGTGCCGCTGGCCCTGGTGGGCGTGGCGCTGATGCTGGTGCTGGCGGTGGTGCGGCCCGCGCTGCGCCAGGCCGAGCTGCCCGACGCCGACGACGCCAAGGCCCTGGACGCGGTGGTCGACGACACCCAGAAGCTGCCCGAGCCCGAGCCGGTGGTGGCCATCGAGGCCCCCAAGGACAGCAGGCACCTGACCGAAGCTCGCCACCTGGCCAAGAACAACCCCGCAGCGGTGGCCAACATCATGCGGGAGTGGGTCAACGGCGAGGCGGCCTGACGGGCCGGGCCCGGGCAATGACACACGAACTGAGCGACCACTGATCGACCATGGACGACCAAGGCCTCGAGAATGCGGCGATTCTGCTGATGTCCCTCGGCGAGGAGGAGGCTGCCGAAGTCTTCAAGCACCTCGCGCCCAAGGAGGTGCAGAAGCTGGGCGAGACCATCGCCAAGCTCAAGGTGGTGGGACGCGAGCGCGTCGAGGACGTGCTGCAGAAGTTCACCACCGTCGCCGCCGAGCAGCATGTGCTGGTGTCGGACACCGACGAATACGTCAAGAGCGTGCTGCGCAAGGCGCTGGGCGACGACAAGGCCAGCCTGCTGATCGACCGCATCCTGCAGGGCAGCGACACCTCGGGCATCGAGAGCCTGAAGTGGATGGACGCCGGCTCGGTGGCCGAGCTGCTGCGCAACGAGCACCCGCAGATCGTGGCCGCCATCCTGGTGCACCTGGATTTCGACCAGGCCTCGTCGATCATCAAGGCCTTCACCGAGCGCCAGCGCAACGAGGTGCTGATCCGCATCGCCACGCTCGACGGCATCCAGCCCACCGCGCTGAAGGACCTCAACGAGGTGATGAGCCGCGTGCTGGCCGGCGGCGACCGCCTGAAGAAGGCCTCGCTGGGCGGCGTGAAGCCCGCGGCCGAGATCATCAACCTGCTGGGCTCGGCGGTGGAGACCTCGGTGCTGGACTACATCCGCGAAGCCGATGGCGACCTGGCCCAGAAGATCATGGACAACATGTTCACCTTCGACGACCTGAACAAGCTCGACGACAAGGGCATGCAGGCGCTGCTGAAGGAAGTGCAGTCCGAGTCGCTGGTGCTGGCCCTCAAGGGCGCCACGCCGGAGATGCGCGAGAAGGTGTTCAAGAACATGTCCACCCGCGCCGCCGAGACGCTGCGCGAAGACCTCGAGTCGCGCGGCCCGGTGCGCGTCTCCGAGGTCGAGGCCGAGCAGAAGGAACTGCTCAAGATCGTGCGCCGCCTGATGGACGAGGGCCAGATCGTGATGGCCAGCGGATCCGCCGATGAGTTCCTCTAAACGCCTCGAGCCCCGCCAGGTGCCGCCGCCGCCCAACTCGCGGCAGGGCACCTCGTACACCCGGTTCATCCCGCGGGAAGAGCTGCAGGGCTTCTCCAGCTGGATGCCCGACGCCTTCGGCGGCGGCCAGCAGGGCTCCGGCGGCCGCGCACCCCGCGCCGATGCCGCGCGCGAGACGCCCGCCGAGCCGACGGCCGAGCAGTGGCAGGCCCAGGTCAATGCCGCGCGGCAGACCGGCTACCAGGACGGCTACCGCGACGGTCTCTCGGCCCTGGAGAGCTTCAAGCACAGTTTCGCCCAGCAGATGAGCGGCCAGTTCCTGCCGGTGCTGCACAGCTTCGAGAGCGAGCTGGCCGCGCTGGAGCAGCGCATCGCCGCCGATGTGGCCAAGGTGGCCACGCAACTGGCGCGGCAGGTGGTGCGCAGCGAGATCACCACACGCCCCGAACTGGTGGCCCGCGTGGCCCAGGAGGCGGTGCATGCGGTGCTGATGAGTGCCCGCCAGATCGCCGTGCAGGTGCACCCGCAGGACCACGCGCTGGTGTCGCAGGAGGCCGCCGAGGCGCTGGCCGCCCGCGGCGCACGGCTGGTGGCCCAGGCCCACATCGAGCGCGGCGGCTGCCTGGTCGAAAGCGATGCCGGCACCATCGATGCACGCATCGAGGCGCGCTGGAACGATGCGGTGCAGCCGCTGGGCGTTGAGGTGCCGTGGCACGACGAGCCGGCACCGCCGGCGACCGAGATCCAGGACGACGCGACATGATCGACGCCGACGTGTCTGCCAATCCGCGCGCCGAGCGCTGGCAGCAGTACCTGGACGACCTGCATGCCTATGCGTCGGTGCCGCTGCCGCTGCACACCCAGGGCACCCTGGTGCGGGTGGCCGGCCTGGTGCTGGAGGCGGCCGGCGTGCGCGCCCCGGTGGGCTCGGTGTTCGAGGTGCATGGCGAAAGCCCGGCCCCGGTGCTGGCCGAGGTGGTGGGGTTCAGCGGCGACCGCGCCTTCCTGATGCCCACCGGCGAAGTGCATGGCCTGGCCAGCGGCGCCAAGGTGATCCCGCGCGCGGTGCCCCACACGCCGCCCCAGCTCGGCCGCGACAGCCAGTTGTGGCGCCGCAGCGAAGACCGTGGCCTGCACCTGCCGATGGGTGACGGGCTGCTGGGCCGCGTGGTCGATGCCCACGGCCAGCCGCTGGACCGCGGCGGCCCGCTGGCCCAGGTGCGCAATGCGCCGATGACCCGCCGCCCGATCAATGCGATGGACCGCGACCCGGTACGCACGCCGCTGGACACCGGCGTGCGAGCCATCAATGCGCTGCTCACCGTCGGCCGCGGGCAGCGGCTGGGCCTGTTTGCCGGCACCGGCGTGGGCAAGTCGGTGCTGCTGGCCATGATGGCCCGCTACACCGCGGCCGACGTGATCGTGGTCGGCCTGATCGGCGAACGCGGCCGCGAGGTCAAGGAGTTCATCGAGGACATCCTCGGCAACGAGGGTCTGGCACGCAGCGTGGTGGTGGCCGCCCCAGCCGATGCGCCGCCGCTGGTGCGCATGCAGGGAGCCACCTACGCCACTGCGATCGCCGAGCACTTCCGCGACGAAGGCCGGCATGTGCTGCTGCTGATGGACAGCCTGACCCGCTATGCGATGGCCCAGCGCGAGATCGCCCTGGCCATCGGCGAACCCCCGGCCACCAAGGGCTATCCGCCGAGCTGCTTCGCCAAGCTGCCGCAGCTGGTGGAACGCTCGGGCAACGGCCTTAACGGCGTGGGCTCGATCACCGCCTTCTACACCGTGCTCAGCGAAAGCGACGACCCGCAGGACCCGATCGCCGATGCGGCGCGCGGCATCCTCGACGGCCACATCGTGCTCTCGCGCGATCTGGCCGAATCGGGCCACTACCCGGCCATCGACATCGAGCGCTCGATCTCCCGCGTGATGCCAGCGGTGACCCTCAAGGACCAGCAGGAATCGGCGCGCAAGGTGCGCAGCCTGCTGTCCAAGCTGACCAAGGCGCGCGACCTGATCCAGCTCGGCGCCTACGCCCCCGGCCACGACCCCGAGCTCGACCTCGCGGTGCGCCTGCAGCCCCAGCTGGCCGCCCTGCTGCAGCAGGACATGCACGAACGCGCGCCGCTGGAGGCCAGCTGCCGGCAGCTGGCGCGCCTGCTGGCCTGAGCCGACCACACAGAGCCTGACCCATGGACTCGATCTCCACCCTCAACACCGTGCTGCAGAACCTGTGCGGCGAGCGCGACGCCGCCCGCCTCGCGCTGCGCAAGGCCCAGGACGCCGTGGACCGCGCGCGGCAGCAGGCCGACCAGCTGTCGCAGTACCGCGACAGCTACCGCCAGCAGTGGTCGAACCGGTTTCGAACGCTGGGCAGCGGCATCGACGTGGTGCAGTGCTATCAGGGCTTCTCCAGCCGGCTCGACCAGGCCATCTCCCAGCAGGGCGACTCGGTCACCAAGGCCCAGTCCCAGCTCGCACAGGTCCACGCCCATTGGCTGGCCTGCGAGCAGAAGGTGGCCGCGATCGGCAAGCTGATCGAGCGACGTCAGGCCGAACTGCAACGCATCTCGGCGCGGCGCGAGCAACGCCAGCTCGACGAGGCCGCGACGCGGATGGCGCTGGCCGGCCACGCTGCGCAGATGCTCAGCTGACCATCGACCTCGCCTGCACCGAAAGCCCGCCCATGACGCCCCTGGCCACCAACCCTGCCGCAACGCCCGCCCAGCCGACTTCCGCCTGGCAACCGCCGTCGTCGCCGGGTGCAGCGGCCGCCGGCGACTTCGCCAGCCTGCTGTTCGCAGCGCAGGGCGCAGCGCCGCCTTCGACCACCCCCCCGGCGTCCACACCGGCGTCCACCACATCGGCCGCCGCGTCGCCCGCGTCGGGCGGCGCCGACCTCGACAGCGCCGCCGGCACCGGCGCCCACCTCGCGCCCGCCCATGGCACGGCCCGCGCAGACGATCACCTGCCCACCGACGACGAGGCCGCCGCGGACGAGGCGTCGGCGCCCGAGGGCGACACCGGTGGGCCCGGCCTGCTGGGCTGGCTGCTGCAACCCACCCTGCTGATGCCCGCGGCAGCCGCCGCCCCCTCGCTGCCGTCCACGGCCGCCGCGACCGGTCTCGACGCGCTCACGGACGCGACCGGCCTGGCTGCCACGGCTGCGCAGGCCGACGGCGCCGCGCCTGCGCAGGGCGGGCTCGCCGATGCCGCGGCCAGCGCCGCGATGCAGGCCTGGCCGACCGACACGAGCGCCAATCCCTACATCGGCATGGTTCCGCCTGGGCCCACGGGGGTGCCGGGCCAAGCGTCGAACCTGGCGGCGGAAGGTTCGCCGCTGGCACCGGCCGCCGCTGCGGTCGACCCCGGCACGGTGGTTCCGCCGGCGGGCATGGCGTCTTCGCTCGGGGCACCGGCGGGCACGCCGGGGCACGGCCCCACCATGGCATCCAGCCTCGCGGCCATGGGCCGCCAAGGGCAGGACACCGACCTCGAGCCCACCGGTGCCCCATCTCCCGACGCGCGCCGCGCGCTTGCGTCGCGTGGAGCAGGCTCGCGGGATCGACTGGCAGCGCCAGGCGGCGACGCGTTGACCGCCCATGCGCGCACCCATGCGGCCGCAGGCGCAGATCCGAAGGCCGAGGCCGCACAGGCGCCGCTGACGGCATCTGCCATCGGCACGTCGATGTCCCTCATCGCCGCGGAGGCCCCGGCGCCGGCCGCGCTGGCGGTCGGCACGGCGGGCGCACCGCCGGCCGTGACCGACCCGCAGGCCCCCGCATCGATGCTGGCCAGCCCGACCACCACGCCAGGTGCGGACACCGGCACGCCTTCCACCTCGATGGCCCAGGCGCGGATGCAGCTCTCCACCCCGGTGGACAGTCCTGCGTTCGGCCCGGCCCTCGGCGTGCAGTTGCGCACCCTGGTCCGCAACGGCATCGAGCAGGCCCACGTTGAACTGCACCCGGCCGACATGGGGCCCATCAGCGTGCGCATCGCGCTGGACGGCTCCGGGGCCCGCATCGACTTCACCGCGGATGTGGCGGCCACGCGCCAGGCCCTCGAAGCCGCCCTGCCGGCCCTGGCTGGCGCGCTGCGCGAAGCCGGTCTCACCCTCACCGGTGGCGGCGTGTTCCAGCAGTCGCCCCAGGCCCAGGCCGATGCCCAGCCGGGCAGCCAAGGCAATGGCCGACCATCGCGTGACGGCGCCGCAGCCGACGACGGCCCCGAGTCCGCCGCGACGCGTGGCGGCGTGATGAGACAGGTGCCACGAGGGCTGGTCGACCTGGTGGCCTGAGCCCGGGCCGCGCCGGCGCAAGCGCGAACCACACCTCTTTCGTGCCGCTATTCGGCACATCCTGCGGCGCCCCCATCCGAATAATGGTCTGAGATCCGCCGGGCATGTTGGCCTGAGCGGACCGTGTGTCGAACCACCGGAGAGACCATGTCTGCCGCCGCTGCCGCTGCCGAAGCCCCCGAATCACCCAAGGGTGGGGGCAAGAAGAAGCTCATCATCATCATCGCTGCCGTGCTGCTGCTCGTGCTCATCGGCGGGGGTGCCGCGTTCTTCCTGCTGAAGAAGAACCACGCCGCCGATGCCGAAGGCGAAGGCGAGGACGCGCATGCCGCCGCGCCCGCGGTGACCAAGATCGATCCGAAGAAGGCTGGCACGCCGGTGTTCCTGCCGCTCGATCCGTTCACCGTGAACCTGGCCGACAAGGACGCCGAGCGCTATGCGCAGGTGGGCATCACCCTCGAACTCGACGAGGCCAAGACCTCCGACATGCTCAAGGCCTACATGCCGGCCATCCGCAACAACATCCTGATGCTGTTGTCGCACAAGCAGGCCGCCGAGCTGCAGACTCTCGAAGGCAAGCAGAAGCTGATGCGCGAGATCCGCCGCGAGTCGCTGAGCCCGCTGGGCATCGAGGTGGTCGACGAAGAAGACGACGCCCACGAGCCCGAGGCGGCCGAAGGCAAGAAGCCGGCCAAGAAGAAGAAGGCCAAGAAGGCCTCTGCGCAGTACCCGATCAAGAACGTGCACTTCTCCAACATCATCATCCAGTGATCGCGGCTCGGCCATGAACCAGCAGATCCTCTCGCAAGACGAAGTTGATGCACTGTTGCAGGGCATCACCGGCGAGAGCCAGAAGCTCGAGCAGGAAGAAGCCAGCGCCGATGGCGTGCGCGACTACGACCTGTCGAGCCAGGAACGCATCGTCCGCGGACGCATGCCCGCGATGGAGATCATCAGCGAGCGCTTCGCCCGCAACATCCGCATCGGGCTGTTCAACCTGATCCGCAAGAGCCCCGAAGTGTCGATCGGCGGCATCAAGGTGCAGAAGTACAGCGCCTTCCTGCGCGAGATCGTGGTGCCCACCAACTTCAACATCGTCTCGGTCAAGCCGCTGCGCGGCTCGGGGCTGATCGTCTGCGACCCGTCGCTGGTCTTTGCCGTCATCGACGCCCTGTTCGGCGGCGCGGGCAAGTTCCACACACGCATCGAAGGGCGCGACTTCTCGCCCACCGAGCAACGCATCATCCTGCGCCTGGTGGAGGTGATCGGGGCCGAGTACAAGAAGGCCTGGACCGGCATCTACCCGCTGGAGCTGGAGTACCAGCGACAGGAGATGCAGCCGCAGTTCGCCAACATCGCCACGCCCAGCGAGATCGTCGTGTCGACCTCGTTCACGCTCGAGATCGGCGACACCTCGGGCACGGTGCACTTCTGCATCCCCTACTCGACGCTGGAGCCGATCCGCGACGTGCTGTACAGCACCATGCAGGGCGACTCGGTCGAGCCCGACCGTCGGTGGGTGAACCTGCTCAAGCAGCAGATCCAGGCCGCCAACGTCACCCTGGTGGCCGAGCTGGCGCACGCCAACGCCACCGTCGAGCAGCTGCTGGCGTTCAAGCCCGGGGATTTCATCGAGCTCGACCTGCTGCCCATGATCAAGGCCAAGGTCGACGGCGTGCCGGTGTTCGATGCGCACTACGGCACCAGCAACGGCAAGTACGCGATCAGGATCGATCGACTGTTGACCGGCTCGCAGGCGGGCTGGTTGGGAGAACAAAGTGTCTGACCCCTCCACCATGTCCGAAGAAGACCGCATGGCGGCCGAATGGGCGGCTGCACTGGCCGAGGCCAAGCCCGAGACCGCGTCCGAACTGGCGGCCCCGGTCGAATCGGTGGCGGCGGCGTCGTTCACCGACTTCTCGAACTCGGGATCGGCGCACTCGGCCGGCAACGACCTGAACCTGATCCTGGACATCCCGGTGCAACTGACCGTGGAGCTGGGCCGCACACGCATCCCCATCAAGCACATCCTGCAGCTGGCGCAAGGCTCGGTGGTCGAGCTGGAAACGCTGGCCGGCGAGCCGATGGACGTGCTGGTCAACGGTTATCTCATTGCCCAGGGCGAGGTGGTGGTGGTCAACGACAAGTTCGGCATCCGGCTGACCGACATCGTCACGCCCAGCGAGCGCATGCGGCGCCTGAGCCGGGCCTGAAGGCGCCGGCACCGTCCACAGGCG
>Ga0268298_10003320_pt1 | contig 16565 bp, 15 predicted proteins | sample WWTPWeurt_MetaG_FD_194462 | JGI IMG/M metagenome (GOLD analysis project Ga0268298, IMG submission 194462) | Activated sludge microbial communities from WWTP in Nijmegen, Gelderland, Netherland - WWTP Weurt | ecosystem: Engineered > WWTP > Aerobic digester > Activated sludge | place... | reverse complement strand
TCGGGGAACGTCGAACCGTTTGGGGTCCATGGCCCGAACATGATGCCAGAGCCCCTGTCGATCGGTGAGGGGGTTCCCCTGCATCGACAGGGTCGATGCAGGCCGCTCAGCGCGGGCCTGCGGCGCGAGCCGGCTGATGCGTGCCCGCCCCGCGATGACGCAGGCCAGGGCCGTCGTCATGCCGCAGGCCAGGGTCTGCCCACGTCGACGGATGGCATGATCACGCCCTTTGGGCGAACCGACCGGGCGTGCAGGCTGAGCCCGCAGCCTCGACGATTCGCACGCGCCTGTTCCCATGCAACTCAATCGTCTCCAGGCCGATGGCCTGCTGGTATTCGTCGCGCTGATCTGGGGCTCGGCCTTCGTGGCGCAGAACTGGGGCATGGCCTCGATGGGCGCGATGGCCTTCACCGGGGTGCGGTTCCTGATCGGCGCAGCAGTGGTGCTGCCGCTGGCCTGGCGTGAACAGCGCAGCCTGGCATCGCGCGGGCAGGCCTTGAACCGCGGCGACCATGTCCGCATCGCCGGCCTGGGCGGCCTGCTGTGCATGGGCGCGGCGATGCAGCAGATCGGCATCGCCAGCACCACGGTCACCAACGCCGGGTTCCTCACCGCGCTGTATGTGCCGCTGGTGCCGCTGGGGGCCTGGTGGCTGCTGGGCCAGAAGCCGCACCCGGCGGTGTGGCTGTGCGCCGCAGCCTGCCTGGCCGGCACCTGGCTGCTTTCGGCCGGCGGCGCAGTACTGGCCGGGCAAGGCATGAGCTTCAACCGTGGCGATGCCTGGGTGCTGGCCTCGGCCCTGCCCTGGACGCTGCACGTGGTGCTGGTGGGGCGCGTGGCCGACCGCATGGCCGCCCCGTTCTCGGTGGCCTGCGGCCAGTTCATCGCCTGCGGCCTGGCGGCCCTGGCGGTGGCGCCCTTCGTCGAGCCGGTGTCGATGGCCGGCATCGTCGACGCCGCCGGCGCGCTGCTCTACACCGGCGTGCTGTCGGTGGGCATCGGCTTCACCGGCCAGGTGGTCGGCCAGCGCTGGACGCGCCCGGCCGATGCATCGATCATCCTCTCGTCCGAAACATTGTTCGCCGCCATGTTCGGTGCCTGGCTGATGGGCGACCGGCTGGGGCCGGCCGGCTGGGCCGGCTGCGCGCTCATCCTCGCCGGCATCGTCGCGGTGCAGTTGCTGCCGCGACGCTGAACGCCGCCGCCCGCAGGCGGCGGGGATGTCGCCGGCCGCCGCCCCCCCGGGCGGCGGGGGCCCGTCAGAACGAGTACCGACCCATGAAGTCCAGACGCGACATGGTGCCCTTGTCGCCGTCGAAGGTCTTGCGCACGCCGTGGATGTACTCGGCGCCCAGCTCGATGTTCTTGATGGGCGAGTAGATCAGGCCCACATGCAGCTGGCTCAGGCGCTTGTTGTCGAAGATCTGGTCGCCCTTCGAGCGATTCATGCCCAGCGCCACGTTGCCGCGCAGTTGGCCATTGAAGGTGTGCGCCCAGCCCAGCACCAGGCCGTCGTTCTTGTCGAACACCAGCTTGCCGGTGGCGTCGTCGACCATGTAGCCCCACGAGCCGTACATCATGTCGTAGTCGCCGTTGACCCGCGCCCACTGGAACATCAGCAGGTCGTCGCCGGTGAGCTTCCAGCTGCCGCCGATGCCGAAGCCGGTGCCGCGCTTGCTGACCGTGCCCACGCGCTTCTCGTGCCACAGGCCGCGCACATTGATCGCGCCCCAGGTGAAACTGTGGTCATAACGCGCCACCAGGTTGGGCATGCGGGCGCCGTCTTCCGGATCCTCGAGCGCCACGGTGTACTTGATGCCGGCCTTCGGGTCGCCGTAGGTGTAGCGGATCATCATGCGGCGCGAGAACGGCGAGCCGATCGGGCCGTTGAAGTCCACCGTCTCGGGCAGATCGTCCAGGTCCATGAAGGTCGACCAGGTCTGGCCGATCAGGAAGCCGGCGTACTCGCCGTAGGCGTGGCGCAGGCGCAGGCGGTTGCGGTTGCACTCGCTGCCGCAATAGGCATAGAAATCGGCCTCGACCTTGGTGTTGAAGGTGCCCAGCGGCGTGGGCGTGGAGCTCTCGAAGCCGAAGCGCGAGGATTGCGCGGTGAGCTTGGTCTTGCCCTTGGCGAAGCCGGCGTCGCGGCCGTTGAGCGGCTGCTCCATCATGTTGGTGAAGTTGTCGCCGGGCGCCGTGCCCTTCAGGTCGTGGATCATCTGCGCCTCGGCATGGCCGTACACGCGCAGCGAGGTCTCCGAGCCCGGCAGGCGGAAGCTGCCGCCGATGTCGCCGCCGACCACGGCGTCCTTGGCCTTGATCTCGAGCTGTTCGATGCGGTCGCCCCAGCTGGCCTGGCCCTCGGGCGCCTTGGCGATGGCCGCGCCCTTCTTGAGTTGCTCGAGCTCGGCGCGCAGCGCCTTGAGTTCGGCCCGCAGCTCCTCGAATTCCTTGGCCGACTGGGCCTGGGCAGGCATCGCGGCGGCCACCAGGGCCGCCGCAGCGGCGGCGATGAGGGTCTTGTGTTGCATGGATCTTCTCCTGTGAATGGATGGAGTTTGAAAGTTCAGTGCGCCACCTGTCCGAGGAAGGCGCGGATGCGGTCGTTGTCCTGACGGTCGAAGAACTGCTCGGGCGGCGCATCGCAGGCGATGCGGCCGCGGTCGAAGAAGAGGATGCGGTCGCCCACCTCGCGGGCGAAGCCCATCTCGTGGGTGACGACGATCATGGTCATGCCCTCGCGGGCCAGGGCCTTCATCACGTCCAGCACCTCCTTCACCATCTCGGGGTCGAGCGCCGAGGTGGGCTCGTCGAAGAGCATCACCCGCGGCTGCATCGCCAGCGCGCGGGCGATCGCCACGCGCTGCTGCTGCCCGCCCGAGAGCTGGAACGGATGCTTGTGCTGGTGCGCCTTCAGGCCCACCCGGTCGAGCAGGCTGGCAGCCCGCTCCAGTGCGGCCGCCCGGTCGAGCTTGCGCACGCGGCGCGGGGCCAGCGCCACGTTCTCCAGCGCCGAGAGGTGCGGGAAGAGGTTGAACTGCTGGAACACCATGCCCACCTCGGCGCGCAGGGCGTCGAGGTGTTTGGCGTTGTCGTCGACCACGATGCCGTCGACCACGATGCGGCCCGAGTCGTGCGTCTCCAGGCGGTTGAGCGTGCGCAGCAGCGTGCTCTTGCCGGAGCCCGAGGCGCCGATGATCACCGCCACCTCGCCGGCATTGAAATGCGTGCTCACGTCCACCAGCACATGGTGATCGCCAAAGCGCTTGTTGACCCCCTCGACGGTGATCAGCGGCGCCTTGCCGGCCGCATCGGCTTGCTTGGCGTGGCTCATGCCAGCTTGCCCTCCACGTCGAAGCGGCGCTCCACCGCGGTGGAGAACTGCGTCATCACGGTGGTCAGCAGCAGGTAGATGGTGGCGGTGGTGATCAGCGTGGCCACCGGCTGGAAGGTGGCCGCCTGGATGCGGTTGCCCACGTTGGTGAGCTCGACCACGCCGATGGCATAGGCCAGCGACGAATCCTTGAGCAGCGCCACGATGTTGTTGACCAGCGGCGGCAGCGAGATCTTGAAGGCCTGCGGGAAGGTCACGTCGATGAAGGTGAACCAGCGGTTCAGCCCCAACGAACGCGCCGCCTCGATCTGGCCCTTGGGCACCGCCAGCAGGCCGGCGCGGATGGCCTCGGCGTTGTAGGCGCCGACGTTGAGCGCCAGCGCGATGCTGGCCGAGGCGAAGTCGCTCATGCGCAGTGCCGGGAAGATCGCCGGCAGCGCGAAGTACACGAACAGCACCTGCACCAGCAGCGGCGTGCCGCGCATGATCCAGATGTAGGTCGCGGCCACCCAGCGCAGCAGCGCCACCTTGGACAGCTTGCCCAGCGCCGCCAGCACCCCCAGCAGCACACCCGACAGACCGGCCACGAGCGTGAGCTGCACCGTGACCCGGGTGCCCTCGGCGAACTGCTGGGCGTTGTTGCCGATGGGCTCGGGCGCATGGGCCATCGGAATGGCCATCAGCCACAGGATCAGCAGCATCAGTGCCGCGGCCAGGGCCATGGTCGCCGAGCTGTTGGCCTGGCGCGACCAGTGCTTGGGCCAGATCGAGTGCAGACCGTTCATGATCGTCCTCGGGAACGCCGTGTCATGCCCGGGGCATCACTTGCAGCGGATGTCCTCGTTGAACCACTTCTTCGACAGCGCGGCGTAGCTGCCGTCGGCCATCACTGCGGCCAGCGCCTTGTTCCACTCGGCGGCCAGGCCCGAGTTGCCCTTGGTCACCGCCGCGGCGATGCGTTCGATGAACAGAAAGTCGCCCATCAGCAAGCCGCTGCCGGGGTTGGCGTCGAGTTGCTGCTTGGCGACGAAGCGGTCGGTCACCCAGGCATCCACGCGGCCGGTGAGCAGCGCACCGCGGGCGTCGGTGTCCTGCGGGAAGTTCTTCACCTCCTTCACGCCGGCCAGTTTCTTGACGTTGTCGAGGTAGGTGGTGCCGGTCTGCACCGAGACCACCTTGCCGGTCAGGTCCTTGGCCGACTTGATGGCCGCGCTCTTGCTGACGATCACGCCGCCCGAGCAGTAGTGCGGCTCGGCGAAGGTGACCGCCTTGGCGCGCTCGTCGGTGATGCCGTGCGAGGCGATGACCAGGTCCCAGCGGTCCTGGCGCAGGCCGGCCAGCAGGGCGTCGAAGCCCAGGGCCTTCCACTCGAGCTTGACGCCCATCTTGGCCACCACCGCCTCGGCCAGCTCGACCTCGAAGCCGGTGAGCGTGGTGCCCTTGAAGTAGTTGAAGGGGGCGAACTGGCCCTCGGTGGCGACGACGATCTTGCCGTCCTTCTTGATCTCGTCGACGGTGCGCGCCTGGGCGGCGCCCAGCACCAGGGCTGCGGCCGCCGCCAGCAGCCACTTGAGGGAAACGCGTGTGTTCATCATGCAGGTCTCCAGAAGAGCGATGAGTGAGGAAAAAACGTGCAAAACCCGTAGTATCAGGTCTCGAAGAAATAACGCTTCAAACCAGCGAGCACCATTTCGACCGAAATGGCGGTGAGCACCAGGCCCATCAGCTTCTCGATGGCCGACACCACCGCGTCGCCGACCCAGCGGCGGATGCGGTCGGCGCCCACCAGCACCGCGCCCGACAGCACCATGGCCGCGGTGAGCGCGCCCAGCCAGTGCCACAGCTTGTCGGGCTGGCGGCTGGCCAGCATCAACGCGGTGGCCATCGCCGAGGGCCCGGCCAGCAGCGGCACGGCCAGCGGAAAGATCAGCGGCTCGCGGCCCTCAGGCAGACCGTAGACGCCGCCCTCGCGCGGGAAGATCATGCGGATGGCCACCAGCAGCAGGATCACGCCGCCGGCCACCTCGAGCGAGCGCTCCGACAGCCGCATCACGTGCAGGAAGCGGTCGCCCGCCAGCATGAAGGCCGCCATCACGCCGAAGGCGATGGCCGTTTCGCGCAGCGCCACCGGCGTGCGCCGCTCGGCTGGCACAGCCTTCATCACCGAGACGAAGATCGGCAGGCTGCCCAGCGGATCGAGCACCAGCAGCAGCACGATGAAGGCGGACAAGGTGTCGTGGGCCATGGGTCGGCATTGTCGCCGGCCCATCGGCGATCAGAGCTCGGTCGTGGCCGCGCGCCCGCCGCCCTGCGCCGAGGCGCCGTGGCCGCCGCTACGCGCGGATGCGCTGCATGCCCGGGTCGTACAAGGGCTCGATCGACGCGCGGGCGGCATGGCGCGTGCCGGCCACCTCCACCTCCCAGCGCCCGGCGGCCACCCAGGCCTCGGTGACCGGCTCGCCGGCCTCGATCATCGCCAGGCCCACCGCGGCCCCCAGCGTGTGGCCGTACGAGGCCGAGCGCAGGTAGCCCACCCGCCGGCCTTCTCGCCACACCACCTCGGCGTGGAACAGCATCGGCTGCGGATCGGCGAGCTGGATCTGCAGCATGCGGCGGCTGGGCCCGCCGGCGGCGTCGATCGCCGCCTTCTGCGCGGCGGCGGCCTCGCGGCCGATGAAGCCGCCGGGCTTGCCCAGCGCCACCGCGAAGCCCAGGCCGGTCTCGAAGGCGTTGTCGGTGTTGTCCAGGTCGTGGCCGTAGTCGCGGTAGCCCTTCTCCATGCGCAGGCTGGCCAGCGCCTTCAGGCCGGCATGCTTCAGCCCGAAGGCCGCGCCCGCCTCGACGATGCGGTCGTACACCGGCACCGCCTGCTCGGTGGGGATGTAGAGCTCGTAGCCCAGTTCGCCCAGGTAGGTGATGCGGATGCACAGCACGCGGGCGAAGCCGATGTCGATCTCGCGCGCGGTGCGGAACGGGAAGGCGGCGTTGGAGAGGTCGGCCGACGTCAGCGTCTGCAGCAGCTCGCGCGAGCGCGGCCCCTGCACATTGAGCTGCGCGAAGCCTGAGGTGACGTCGGTGACCACCGCATGCTCGTCGTCGCCGATGTGGCGTTGCATCCAGGCGAGCACATGGCGCTGCATGGTGTCGGTGGCCACCACCAGGAAGCGCTCGCCGGCGAGCTTGGTCACCGTGAGGTCGGCCTCCAGCGTGCCGCCCTCGTTGAGCCACTGGGTGTAGGTGATGCGGCCCGCCGGCCCGTCGACGCGGTTGGCGCTGAGCCGCTCGAGCAGGCGCCCGGCATCGCGCCCCTGCACCAGGAACTTGGCCATGAACGACATGTCCATCACGATCACGCCCTCGCGCGCGGCGCGGTGCTCGTCGGCCCAATACGGGAACCAGTTCTGCCGGCCCCAGGAGAGCTGCTGCACCACCGCCGGCACGCCCGGTGGCGCGTACCAGTCGGCGCCCTCCCAGCCGCTCACGTCCTTGAAGTACGCGCCGGCCGCCGCCAGGCGATCGTGCAGCGGCGAGCGCCGGCCACCGCGCGCGGTGCGCGGGCTCATCGTCGGGTAGTGGCATTCGTACACCAGCCCCAACGATTCGGCGGTGCGCTGGCGCCGGTACTCGGGGTTGCCCTGCCAGGGGTGCAGCCGGTCGACGTTGAAGGCCGTCACGTCCACGTCGGGCCGACCGTGGAGGATCCAGTGCGCCAGCACCCGGCCCATGCCGCCGCCCGAGAGGATGCCGATCGAGTTCAGCCCCGCGGCGACGAAGTAGCCGCGCAGCTCGGGCGCCTCGCCGACGATGGGCTTCAGGTCGGGCGTGAAGCTCTCCGGCCCGCAGAAGAAGTGGCGGATGCCCATGTCCAGCGCCGTCGGCACGCGCGAGAAGGCGCGGGCCAGGTGCGGCTCCATGCGCGCCCAGTCGGGCGGCAGCTCGCCGAACGAGAAGCCCTCGGGGATGCCCTGCAGCGCCCAGGGCGCCGCCTCGGGCTCGAACAGGCCCAGCATCAGCCCGCCGCCCTCCTCGCGGTAGTAGCCGTAGCAGGCCGGGTCTTCCAGCACCGGCCAGTCGGGCGACACCTGCGGGCTGGGCTCGGTGATCAGGTAGTAGTGCTCGGCCGCCTGGTTGGGGATGCTCACGCCCGACAGCGCGCCCAGCTCGCGCGCCCACATCCCGGCGCAGTTGACCACCACCTCGCAGCGGATCTCGCCTGCGGCGGTGCGCACGCCCGTCACACGACCGCGCTGCTGCAGCACGCCGGTGACGGGCTGGCCCTCGATCACCTTCACGCCGCGAAGCTTCGCGCCCCTGGCCAGCGCCATGGTCACGTCCACCGGGTTCACCCGGCCATCGGCGGCGGTGTAGAAGCCGGCCAGCACGTCGTCCACCCGCGCCAGCGGAAACAGCTCGTGCACCTCGCGCGGCGAGATCTCCTGCACGTCGACGCCGCAATAACGGTTGAACGCCGCGACGCGGCGGTACTCCTCCAGCCGGTCGGCATCGCTGGCCACCTCGATGAAGCCCACCTGCCGCAGCCCGGTGGCCTGGCCGGTCTCGGCCTCCAGCCGGGCGTACAGGTCGCGCGTGTACTTCCTGATGTCGGTGGCCGTCTCGCTGGTGGAGCCGAAGGTGACCATCAGCCCGGCGGCATGCCAGGTGGTGCCCGAGGTGATGCGGTCGCGCTCGAGCAGCACCACGTCGGCACAGCCCATCTGCGCCAGGTGGTAGGCCACCGAGCAGCCGATGATGCCGCCGCCGATGACGACGACGCGGGCGTGGGTGGGCAGGGTCGAGGGGGCAGGCATGGGCTTACTCCGGCCGGGAGAGCTTGGTAGAGAGCAGCAGCGTCGAGAAGGTCTCGTTGACGCCCTTGATCGCGCGGATGCGGTCGAGCAGCGCATCGAGCTCGTGGGTGGATTCGGTGCTGACCATCGCGCACAGGTCGTAGCGGCCGCTGACCGAGTGCACCTGGTCGATCTCGTGCCGCCGCGACAAGGCCTTGACCACGTCGGCCTCGCTGCGCGACTCGATCGAGATCAGCACGATGGCGTGGATGCGCGGCGCGCTGTGCGGCCGGGCCAGCGCCAGCGTGTAGCCGGCGATCACGCCGCGATCCTCCAGCGCCTTGAGCCGCAGCTGCACCGTGCTGCGGGCGCAGCCCAGCGACTTGGCCAGCTTGACCACCGGCAGCCGGGCATTGACCTTCAGCAGCGCGATCAGCTGCTGGTCGAGGGGATCGAGCGGGGTGTCCATGGGTGTGCGTGCGGGCGTCGGGCCGGTTTCAGGCAAATTGACCGATGGGCGAGCATTCTGACCGAGATATGCCCCGGATCGGCGGTCGATCTGCGCGTTTCGGCCGGCATCGCCGGTTCCTAGAATTTTCTCGACGCGGCCTGCTGCGCGCCTGCTGGCGCCCGGCGCCGGCCGCGCGCCGACCGACCTGACCGACCCCACGCCGCCAAGGAGCCGCCATGCTGCTGCAGATCCAACCCGTTGAACCCGGCAAGCTGCTCACCCGCGCCGAACTGGACGCCTACGACCCCGCCGCCGAACCCTGGCAGAAGCAGTTCTCGCGCCGCTACACCCACCACTCGCAGCTCAAGGGCATCCTCAACCAGGTCGAGGACGTCAACGAGACCGTCTACGACAAGTTCGCCATCGCCGTCACCCCCTACATGGCGCAGCTGATGGACCGCGACGACCCGAACTGCCCGATCCGGCTGCAGTACCTGCCCAGCCACCACGAGGAAGACAAGCCGGGCTTCCAGACCCTGCTCGACCAGTTGGGCGAAGAGGGCGACACCATCCCCGGCACCAGCGTCGTGCACCGCTACCCGCGCCGCGTGCTGTTTCTGGTGAGCAACACCTGCGCCACGCTGTGCCGCTTCTGCACCCGCAAGCGCATGGTGGCGCGGCCCGACGGCTCGGTGCACAAGGACGAGATCGAGCGCTCGATCGACTACATCGCCGCCAACAAGGACATCGACGACGTGCTGCTCTCGGGCGGCGACCCGCTGACCTTCACCGACGAGCGGCTCGACGAGATCCTCGGCCAGATCCGGGCCCGCGCGCCGCACGTGCGCTTCCTGCGCATGGGCTCGCGCATGGTGGTGCAGATGCCCACCCGGGTGACGCCCGAGCTGTGCGCGGTGCTCGAGAAGCACCGGGTGCAGATGATCAACATCCACATCAACCACCCGAAGGAGATCACCCCGCTGCTGCGCGAGCGCGTCAAGCTGATCCAGAAGGCCGGCATCATGATGGGCCTGCAGACGGTGTGCCTGAAGGGCGTGAACGACGATGTGGCGGTGATGCGCGAGCTGTTCATGCAGACCATTGAGATGGGCGTGCGGCCGTACTACGTGTACTCCACCGACATGGTCGAGGGCGCCCACCACTTCATCGTGCCGCATGCCCGCATGCTGGAGCTCTACGAAGGCCTGCGCGGCTGGATCAGCGGCCCGGCGGTGCCCACCTTCATCGTCGATGGCCTGGGCGGGCTGGGCAAGCTGCCCATCATCCCGACCTATGTGCGCGAGGAGACCCTGCCCGACGGCAGCGGCACCACGGTGAAGTGCCGCAACTACGCCGGCAAGACGGTGGAGATGCCGGGCCTGGGCCGCGAGTTCCGCGTGCCCAGCCGCACCAACTAACACCATGGCCACGCCTTCCCCCTACGGCATCCACCGCGTGCTCGAACCCGCCGGCGTGCTGCCCCAGCCCGCCTGGCGGCTCGACAACACGATGGAGCCGCGCGACAACGAGATCCTGATCGACGTCACCGCGCTGAACGTCGACGCCGCCAGCTTCACGCAGATCAAGCAGGAGGCGGGCGGCTCGGCCGAGCGCGTCGGCGAGATCGTCGGCCGCATCGTCGAGCAGCGCGGCAAGCTGCACAACCCGGTCACCGGCTCGGGCGGCATGCTGATCGGCACGGTGCGCTCGATCGGCAGCTCGCTCTCGGGGCGCATCGACCTGCAGCCGGGTGACGCCATCGCCACGTTGGTGTCGCTGTCGCTCACGCCGCTGCGCATCGATCGCATTCGCGCCATCCACCTCGAGCGCGACCAGATCGAGATCGACGGCCAGGCCATCCTGTTCGAGACCGGCCTGTACGCCAGGCTGCCGGCCGACATCCCGCAGGCCACCGCACTGGCCATCCTCGACGTGGCCGGGGCGCCGGCGCAGACCGCGCGCCTGGTGCAGCCGGGCCACACGGTGGTGGTGATCGGCGGCGGCGGCAAGTCGGGCACGCTGTGCTGCTACCAGGCGCACAAGCATGCCAAGGCCGGTGGCGCGAATGGGGGTGGGATGGGCCAGGTGATCGGCCTGTCGCCCTTCGCCGCCGACTGCGAGCGCATGCGCGCGCTCGGCTGGGTGGATCACGCGCTGCAGGTCGATGCGACCGACGCGGTGGCGGTGATGAATGCGGTGGCCGACGTCACCGGGGGGCGCCTGGCCGACGTGACGATCAACTGCGTCAACATCCCGCACACCGAGATGGGCAGCATCCTGGCCACGCGCCAGGGCGGCCGCATCTACTTCTTCTCGATGGCCACCAGCTTCACCGCCGCGGCGCTGGGCGCCGAGGGCGTGGGCAAGGATGTGGAGATGATCGTCGGCAACGGCTACGCCCGTGGCCATGCCGAGCTGGCGCTGTCGCTGCTGCGCGAAAGCGCCACACTGCGCGATCTGTTCGAGACCCGCTACGCCTGACCGGCACGCCATCCAACCGCACGCCATCACCACACACCCGCGCCGACCACCCGCCATGCCCTTCGCCCTCCACCCCAGCCCGCTGTGGCGCGCCGTCGGCGCGCTGGCGCCGCGCACGCTGGCGGTGATGGGCCTGGCCAAGAACACCGGCAAGACCGTCACGTTGAACCACCTGCTGGCCCAGGCCGCCGGCCAGCGCCTGGCGGTGGGGCTCACCTCGATCGGCCGCGACGGCGAGGAGCGCGACGCGGTGTTCGCCATTCCCAAGCCGCCGGTGCGGGTGTGGCCCGGCACGGTGGTGGCCACCGCACGCGCCACGCTGGCACGCGCCGGCGTGCGCACGCGCTGGCTGGCCGGCACCGGCGTGGCCAGCCCGATGGGCGAGATCGTGCTGGTGAAGGTGCTGGACGCCGGCACGATGGAAGTGGCCGGCGCCTCGCGCGGGCCGGACCAGCGGCGGGTGATCGACGCGCTTCACGATTGCGGCGCGACCATGGTGCTGCTCGATGGCGCCCTGGGCCGCAGCCAGCACGCCTCGCCGGCCATTGCCGATGCGGTGGTGCTGGCCACCGGCGCGGCCGTGGGCGGCGCGCTGCCCGATGTGCTGCGCAAGACCCGCGAGCGCCTGGCGCTGCTGCGCCTCGCGCCGGCCGACCACCGGGCCTTGCGGCACTGCGCCGGCCTGTTCGAGCAGGGCCAGGGCGTGGGCCTGTGGGATGCGCAAGGCCGAGCCCTGTTCAGCGAACCGGCCGCCACCCTCACCGCCGGCCCGTCGCTGTTGGCCGCCTCGGAGCAGGTGGCCCGGGCCGCGGGCCGCGTGGCCTGCGTGGCCTGCACCGGCGCGGTCGGGCGATCGCTCTGGCAGGCCTTCGAGCAGCTGGCCGAGGCCCACCCCGGGCTGCAGGTGCTGGTGGCCGACGGCACGCGGCTCTTCGTCGAGCCGTCCGATCTGGCCTCGCTGGCGCGACGCGGCGCCCACTTGGCCGCGTGGCGGCCCATCCGCATCGCCGGCCTGACCACCAATCCGTTCTCGCCGCAGGGCGGCCACCTGGTGGCCGCCGACTTGCTGGCCGGCGCGCGCGAGGCCTTCCCCGATCTCACCATCGCCGACGTGATGCTGGAATCGACCGACCTGCCAGCCGGCGCCCTGCGCCACGCCGACCACAAGGAACCCACCGATGGCCCCCTTGCAGCTTGATGCCGGCCGCATCGCCCGTGCCCGCGACAGCGCTCGCCGCATCGCGCGGCAGGTGTTCGACGAGATGAACGCCTTCACCACCACCACCGTCGAGCGGGCCACGCTGCGGCTGATGGGCATCGACGGCATCGACGAGCACCAGGTGCCGCTGCCCAACCGGGTGGTGAGCCACTTGCACGAGCGCGGCCTGCTGGCCCATGGCGCCGCGGCCCTGGTGGCCGGCGCGATGGCCCAGCATGGCCTGAGCGCACAGCAGGTGGCCGAGCGCATCTGCGCCGGCACGCTGGCCCTCGAGCGCCCGCGCGACGAACGCGCCGCTCGGCGCCAGGCCGATGCCGTGGCGCAGGCCATGTGCGAGCGCATCACTGCTCGCCGCGCCGAGCGCGACGCGCAGCTCGCCACGCTGGGGCAAGGCCCCACGCCCTGGCTGTACCTGATCGTGGCCACCGGCAACATCCACGAGGATGTGAAGCAGGCCCGCGCCGCCGCCCAGCAGGGGGCCGACATCATCGCGGTGATCCGCTCCACCGGCCAGAGCCTGCTCGACTACGTGCCCTACGGCGCCACCACCGAGGGCTTCGGCGGCACCTATGCCACGCAGGAGAACTTCCGCCTGATGCGCGCCGCGCTGGACGAAGTGGGCCGCCAGGTCAAACGTTACATCCGCCTGACCAACTACTGCTCGGGCCTGTGCATGCCCGAGATCGCCGCGATGGGCGCGATGGAGCGGCTGGACATGATGCTCAACGATTCGATGTACGGCATCATCTTCCGCGACATCAACATGAAGCGCACCTTCATCGACCAGTTCTTCTCGCGCATGATCAACGGCCACGCCGGCATCATCATCAACACCGGCGAAGACAACTACCTCACCACCGCCGATGCCTACGAGGCCGCGCACACGGTGTTGGCCAGCCAGCTGATCAACGAGCAGTTCGCCTATCTCTCGGGCCTGACGCCCGAACTGATGGGGCTGGGCCACGCGTTCGAGATCCACCCGGGCATGGACAACGGCTTCCTCTGGGAGCTGGCCCATGCGCAGCTGGCGCGGCAGGTCTTTCCTGAGGCCACGCTGAAGTACATGCCGCCCACCAAGCACATGACCGGCAACATCTTCAAGGGCCATGTGCAGGACGCGCTGTTCAACGTGGTGAGCACGCTCACGCAGCAGAACATCCACCTGCTGGGCATGATGACCGAGGCCATCCACACGCCCTTCATCCAGGACCGCTTCCTGTCGATCCAGAACGCGCGCTATGTCTTCGGCACCATGCGCGAACTGCACGGCGAGATCGAGTTCAAGGCCGGCGGCCAGATCGAGCAGCGCGCCCAGCAGGTGCTGGCGCAGGCCGAGTCCATGCTGGCCGAGGTGCAGCGCATCGGACTGGAGGCCGCCATCGGCCGCGGCATGTTCGCCGAGATCTCGCGCAGCGCCACCGGCGGCAAGGGGCTCGATGGCGTGGTGGCCAAGGCCGACGACTACTTCAACCCCTTCCCCGCCCGGATGCTGGGCGGGCAGGCCGAGAGGGCTGCGGCATGAACCTCACCGTGCAGCCGGCCGATTTGCCGGCCAACTCCCCCCACGAGGGAGACCACCCCGCCGCCCCCGCACCGCGCTGGGTCAAGCCCTACGGCGACACGCTGGACGACGGCCGGGTGCAGCTGTCGTTCACGCTGCCCGTGGCGCTCGACGACGTGGCCAAGGAGGGCGCCCGCCGCCTGGCCCTGGCCATGGGGCTGGAAGAGCCCTCGGTGGCGCACGCCGAGGACATCGGCCAGGGCTTCTCGTTCTTCGTCGTCTACGGCCAGTGCGCGCACCGCATCGACCTGTCCACGGTGCAGGTGGCGCGGCCCGAGTTCGAGGTGCTGCCCAAGGAACGCATCGATGCACTGATCGCCGAGCGGATGGGGCGCAAGCTGGTGGTCATCGGGGCCTGCATCGAGACCGATGCGCATACCGTGGGCATCGATGCGATCATGAACATGAAGGGCTACAACGGCCACAAGGGGCTGGAGAGCTACCACCAGATCCGTGCCATCAACCTGGGCGCGCAGGTCGATTCCGAGGTGCTGGTGGCACGCGCCATCGAAGAGCATGCCGACGTGATCCTGGTGTCGCAGGTGGTGACGCAGAAGAACATCCACCTCGACAACCTCACCCGGCTGGCCGACATCCTCGAGGCCGAGGGCCTGCGCGACAAGGTGATCCTGGTGGTGGGCGGCCCGCGCATCAGCCACGAGCTGGCCAAGGAGCTGGGATACGACGCCGGCTTCGGCCCCGGCAGCTATGCCGAGGACGTGGCCTCGTTCGCGATCCACGAGTGGATGCAGCGGCACGCGGCCTGAGCCGGAACGGCCGTTGAAATCAACGAAAGACACGAGATGACCGAGATCACCAGCCTGATCCGCCTGCGCATCAGCGCCCACGAGGCCCACTACGCCGGCGGGCTGGTCGATGGCGCGCGCATGCTCAACCTGTTCGGCGACGTGGCCACCGAGTTGCTGATCCGCTCGGACGGCGACGAGGGCCTGTTCGTGGCCTACGACAGCGTCGAGTTCCTGGCCCCGGTGCACGCCGGCGACTACATCGAGGCCACCGGCCGCATCGTCTCGATGGGCAACACCTCGCGCACGATGGTGTTCGAGGCGCGCAAGGTGATCGCCTCGGCCGGCCTGGCCGGCCAGCCCTCGGCCGCCAATGTGCTGGCCGAGCCGGTGGTGGTGTGCCGGGCCTCGGGCACCTGCGTGGTGCCCAAGGCCTGCCAGCGCGGCGCGCAGCGCTGAAGCAGAGCCTCGATCCAACCCCACGGCCATGCCCCAGCCACTCATCATCACCGCCGCGCTCACCGGCGCCGAGGTCACCCGCGAGCAGCAGCCGGCGCTGCCGATCAGCCCCGACGAGATCGCCCAGGCCGCCGCCGACTGCGTGGCCGCCGGCGCGGCCATCGTGCACCTGCACGCGCGCCGGCCCGATGGCAGCTCGACTCAGGAGGCCGACGCCTACCGCGCCATCATCGAGGCGGTGCGCGCGCGCTGCGACGCCATCGTGCAGGTCTCCACCGGCGGCGCCGTGGGCATGACGGCCGAGGAGCGGCTGGCCCCGGTGACGCTCGGGCCCGAGATGGCCACCCTGTCGCTGGGCTCGGTGAACTTCGGCGGCGACGTGTTCGTCAACCACCCGGCCGACATCGAGGCCTTCGCCCGCGCCATGACCGATCACGGCGTCAAGCCCGAGTTCGAGATCTTCGACGCCGGCATGATGGCCACCGCCCACCGGCTGCTGGGCAAGGGCCTGGTGGCCGCGCCGGCGCACTTCGACTTCGTGCTGGGCGTGCCCGGCGCGATGCCCGGCACGCCCGAGGCGCTGATGTACCTGCGCTCGCAGCTGCCCGAGGGCAGCACCTGGACGGTGGCCGGCATCGGCGCCGCCCAGCTGCCGCTGGGCACGCTGGCCATCGCGCTGGGCGGCCATGTGCGCGTGGGCTTCGAGGACAACATCCACTTCCGCAAGGGTGAGCGGGCCTCGAGCAATGCCCAGTTCGTCGAGCGCGCCGCGGCCATCGGCCGCCTGATGGATCGGCCCCCGGCCACGCCGGGCGAGGCGCGCCGTCTGCTGGGGCTGCCGCCGCGCTGAACGCGGGCGGGCCGGCGCGGGCCGACACGATTGGTCACCAGCCGCCCCACCCAGTGCCGGAATTTGCCGCGCCGGGCCGGGTGTATTCCATCGGTTGGCGAATGGCAGCGGGGTAGCATGCCAAGTTGTCCAGCTACGCCCGGAAGAACCATCATGCGCACCCACAGAATCGCCGTCATCCCCGGTGACGGAATCGGCAAGGAAGTGACGCCCGAGGGCGAACGGGTGCTCGCCGCGGCGGCGAAACGCTTCGGCCTGAAGCTCGAACTCACCCCCGTCGCCTGGGCCAGCTGCGACTGGTACGCCGAGCATGGCCAGATGATGCCCGACGACTGGAAGGCGCAGATCGGCGGCATGGACGCCATCCTCTTCGGCGCGGTGGGCTGGCCGGCCACCGTGCCCGACCATGTCTCGCTGTGGGGTTCGCTGCTGAAGTTCCGCCGCGAGTTCGACCAGTACATCAACCTGCGCCCGGCCAAGCTGATGCCCGGCGTGCCCTGCCCGCTGGCCGGCCGCAAGCCCGGCGACATCGACATGCTGATCGTGCGCGAGAACACCGAGGGCGAGTACAGCTCGGTGGGTGGCGTGATGTTCGGCGGCACCGAGCGCGAGTTCGTGGTGCAGGAATCGGTCTTCACCCGCATCGGCAGCGAGCGGCTGCTGAAGTACGCCTTCGA